>ERZ808240.373-NODE-373-length-60209-cov-54.589903_pt1 | contig 60209 bp, 42 predicted proteins | sample MGYA00521084_ERZ808240 | MGnify/ENA primary metagenome ERZ808240 (study PRJEB31516, sample SAMN03275571) | gut metagenome | biome: mammalia-associated habitat; material: feces | host: Papio cynocephalus | place: Kenya | collected 2012-08-06 ...
ACTTGCGAGTCTTTTTTATTTATATATGCAAGACGGCTCATTTCGGATGGTTACGCCGAACCGATGGCATGGCGTCATTCGCCCATGGCTTCACATTTTCAGCACATGAGCCACGGTGTCCGGGTTATCCCACAACGGTGAAGATGCGGATCTCGGGGTCGGCCTGGAAGTAAGGCGCGAGGCCCTTGGCCACGTCCTCCTTGAACATCTCCGACTCCAGGTAGGCGGCGGCATGCTCTGCCGAGTCGAAGCCGTAGAGCACCTGCACATCCTCATCGCGTACCAGCAGACTCTTGGTCAGCGCGCCCTCGATGGTGTCGAGGAACGGTTTGCGATAGTCGAAATAGACCTTGGCCGCGCTCTGGCGGTCGCTCTCCTTGATCTTCATCGTAATCTGAAGATAGGCATTTACTTTTTCCATTGTTGCGTTTGTTTTTGTGGTTTATGAGTGATTTGTGAGTGTTATCTCGGCTGCAAAATTACGCACTTCCACATCGTTTGCCGTTGTACTTTGCCGAAGCAGGATGGTAAATTTGCGCGTGCCAATACTGAACGTCAAAATTTATATGTAAATTTGCCATGCGAACGACAGAATCTGCCATTGCGGGAAACCGAAGCACCCATTGCAAACACCAACAACATGACAAGCATGGACAAAGTAAAGACATACGCCATTGGCGAGGACCGTCACTCCGGCCTGGAACTGGAGCTGCACTTCATGCCGCACTTCTTCCATGACATCTGCGGCAATCCCATGCAGCCACATGCGCACGACTTCTATCAGATTATCTGGTTCCGTCGCGGGCATGGCATGCACATGGTCGACTTTGTCGACTATCCTGTGAGCGACAACACCATCTTCTTTGTAGCCCCTGGACAGATTCACTGTTTCGACCGCAACACCGACTACCAGGGGGTGGTCATCCACTTCAATGCGAGTTTCCTGGTCGACGAGGAGTCGAGCGAGAGTGTTTTTATCAAGTACAATGTGTTCAATGCCTACGATTCCCTGCCGTATTGCAAGATAACGGCCGACGAGGAGCGGCGGCTGCTTGGCATCGTCGGTGAGATGAACCGCGAGTATGCGCTCACAGGGGCGTTCGCCCACAAGGACTACATGCAGTACCTGTTGCGTCTTTTTCTCATACGCGTGCAACGCGGCGGAGAACGCAAGGAGAGGCCCAAACTGTATGTGACAAGTGTCGCCAACTGCACCTTCGTGAGGTTCCGCCAGTTGCTCGAGAAAAACTTCCGCACCCTGCATACCGTGCAGGAATACGCCGGCCTGTTGAACGTCTCGCCACGAAGCCTGGCGACGTATGTCCGCCAAAGCGCGCACCGCTCCCCATTGCAGATCATCAACGACCGCATAGTGCTTGAGGCCAAGCGCCAACTCCAGAACTCCACCCTGAGTGTGAAGGAGATAAGTTACCAGCTGGGTTTTGACGACCCGTCCTACTTCGTGAAGTTCTTCAAGCGGCTGACAGGACACATGCCGTCGGAGATGCGGGCGCATGCCGCTGCCCCAACAGAACATTCAACAAGACAAATAGAAGACATGAAACAAAAAATTGCAATTCCCACTGCCGATGGTGTGCTCTATCCCCATTTCGGCAAGGCACCCCAAGTGACCCTTTTCGACATCGCCGACAATCAAGTGGTCGGCAAACAAGTGCTCACCTCTCCTGAGCACGCCCATGGAGCCATGCCGCGCTTTCTGCAAAGCCTGGGCGTGACCGATGTGGTCTGTGGCGGCCTCGGGGCTGGTGCCGTGAAGATGCTCGGCGAGATGGACATTGCCGTACACGGTGGTGCACCCGTCATCGGCACCGATGAGCTGATCGGGAAATACCTTGACGGTTCCATCGCCTATGGTGACAGCTCGTGCCATCATGATGCCTGCGACGGGCATCACGACGAGTGACACTGCGCAACACTACAGACAAAGAGGCGGGATGAAAAACGGCTTTTCATCCCGCCTCTTTTGGGTATGTGCCTAATGATGAGCAACAAAATGTGCGACACCCTATGCCGCACATGCCAAAAAAAGTGTAACTTTGCAGTCACTTTGCGCTTTCGGACTGTCGCCATGCGCAACGCAACACATTATTTCATCAACAAGACAAGAGAATGGACAACAACAAGAGACGTGTCAACAGCGTGAAGTGGATGGGGCTGGCGCTCATCCTTGCAGGGATAACCGTGCAAGACAATAGCCGCTTGGGCAATGCTTTCCTTTTCCTGGCTTTTGCGGGGTTCCTCCTGCTGGCTTTATTTCATGCGCTCAACCTGAAGACTTATCTGAAGGCCACACGAGAGGCGGGCGCACGCAAGAAAGGTCCTGTTGTCTATTTCTCGGCCATGACAGCCCTGTTTGCCATCTTCACAGTGCTTTGCCTGCTCCGCTTCATTGAGGCATCGGTGGGCGGACAGTAATCACACAACGCCATACTCCATGTTACACAATCGGAACAAGAAAGGTGAACCCCTGAAGCGGCGACCGTCGGCTTTGTTGTCGCTGGTCCCCATCGCCGTGCTCGTGATCATGCTCACGGTCACCATCAAGGCTTTTGGCAGTGACGCACTGGGCGGTGCGTCGCAGATCACGCTGCTCACCGTGTCGGCCCTGTGCGTGCTCATCGGCATGGGCTATCTCAACGTGCCGTGGGCCAGTTTTGAGAAAGCCATCACCAAGAACGTGGCCAGCGTGTCGAGCGCCCTCGTCATCCTCTTGCTCATCGGCGCGCTGGGTGGCGTGTGGATGGTGAGCGGCGTGGTGCCTGCGCTGGTCTACTATGGGGTGCAGATCATCCACCCCGACGTCTTCCTCGCCTCCACGTGTGCCATCTGCGCCTTGGTGAGCGTCATGACGGGGTCGTCGTGGACCACCATCGCCACCATAGGCATCGCACTCATGGGCATCGGCAGGGCGCAAGGCTTTGCCGACGGATGGGTGGCGGGCGCCATCATCAGTGGGGCTTACTTCGGCGACAAGATCTCGCCGCTGTCAGAGACCACCACGCTGGCCTCGGGCAGCCTGGGCGTGCCACTGTTCAAGCATATCCGCTACATGCTCATCACCACCGTGCCGTCGATGTGCCTGGCCCTCGTCATCTTTGCCATCGGCGGCCTGTTTGCCCACACCAGCAGTTCGCAAGACATCGACACCTTCACCGAGGCCATCAGCCAGCGGTTCAACATCACCCCGTGGCTGCTCGCGGTGCCCGTGCTCACGGGTGTCCTCATCGCACGCCGCACGCCACCTGTCATCACGCTCTTCCTGTCGTCGGTCATGGCCGTTGCGGCAGCCCTGGTGTGGCAGCCCGGTGTGCTTGCGGAAATCGCTCCGTCGCCCTTCACGGCAGCCATGAAGAGTCTCTATGGCAGCACGGCCCTCCATACCGACAACGACATGCTCGCCGCCCTGGTGGCCACGCGCGGCATGGGCGGCATGATGGACACCATCTGGCTCATCATCTGTGCCATGTGTTTCGGTGGCACCATGGCCGCGTCGGGTATGGTGGGCGGCATCACGCGCCTCTTCATCCACCTGGTGAAGGGACGCACGTCACTCGTCGCCTCGACGGCCACCACGGGCTTGATGCTCAATGTGGCCATCGCCGACCAGTACCTCTGCATCTTGCTCACGGGCAACATGTTCCGCGATGTCTATGATGAGCAGGGGTATGAGCGCCGACTGCTCAGTCGAACCACCGAGGATGCGGTCACCGTGACGTCAGTGCTCGTGCCGTGGAACACCTGTGGCATGACGCAGAGCACGGTGCTGGGCGTGCCGACCTTTGCCTACTTGCCTTACTGCTTCTTCAACATCATCTCGCCCTTGATGAGCGTCATCGTGGCCGCCACAGGCTACAAGATCTTCAAGCGGAAGAGCGACAGGCAGGAAAGGAATTAGCAGTCAAACCGTATGTTTTCTACCGAGCCATCAGGTGAGCACCATAAATCACGATAGAATCCTCTTAAAAACGCGAAAACATGGGAACCGACCCAACCTACAACAAAGACTTCGCCCCAATGCCCATTGCGGATTTGCTGGACGGGAAGCATCACTTTGTGATACCGTCCTTCCAACGCGGCTACCGTTGGGAGGAAAAGCAAGTGACAGATTTGCTGGAAGACATCAAACAGTTTGCGAATGACAGCAATCCCAAGAGTGACAGTTATTTTCTTCAACCCATAGTGGTCAAGCCCTGCCAATACAATGGTAGGGACGCATACGAAGTGCTGGACGGCCAACAACGCCTAACCACCATGTTGCTGATCTTAAAACGACTCATGAAACGTCTGGGCGAAGATGAGCGCGAGATGTATGAAGACTCTCTCTATGACATCGCATACGCCAATCGCCCCCAACTGGACTTCGAGAATCCCAATGCAGCAGAAAACATTGACAGCTATTACTTGGCTGAAGCAAAGCGGGTCATCGATGAATGGTTCAAGGACCAAACAAGGAAGAAACAAAACCTGAACAATTTCACGGGCTCTTTGCTTTATGACCAAAAACGCCAAATAAAGATAATCTGGTATACCCTTGAAAAAGACAGAGAAGAACTTGTGAGCATCAACATCTTCAACCGTCTTAACAAAGGCAAGATTTCACTGACAAGTTCAGAACTTATCAAAGCATTATTCATCATGGATTACGGTTTGCGAGCAGGGGAAGACACGCTGCCAGCAGAACAATTGTCCATGGAGTGGAATGAAATGGAGCGAAAATTTCAGGATGACAGCTTCTGGTACTTCATCAGTGATGATAATCAAGGCACGCAAACTCGGATGGATGTGTTGTTCGACTTTGTCACATGCCGAGATGAAGAAAAGGACACCGACTATTCATACCGCGAATTCCAGAGACTCTACGACCATTGCCGTGATCAAGAGCACCACAACACTCAAGAGTGTTTTGAGTGTGCTTGGTCTGACGACATACACACAATGCAGGACACCTGGAAACAAGTGAGGAAGACTTTTGACAGATTGGTGGCATGGTATGAAGACAGCATGTATTACCATTATGTGGGCTACCTGGTAGCCATCGGCTTCACGCCATTGCAGATCCACAACTATCTGGAAAGCGAAAAACACATTTGCAAGCTATCTTCGCCCGAACACGAATGGACCGAAGATGACACCCAGGCAGCACTTCGCCGGAAAATGATGGAACGCTTCAAGAAAGACAACAAGTTTCTCTGCAAGGACGACATTGACGAATTGGAGTACGGACAAGAGTATGTCGGCCGTATCTTATTGCTGTTCAACATAGAATGTTGCCTAAAGGGAGGAAACATGCGGTTCGCTTTCGACAAATATAAAAAAGGAACGTGGGATGTGGAGCATGTGGACTCACAAAACGATGCCACATTGCAGGAATTTGACGATCGCATGAGATGGCTTAAGAATGTGAAGTTCATATTGGGATTGGAGCACACTGACCGCGCGAAGCAACTCGCTGGCAAATGCCAAAAGCTAATCGATGAGTTTGCGGAACGGCAAAAGGTGAATGTAGACAAATACAGAGATTTCTATTTAACGATAAACAAGTTCTATTCATCAGAGTCGGGCGAAACAGACGCAGAAATAGACCTCACCACCAAGAAAAAAGACTATCTCAGCAACTTGACGCTACTGGATAGCGCAACAAACAGGGAGTACAAAGATGCGCCATTTGCCTATAAGCGTTATTGCATCATCAAGTACGATAGAAAAGGAGACCGCTTCATCCCCTTGTGCACCCGCAATTTGTTTCTGAAGTATTACACCGACAGTGACAAGGAATCGTCATATCTTGACAACATGAGATGGAACAGCAATGACAGGGAGGGGTACATGAGAGCTTTACACGAAGCGGTGGACCCCATTTTTGATTCAGTAACCACAAACGGCAAGGAGGCAAATAATGAGTGACAGCTTGAAAAAATACAGTTTTAGCGACCTTTTAAAGCAAGGCAAGATCCGTATTCCCAAGATACAACGCGAATATGCCCAAGGCCGAGCAGATGAGAAAGTGGAAGAGATCAGAAAGGTCTTTGTACACACTCTTCTCCTGGTGGTGAAGGGAAAACGTCCCGCGACAGAACTTGACTTCATATATGGCAGCAACCGGAAGGGGGCTTTTGAACCTCTCGACGGCCAGCAGCGCCTCACAACGCTGTTTCTCCTTCACTGGATGATGGGAATGGAACTTCGTGTTGCAGAAGACAGGAAACATTCCGTGTTCACCTACGAGACTCGCAATACATCCGAGGAGTTTTGCGATGAACTGGTACAACATGACGCTTTACAACTTGTAAAGGAGGCGCTTGCTGTTTCAAAAAAGCAATGCAAGGACCTACCCCCGTCAGCTATAATCAAAAAGAGAGATTGGTTCAAGTGGGAATGGAAATATGATCCCACAATCCTCTCTATGCTTGTCATGATAGACGCCATTTTTCATGAAATGGGTGAGGACTGGAACATGGATATGGCCACGTGCCGCCAAAATCTGGAGCACATAACTTTTCATCTTTTGAACCTGGGAGATTTTGGCTTGTCGGATGAACTTTTCATCAAGATGAACGCACGGGGTAAGCAGTTGTCTGATTTTGACAAACTGAAATCCACACTTGAAGAAGAACTCCAAATGCAACAAAAGGAGACTAACGAACAAGGTCTTCCGCTCGCAACTGAAGCAGACGAGGAGATGTGGCGTTCAATGATGGACGGGGCGTGGATCGACCTGTTTTGGCACAAGTATGCGCGTCAGGCAATTATTGACACGGAGAGCGAGGATGCTGATGCACGCAAAAAGCGACGCCTCGCAGCTGCCAAGCTCTCAGAAGTCCAATTCAAAAAGCTGCTGTTACGGTTGATCGCCCTTCAATTACTCGAAAACGACAACACGTCCAAGCAACTTGCAGAAGCTGCATATGACATGAGGGAATCAAATATAGACGGCCTGCTGTTTGCTTATACAGACAGTTTGACGGAGCTGCGCAGTGGCGAGAAACATGCCGTCGTGCCAACAACGACTCCCACGTTGAATTTCAAACAACTGATACAGGATGTCTGTTCCTTGATATGCGAAGACAGCAACGGCATCTACTTTGAAATATCCTACCTGTTGCCCGATACAAGCCACATCGAGAAGGATAAACGCACCCTATTTGATTCTTTTTTGGACACAAATGTACCCAATGATGTTGAATTGACATTTTATGCCATGTTGCTGTTTCTTCGCGCTTTCCCCGCATCGAAGACAAGAAAAAATGAGCAAGAACTGGCGGCTTTCCATTTCGACAAGAACCTCCATAGGGCCTGGCTTAAGAACCTGGAAGCATGGGTCAGGTCGGCGCGCAACATACTTCTTAACGACAACAACAACCAGAGAATAGATAAGCTTCAGTTCTCTAAAGAAGCAACCTTTAGCTTGAAGCAAATGGTCAAAGACCTGGCCACGTATGTGCATGAAGAAGGATTGAACTTGGAGAAAGACAGGCACGCTGTGAAAAAATTTTTGAAAGATGGCACTAAGAATTACCAACGTCTTGACAACCAGTCATTAGCCGAAGAACGGCTCAAAGCCGCTTTGTCATTGTTAGATGACGAATGGGAAGAACGCATTGACGAGGTGGAGCAGCATCCTTACCTTTGGGGGCAGATACGGTGCCTTTTAAACTGGTCTGACAACCATCTTGACGCTTTCAAGAAATACAGTGAAAGATTGTTGGGGATGCTGGGGTGCATCAAAGACTATAGCCTCACATATTACATCGCCATGCTGACCTTCATGCCCAACTGTTGGGAGGAAAACAACAGACTGTTCCTGTATAACAAGGATCGCGACAATAGCTTCAAACGTTACCTGCGGGAACACACAAGGGAAGGGCAAGCGTACGGAAAGAACATAAAGGCTCTGATTGACTTATGGACGGACAGCTATCCAGCCATGTCGGCTATAGACTTTCTAAAAGCACTGATTGCCGACAGGCAGGAGAATTGCGCACCTTGGATTCAGTGCCTTGTCAAGTGTCCGACAATTCTTGACGAAGCATGGAACAAACGTATTTACAGCCAAAGCGGTCATGTCATCATTGCCCAGCGCAAAACGCTCAATGGGCACTGTCTTGACCCTATACTCTTGTATCTTCGCAACGTCTGTCAAAAAGACAAGATCGAAAATGACAGATTCACATTCTACGATTCGAAAGGAGAATATGAGCACGCTTTCCAATTGCAGACAGACAACCACCAATATCTGGTAGAGTGGTATGGAACAGAAGGTGAGTATTCCATCAAGACAGACCATGAAACGGCCGCCATCGTATTTGCCCAACAAGACATGATCGAACACATGGAAAAGATCATCCATGGCTGTGGCTTGGCCAAAGGAAGCCAAGTCACAGCCATGGGTTGATTTCGTGCCCGAGCCAAGATGGCATAAAATGCAAGCAACTTTTTGTCCAAACATTTGGGCGAGACCGAAAGAATTCGTAATTTTGCGGTAAATCAGATTTTGCAAGCACATGACACAAGAAGAAGACATACGCAACGCTGTCCGCGTGCTTCGTGAGGGCGGCGTCATTCTCTATCCCACCGACACGGTGTGGGGCATCGGTTGCGACGCCACCAACGCCGAGGCCGTGGCCAAGGTTTACAAGATGAAACAGCGCGACGACTCGAAGGCGCTCATCTGCCTCGTCGACAGTGACGCGCGCCTGCAACGTTATGTCAGGCAGGTGCCGCCTGTGGCCTGGGACCTCATCGACGCTGCTGTGGATCCCATGACGGTCATCCTCGACGGAGCGGTCAACCTCGCCCCCAACCTCATCGCCGATGATGGCAGCATCGCCCTGCGCATCACCAAGGAGCCGTTCTCGCGCGAGCTCTGCTACCGCTTCCAAAAGGCATTGGTCTCCACTAGCGTCAATATCAGTGGCCAACCCGCCGCGCAAAACTATTGCGACATCGCGCCGGAGCTCTTGGCGCAGGCCGACTATGTGTGCTTCGCACGCCGACAGGAACATAAACCCCATAAGCCCAGTTCCATTGTGAAGCTCGGCGCCGACGGAGAGGTGACCATCATCCGGAAATGAGCCAGGCTGTCAATTCGTCACCCGAAGCGGTCGTGAGCTGGCTCGACAGGCTGATTGCCTGGCGCCAGCGCACATTCACCGACAAGCAGACCACGCAGGTGCTGGCGTTCGTCGTCGGCATATTGGCTGCTGTGGCAGCCTATCTGCTCCACGGCATCATCCATCTCATACAGCGGTTGCTGACCAATGGCTTCTCCACCGATGCGCCCAACTGGCTCTTCCTGCTCTTCCCCGTGGTGGGCATCTGGCTCACCTCCCTCTTTATCAAGTATGTGGTGCGCGACAATATCTCGCATGGCATCACGCGCGTGCTCTACGCCATATCGACCAAGCGGTCGCGCCTAAGGCGGCACAACTGTTGGACGTCGGTCGTGGCGTCGGCCATTACCATCGGCTTCGGCGGTTCGGTGGGTGCTGAGGCTCCTATCGTACTCACGGGATCGGCCATCGGAAGCAATCTCGGACAATTGTTCAAGCTTGACAAGCGACAGCTCATGTTGCTCGTGGGCTGTGGCGCGGCCGCTGCTGTGGCCGGCATCTACAAGGCACCCATCGCCGGACTGGTGTTCACGCTCGAAGTGCTCATGATCGACATGACCATGGCCTCCATCGTGCCCATCCTCATCGCCACCATCACGGCCAACGTGACCAGCTACATGCTTGTCGGAGACAAGTCGATGTTCTCCTTCACGCTCGACTCCGCATGGAGCGTGGAGCGCATCCCCGCAACGGTTTTGCTGGGGGTGTTCTGTGCTTTTGTCAGCCTCTACTTCATGAGGGGCATGAACTGGTGTGAAAGCATCTTCGCGCGCATGCGACGCCATCCTTATTATAAGTTGTTGCTTGGCGGACTGGTGCTGAGCTCGCTCATCTTCTTCTTCCCTTCACTCTATGGCGAGGGCTGGGACAGCATCGGCATCTTGCTCAACGGCAAGACACAGGCTGACTGGGACCAGGTGATGAACGGCTCGCTCTTCTACGGCCACTCAGAGCTGCTCGTGGTCTATGTGGCCCTGGTGTTGCTCACCAAGATTGTGGCCACGTCGTCGACCAATGGCGCCGGCGGATGCGGCGGAACGTTTGCGCCATCGCTCTTCGTGGGTGGTTTTGCGGGCTTTTTCTTCTCGCGCCTATGGAACTTGGAGCAGATAGGTGTTTACATCCCCGAAAAGAACTTCGCCCTCTTGGGCATGGCGGGTGTCATGGCGGGTGTCATGCACGCGCCCCTCACAGGCATCTTCCTCATCGCCGAGATCACTGGCGGTTATCAACTCTTCGTGCCGCTGCTCATTGTCAGCGTGGTGAGCGTCATGGTCATCAGCATCTTTGAGCCCCACAGCATCTATGCCATGCGACTGGCGCGCGAGGGCAAGCTCATCACTCACCACACCGACCGAAGCGTGCTTACCCTGATGAGCATGGAGGCCATCGTCGAGAAGGATTGCACCAGCGTCAGTCCCGACATGCCGCTGGGCCGCGTGGTCAGTGTGCTCAGCAACAGCGACAGCGACTTTCTGCCCGTGCTCGACCAAGGAGGTCGTCTCCTCGGAGAAATCAACATCACCAAGATACGCAACATCGTCTTCCGCCCGGAGCTCTACCAGAAGTTGCGAGCCAGTCAAGTCATGACGCCCGTGCCCGCCATACTCTACCGCAACGAGCCCATGACCGACGTCATGCGCAAGTTCGACACGACCAATGCCAGCGCGTTGCCTGTGGTCGACATCAACAATGTGCTGCAAGGCTACATCACGCGCACCAGGCTCTATCGCACCTACCGCAGCGTGGTGGCCGATTTCTCCACCGAATAGACCTGTCGGCTATCACCTAATTGCCAAAAACTTTGCACAATCCAAGAAAATAACGTACCTTTGCACGCTGAATGATGCCGTTTCCCATACAAATAGACCTCTTTGAGCTCATCCTCAAAGGCGTGCTCATCGGAATTATCGCCTCCGCTCCGATGGGCCCGGTGGGTATACTGTGCATACAGCGCACCCTAAGGAAAGGGCGTTGGTATGGCCTTGTGACGGGCATCGGTGCAGCAGTGAGCGACATCATCTATGCGCTGTTCACGGGTTTCGGCATGAGCTTTGTCATGGATCTCATCACCAATCCCACCAACAAGTTTTGGCTGCAGATCTCCGGTAGCGTGGTGCTCATGATTTTCGGTGTCTATTGCTGGCGGAGCAAACCCGCCAAAGGTGTGGAAAACAGGGGCGTGAAGAAGAAAGGTTCGCTTCTTCACAATGGCATCACCGCCTTTCTCGTGACTTTCTCCAACCCTCTTATCATCTTCCTTTTCATGGCGGCTTTCGCCCAGTTTGCCTTTGTCATCCCCAACCATCCCGTGGAGATGGCCGCAGGGTATGTCAGCATCGTGGTGGGTGCTCTGCTCTGGTGGTATGGCTTGACATGGATCGTGGGCAAGGTGGGCAACAAGTTTGACGAGATGGGCATCCTCATCATCAATCGTGTGATCGGTTCCATCGTCATCCTTTTCTCCCTTGCGGTGCTCATCGGCACCGTGTTTAACCTTTACACCTTCCATTATTAGGTAGTCACGATATTCCCGGTAGGCATGCCCGAGCCTATCGGGCACATGTCGCACACCTCTATATAACACTTTACATACCATGTACATAGCCCAAGAAATCAGAAAGAAGTCGATAGCCGAGTATCTGCTTTACATGTGGCAGATTGAGGATCTCATACGAGCCTATGGCTGTTCACTCAGCCGGCTGCGAAGGGAATATATCGACAAGTTCCAGTATACTGACGACCAAAAGGATGAGGAGACCGACTGGTTTGGCAACCTCATTCGCATGATGAACGAGGAAGGCAAGCGCGAACAAGGTCACCTGCAGATCAATCAGGTCACCCTGCAAGACCTTGCCGAGCTTCACCACAGACTGTTGCAGTCGGGCAAGTTCCCCTTCTACAATGCCGAATACTACAAGGTGTTGCCCTTCATAGTGGAACTGCGCAACAAGGGCGACAAGGACATCAACGAGATAGAGACCTGCCTCGACGCCCTCTATGGCGTGATGCTCCTGCACATGCAGCAGAAAGAGGTGTCGGCAGAGACGGAGAGCGCCATCAAGGAAATCACGACCTTCATCGGCATGCTCAGCGACTATTACGCCAAGGACCGCACGGAGGGACTTGACTTCGGTGACGAATAAATCAATCAGGAAACACCCAATAGACATGAATATTCTTGTAACAGGAGCCAATGGCCAACTCGGAAACGAGATGCAACTGGTCAGTAGGCAGTCAGCAAAAGACCATTACATCTTCACCGATGTGTGTGAAGGTTATCAAAAACTTGACATCACCAGTCTTGATGACATACGCAAGGCGGTGAAGGAAAACAACATCCAGTGTATCATCAACTGTGCCGCTTGGACCAATGTGGACAAGGCTGAGACGGCGGGTCCCATTGTGGAGACACTCAATGCCACCGCGCCGGCCTACCTGGCTCAGGCCATGAAGGAAGTGGGAGGCTTGCTGGTGCATATCAGCACCGACTATGTCTTTGGCGGTGACCCCTACAACACTCCCTGCCGCGAGGACCAGAAAGGCACCCCGACAGGCGTCTACGGCCTGACCAAGCTCCATGGCGAGCAGCAGATTGAGGCCACGGGTGCCGACCACATCATCATCCGCACGGCATGGCTCTATTCCGAGTTTGGCCACAACTTCGTGAAGACGATGCTCCAGCTCACCGCCACCAAGCCCCAGCTGAAGGTGGTGTTCGACCAGACGGGCACACCGACCTATGCCGGTGACCTGGCGCAAGCCATCTTCGACATTGTGGAGAAGCGCCAATATGAGGGTCACTCGGGCATCTACCACTTCTCCAACGAAGGTGTCACGTCATGGTATGACTTCACCAAGAAAATCGCCGAACTGGCTGGGCACACCACGTGCGATATCCAGCCCTGCCACAGCGACGAGTTCCCCTCGCCCGTGAAACGGCCCGCCTACAGCGTGCTCGACAAGACCAAAATCAAGGAAACATTCGGCATCAGCGTGCCCTACTGGGAGGATAGCCTCAAGAAATGCATGGCAACGCTGCTTCAACAACAATAACCGCACTTATCCTTCACCCGCATGGCAACCATAGCAAACGAAATCAAGCGGAGACGAACCTTCGCCATCATATCGCACCCTGACGCCGGTAAGACCACCCTCACGGAGAAGTTCTTGCTCTTCGGAGGACAAATACAAGTGGCTGGCGCCGTGAAAAACAACAAGATACGAAAGACGGCCACGTCAGACTGGATGGACATCGAGAAGCAACGTGGCATCTCCGTGTCTACGTCAGTCATGGAGTTCGACTATCTGCCCGAGGGCCAGGAGGGCGAGCCTTACAAGGTCAATATCCTCGATACGCCGGGTCACCAGGATTTCGCGGAGGACACCTACCGCACGCTTACCGCTGTCGACTCGGCCATCATCGTGGTCGACTCGGCCAAAGGTGTGGAGGCGCAGACGCGCAAGCTCATGGAGGTGTGCCGCATGCGCAACACGCCGGTCATCATCTTCATCAATAAGATGGACCGTGAGGGACGCGACCCCTTTGACCTGCTCGATGAGCTGGAGGAGGAGTTGCAGATCCACGTCCGCCCCCTGTCATGGCCCATCGGCCAGGGAGCGAAGTTCAAGGGCGTCTACAATATCTACGAGCAGCAGCTCAACCTCTTCACGCCCAACAAGCAACGTGTCACGGAGAAGGTGGCGGTCGATGTCAGCAGCAGCGATCTCGACAGCCACGTGGGCGACCGGGAGGCGCAGCAACTGCGTGACGACCTTGAGCTCATCGACGGTGTCTACCCGACCTTCCAGACCGACGACTACCTCAAGGCCGAGGTGGCACCTGTGTTCTTCGGCTCTGCGCTCAACAATTTTGGCGTGCAGGAACTTCTCAACTGCTTTGTGGAGATTGCTCCCAGCCCCCGGCCCACCAAGGCTGAGGAGCGTGTGGTGGAGCCCACAGACAGCAAGTTCACGGGCTTCATCTTCAAGATCACGGCCAACATCGATCCCAATCATCGCTCGTGTATCGCCTTCTGCAAGGTATGCTCCGGCAAGTTTGTGCGCAATGCGCCCTACAAGCACGTGCGCCTTGACAAGACGGTGCGTTTCTCTTCGCCCACGCAGTTTATGGCCCAGCGCAAGAGCACGGTAGACGAGGCTTATCCCGGCGACATTGTGGGTCTGCCCGACAATGGCATCTTCAAGATCGGTGACACGCTGACCGAGGGTGAGGAGCTCCACTTCCGCGGGTTGCCCTCCTTCTCTCCGGAGTTGTTCAAGTATATCGAGAACGACGATCCCATGAAGTCCAAGCAGTTCCAGAAGGGCATCGAGCAACTGATGAACGAGGGCGTGGCGCAGATGTTCGTCAACCAGTTTAACAACCGTCGCATCATCGGCACCGTCGGCCAACTGCAGTTTGAGGTCATACAGTATCGACTGGAACACGAGTACAACGCCAAGTGCCGTTGGGAGCCGGTGCATCTCTACAAGGCTTGCTGGGTGGAGAGCGACGATGCGGCTGAACTCGACAACTTCAAGAAGCGCAAGTACCAGTATATGGCCAAGGACATCGAGGGCCGTGACGTGTTCCTCGCTGACTCCAGTTATGTGCTGTCCATGGCCCAACAGGATTTCACCCACATCCGTTTCCATTTCACCAGTGAGTTTTAGGAAATAGCCCTCATTGGTGGCTTCATCTGTACAGGTATTCACGATTAATCTCCTTTTTGCGGTTAATTGTGAGTACCTTTTTTGTAATAAAGCGTAACCTTTTTGCGTTTTATTCCTATAGAGAGTGGTAAGACAACCAAGAGGCGCTCTCAGCTTGCGCATGGCGTAAGCGAATGTTTCACTTTAAACACTGCAAATATGATCAACCGACTATTGTCCTTTCTTGACGCTTCGCCCGTTAACTTCCTGGCTGTCAGGAATATGGCCGAAGAACTGCGGCGGAATGGCTTCCGCTGCATCCATCCGCAAGAGCCCATGGGCCAGGTGGCGGCGGGTGACAAGTTCTATGTCACCAAGAACGACTCCAGTATCTATGCTTTCCAGATAGGCCGGAAACCATTGGCCGACACTGGTTTTCACATGATCTGCGCCCACTGCGATTCTCCCACCTTCCGCATTAAGCCAAATGCGGAGATGGATTGCGAGGGTGGCCTGGTAAAGCTCAACACGGAGGTGTATGGCGGGCCTATCCTGTCCACCTGGTTTGACCGTCCCTTGACGCTTGCGGGCAGGGTCATCGTGAAAGGCGACGATGTGATGCATCCGCGCACCTTGTTGCTCCATGCCAGGCGCCCCCTGCTGCAGATAAGCAATCTTGCCATCCATTTCAACCGTCAGGTGAACGATGGCGTGAAGCTGAGCCGTCAGAAGGATGTCCTGCCCATTCTCGGCATTCTCAGCGATGAGCTGGAGAGGGGCAATCTCTTGATGAACGTCATCGTCGAAGAGCTCAACGCGTCGCCTATGGCCCCTGACGGTGAGGCTGTGGAGAAGAGAAACATCAGGAAAGAGGACATATTGGACTTCGACCTCTACCTTGCGGACGCCACACCAGCCTGCACCTTCGGAGCGCACGGTGAGTTCATCTCCTCAGGACGGCTCGACGACCTGTCCATGTGCTGGGCGGGAATAGAAGCGATGATAGCCGATCCCGAAGTGTCCGACACGACAAGGGTCCTTGCGCTTTTCGACAATGAGGAGACGGGATCGCAGACGAAGCAAGGGGCGGGCAGCCCGTTTCTCTCCTACATGTTGAGGCGCATAGCCCTGATGCAGAGTGGGAGTGAGGAGGCTTACTATCAAGCCGTGGAGCGGGCCTTCATGGTCTCTGCGGACAATGCCCATGCCTGGCATCCCAACTATAACGAGAAGTATGACCCCACCAACCATCCGATGATGGGAGGCGGTCCTGTCATCAAGTTCAATGCCGCCCAGAAATATGCGAGCGATGCCGCGTCGGCAGCCGTCTTCGCTGGCATCTGTGAGCAGGCCGGTGTGCCCTGTCAGCGCTTTGTCAACCACAGCGATGTGGCCGGTGGAAGCACGCTTGGCAATATTCTTGCCTCTTCCATTCCCTTGAGAGGTGTCGACATGGGCAACGCCATCCTTGCCATGCACAGTTGCCGGGAGACAGGCAGCGTCGCCGACCACGAGTATGCGGTCAAGGCGTTCACCAAGTTTTATGGCTTGTAGGGGGCTATCCCTTATTAAGTAATGGTAAAAAAATAACTTACCCAATTTTGCAGGTTTCGTAAGTTGTTTTCAACTACCTGTCTTTTTGTCATTTTTGAAATTTCTCATCAGTCACGTAGCCCGCTACGCTCCTTCTTCGAAATTCCAAAACTGCTCAAAAATACAGGGCATAATTGTGCAACTTATTTTTTCACCATTACTAAGGTTTGGGATTAGGGAACAACCGGTTGCGCTCGCCTTTGTCGCTTATTGTCGGTGGGCCTTGCGAAGTGTTCCGTGACGAATGTCGGTTATTTTCTGAAAAAACAGGCCTCTCCGGAGTGCACCTTTTAGAGACGAAAAAAACGCTTTTGTCCGATTAAATTCCGTTAAAAACCTAAATGAACGTTAATTTGTATGTTATTGTTCCAAAGAATACCCTTTATCGCATTGCGATAGATGCTTAATCATGATGCGATAAAGGGTATATCGTGTCGTCATTTGATGCTTATTGCAACACGATAAAGGGTGTTTTCCGAAACCCAAAGACCCTCTCAAGTTTTCATTTTGGGCAACAAGTGCATAATGGTCAGGCTATCAGCGAGTTATGCGAAAATCGAAAAAGAGAGCGTATTTGCGGCCGCGAACCTCAGTCGTCGCAAATACGCGATTCTCCAGGGGCTTTTTGTTGGAATGTTTCAGTTTTGTTTCGCGTTTTTAGTCAGCCTGTGTCAGTCACCTGCGCTTCTCTCATCTCACTCGGATGATGTCTTCCCAGCGTGTGGTGAAGTTGTGGCTACGGAAGTCGTGCTTGATGGCATCGCGAAACGAGCCAGCCTTGCCCCTGCCATGTGCAGCCGTATATTGTTGGCTGCCCAGTACCACCGTCTCGGAGCCGTTCTGCTTGTTGATCTTGTCAATCTGCTCTGTGAGCCGTTTCAGCTTGTCACGTTTCTCGGCATCGTAGTCGAGGAAGTTGGTCTGCACCAAGTTCTCGTCGCTGATGGCCGACACGATGACCCCCGCGCGTTTATATTTGAACCCCTTGATGAAGATGCGTCTCAGCGCCTTCAGTGCCCCTTCTACCACCTCCTGTGTGGAGTTGACGGGTGTGAGCAGGGTCTCCATGGCCGAGTTGCTGTATTGGGGAAGGTCCGTGCGGAAGCGGTTGGTGTCGATGAAAACCATGATGGAGGCGCACACGCTGTGCTGCTGTCGCAACTTCTCCGCGCAGCGGGCTGCATAGTTGCTCACCTGTGTGCGCAGGTCGAGCAGCTCCTCGATCATGCCGGGGAAGGAGCGACTGGTGCAGATGCTCTTCTTCGTGGACAGTTGCTCGGTGGGCACGCAGTCGATGCCGTTGAGCTCCATCCATGTGCGCTCGCCGGTGACGTGTAGCTCTTTTCTCACCCAGGCGCGCGGCTTCATGGCGAAGTCGTAGGCCGTGTGGATGCCGTAGCCCTCCAGCCGTTCCAGGTATCGTCGGCCGATGCCCCATACCTCCTTGAGCGGAAAGAGCTTCAGGGCCTTGATGCGCCGCTCCTCTGTGTCGATGACACAACAGTGGCGGTAGGCCGGGTAGTCCTTGGCAAAGCGGTCCGCACACTTGGCGAGTGTCTTGGTGGGTGCGATGCCGATGCTCACAGGCATGTCCACCCACTTCCATATCTTTTGGTTGAGATTTTCGCCCCACGTTTTGAGTTGGTCGTAGGGCTGGTTGCCGAGCACGCAGAACGCCTCGTCGATGCTGTAACGGTAGAACTCCGGACAGGCGTCACGGATGATTTCCATGACGCGCTGGGTGATGTCAGCGTAGAGCTCGTAGTTGCTCGAGAACACGCCGATCTCCTTTCCCGGGAATCGCTCCGCCAGTTGATAATAGGGCATGCCCATCGGTATGCCCAGTTGCTTGGCCTCCTTCGAGCGCGCCACCACGCAACCGTCGTTGTTGCTCAGCACCACCACGGGCTTGCCGGTGAGGTCAGGCCGAAACACCCGCTCGCATGAGCAGAAACAACTGTCACAGTCGCAGATGGCATAATACTTAGTTGCCTCCATCCCCGTCACGCTTACCAAACTGAGGGTCAATCTTGAGAAAAGCCGTCACCAGGAATGTCACCGAACAACAGAGGATGACCAGGATGAAGAAGTGACGGTAACCCAACATCTCCTGTAAGGTGCCGGCGAAAAGGCCCGGCACCATCATCGACAATGACATGAGGGCCGACGCCAATGCGTAGTGGCTCGTCTTGAACGCTCCGCGACTATAATAAATAAGGTAAAGCATGTAGGCCGTCAGTCCGAACCCATACCCAAACTGCTCGATGAACACGCAGACATTGATGGCCAACAGGCTTGAGGGCAACACATAACCCAAGAAGACGTAGACCCACGACGGCAAGGCAAAGGCAAGGGCCATGGGCCACCGCCACTTGCGCAGTCCCCCGTTGCTGGCGGCGATGCCGCCGAACACGCCGCCCAGTGCCACGCCGATGACACCCACTGTGCCCTGCACCAGGCCAAACTCTTGTGGCGACAGGCCCAGTCCGCCGTTGTGTGGGGCGTCAATGAGGAAAAGCGATGACACCTTCGACAGCAAGCCCTCGGGCATGCGGAAGAGCATGATGAACAGCAGGGCCGCCACCACCTGCTCCTTTTGCACAAACGTGCGGAACGTGTTGGCTATCTCTCTCCAGATGGTGTGGATGTTGATGCCCGGACGCGACACGTCTTCCGACGGCCGGGGCAAGACCTGGCTGTGCCACAGCCACAAGAGCAAGAACAGGCCCGCCACGCCATAGAACATCAAGCTCCACGAGTAAGCAATGCTGTTGCGGAAGATTACTTGCAGGTTGCCGGCGGCCATCACCAGGACGCCTTGTCCGAAAATGGTGGCAAGACGGTCGAACACCGAGCGTATGCCCATGAACCACGCCTGTTGGTGACTGTCGAGCCCCAGCATGTAGAAACCGTCGGCGGCGATGCAATGGAACGCTCCCGAGAACGCCATGACCCAGAAGAAGAACAGTGTGCCCTGCATCCACAGCGCCGTGGGGATGGTGAAGGCGACACCGCCCAAGGCCGCGCCCAGCAGCAGCTCCATGGCAATGACCCACCAGCGCTTGGTCTTGATGAGGTCCACGAAGGGGCTCAGCACGGGCTTCAGCACCCATGGCAGGTAGAGCCAGGAGGTGTAGAAGGTGATGGCAGCGTTGCTCAAGCCGAGCTGTTTGTACAAGATGACAGAGATGCTCATGACGGCCACGAGAGGCAGACCGTCGCTGAAGGCCAGCGTCGGCACCCATAGCCAGGGCGATCGTTTATGATGTTGCATGATGATATTGATATGAGTTGGTTATGGTGGCGCCGGGATAGTAATGGGCCAATATTTCGTCGTAGGCATAGCCGCGCTCTCCCATCACCGCAGCGCCTATCTGGCAGAGGCCCACGCCATGTCCCCATCCGGCTCCCGTGAGCACAAAGCGGGCGGGGATGCCCTGTCCGCCAATGCCCTCCTTGTCCACGACGAAGGCCGAGCTGTAGAGGTGTGATTTGCTCAGGGCGCGCCGTATCTCCAGTTCCTTGCCGATGGTGAGCGTGTGGCGTGTGCCCACAATCTTCAGGGTCACGAGCCGGCCGCTCTTGCCCCGTTCCATGGGCACCAGGTCAAGGATGGCACCAAAGTCGATGCCCAGCTTCTCGCGGAGCAGCGCCGCCAGTTCGTCTTGCGCATAAGCCACCTGCCAGCGGTAGAAGTCGGTGGTCTCCTGGTCGTAGTCGTTGAGCACTTGTGAGAGAATGGTCTTGTCGTCCGTGTTGCAGAAGCTCTCAGGCCTGGTGCGTATCCAGCGCTCCGCCTGATCCTCCCGTGTGAGGTCGGGCAGGGCAGGGGCGTCGGTGCCGGCTGATGCCAAAGTCGCCAACCGTGGCGGCAACCAGTCGCGCACGGCACGCAGGTAAGGCTTCGGACTGTCTTCCCAGCAATACTGAAACTCCTCCATGACACCTCCGCAACACTTTGAGAAGCGCGCGTCGCAGATGCCGTCGCCGTCGGTCAGGATCTGTCCGCGAGTCTGCCGGATAGCCTCGGCCACATGGTGGCTTGTCTCTTTAGTGATGCCCTGGTAGCGCTGGCAGTGGTCGTCGGCACACACGTCGAAGAGCGTGTGGTCCTGGCGGTCATACCAACGGATGAGGGTGTCGTCACTCTCCACAAACGAAGGTCGGTAGGTGGCCATGCGGGCAGCGGCCTGTCGCTTCTCCATCTGGGCCAGCAACCATGAGCGGGAGATGACAGCGTGAGCCTTGAGCAGTTGCAGGCTGGAGGTGGCACTCATCTCACTTGAGATCACACTTTCAAGATATTGCTCCACCGGCAGTTCGTTGATGGCCCATATCTTCCGCCCATCGGCCACAAACCGCAATGAGCCCAAGAAAGTCTGCGTCTCCTTGCGCTCCCAGTGGAAGTTGACACCGATAGTCACATCCTTCAGCGAGAACGACGCTTCGGGCGTCGTGGGGCGAAAAGCCAGTTCGCGGTGACGCGTGCCCTGCCACATGATGGCGCCGTCGGCGACTGAGACCTGTTGGTCGCCTGTGGCCAGAGAGCCGTTTGTGTCATAAGGCTTGTTGAGCGAGAAGCAGATGCGCTCGCCGCTGACGATGCCCACTGTGACGTGAGGTTCCTGGTGGAGAGCGTTTGCCGTCCCCACTTTTTCTTTATGTATGCCGGTGCTTGTCGGATTCTGTTTCATGTCCATGATATAAGTTGGAGAAGCCGTTTTCAAATTGCCGAGTGCAGCCTATCCTATGCAAGGATAGTGCAAATGAGCGCAATGAAAGCTTGCTTTCAAATTGCCGAGTGCAGCCTATCCTATGCAAGGATAGTGCAAATGAGCGCAATGAAAGCTTGCTTTCAAATTGCCGAGTGCAGCCTATCCTATGCAAAGATAGCGATTTTAACCCACAATACGTGTAGCTTTTTCAAAAAATTTGTATCTTTGCAGAGATGAAGAAGAAAACATTACTCGGCATGACGCTCGCCGAACTGAAAGAAGTGGCCTCTTCCTTGGGAATGCCCGCTTTCGCAGGAGGGCAGATTGCCAAATGGATTTATGGCAGCCACGTCAAGAGCATCGACGAGATGACCAACATATCCAAGGCCAATCGTGCGCGGCTGGCTGAAGCGTATGAGGTGGGGTGCGCCGCACCCATCGATGCCCAGCACTCAAAGGACGGCACCATCAAGTATCTCTTCCCCGTGAGAACCACACGCCCGGACGACAGTCAGGGCGTCAAGTTTGTCGAGACAGTCTACATCCCCGAAGACGACCGGGCCACGCTCTGCGTCTCGTGTGAGGTGGGCTGCAAGATGAACTGCCTGTTCTGCCAGACGGGCAAGCAGGGCTTTGAAGGCTATCTCACCGTGGCCGACATCCTCAACCAGATCTACAGTCTGCCTGAGGTGGACAAGCTGACCAATATCGTCTATATGGGGCAGGGCGAGCCGATGGACAACCTCGACAACGTCTTGCGCTCCACCGAGATACTGACCGCCGACTATGGCTGGGCGTGGAGCCCCAAGCGCATCACGGTCAGTTCGGTGGGCATCAAGGATAAGCTCCAGCGCTTTCTCGAGGAGAGCGACTGCCACGTGGCCATCAGCCTCCATGCGCCCAGCCATGCGCTTCGCGCTCAACTCATGCCCGCAGAGAAGGCCATGCCTATCGAGAAGATCGTCGACCTGTTGCGCAACTACGACTTTGCCCATCAGCGCCGCTTGTCTTTCGAGTACATTGTCTTCGGTGGTGTCAACGATACGCTGGACCATGCGCGCCAGATCGTCAAGCTCCTCAAGGGCCTGACTTGCCGCATCAATCTCATTCGCTTCCATCAGATACCTGATGTGCCCCTGCATGGCACAGATGAACGGAGGATGGAGGAGTTTCGCGATTATCTCACCGGCCACGGTGTCTTCACCACCATACGCGCCTCGCGGGGGCAAGACATCTATGCGGCCTGTGGCCTGCTCAGCACCTCCAAGAAGATTGGAGAGGTGCGCCATGAGGAGAAGCGATGACAAGAGTGCTTGCCTGTCTGATGGTCTGCCTGTCGCTCATGGCTTGCACGGGCTCAGGCGGCCTGTTGCCCCCTTCGGGCGGACGGCTCTATGAGGTGTTGCTCGTGGGCGACCGCGAGGGCGTTGTCAGGCAGATGCTCGAAACGGATGTGGAAGGCTTGCCCCAGAGCGAACCGTCGTTTGATGTGTCGGCCATCGACAGCGCGAGGTTTAACGCTTCCCTGCGCCAGGCACGCAACATCGTCATCGTCACCGTCGACCCGGAAACCTTTGAACGCCCTCATGTGGGCTACGAGAGGAATGTCTGGGCCAAGCCACAGATGGTGGTGCGCATTGGAACCCCGTCTCTGCGTGCGTTGAGACAGTATGCGCAGGGGGTGGCGACGACGGTGCGCACGTTGCTCAATAGGGCTGAGGCCAACAAGACGCTTGCCCTGCTGAGACACAAGCGCAACGCCAACGCTGAGCGGATGGTCAAGCGAATGTTTGGGGTGTCCATCTGGATACCGGTCGACATGGTAGCCAGCAAGCGTGGCCAAGACTTCGTTTGGCTGAGCGACAACGGTTCGACGACGATGCAGAACATCGTGATCTACCGCGAACATTCATCGGAGGCTGCTGACGAGCGGTCGGCCTTTGCCGGGAATGGTGGCGTGGGCAACTTTGTCGCACTGCGTGACTCGGCACTTCGGCGGAACATCAAGGGCGAAACGGACTCCATGTGGATGACCACCGTCGCTCCGACGGTCGCCAGCCGTCTGGTTTTCAGGGAAGAGAAGGACCGTCGCTTTTGGCTCCGCCATCATGATGAGGCGCATGCTCCCATGACGCTCTACAGGGGCTTGTGGGAGATGCGGGGCGACGACATGGGCGGACCGTTTGTCAGTCGCCGGCTGGTGAGGACGGACAAGGATGGGAGGAAGACTCCTGCGAGCGGGGCCGTGGTGGCGGAAGGCTTTGTCTTCGCACCGGGACAAGCTAAGCGCAATGCCATCCGACGGCTGGAGGCCGTACTCTACACCTTACAGTGGGACAAGCGCTAAACGGCTTGCGGAAGCGCGACCCTCATGCACGGAAAACCATCAGGAAAATAAACAGTATCAGTAAATAATCATAAGGAAATAGCAAAATATGGACAATCAGAAAATACGCGTGGCCATCACCCACGGAGACACTAACGGTGTCGGTTATGAGTTGATCTTCAAGGCGTTTGAGGAGCCTGAGATGCTCGACATGTGCACACCTATTATATATGGTTCACCCAAGATAGCAACCTATCACGCCAAGGCTCTTGGCGTGACGGGCAACTTCACCATCGTCAATACGGCCGAAGAGGCGCAGGAGGGCAAGGTCAACCTGCTTCCGGTGTTTGACGAAGAGGTGAAGGTGGAGCTGGGCGTGCCTTCGCAGGATGCCAGCCGTGCAGCGGTGAAGGCGCTCGACAAGGCCATCACCGACTATAAGGACGGACTGTTTGATGTGCTTGTGACGTGTCCTATCAACAAGGACAACATGCATATCGATGGCTTTGCCTTCCCCAACAGCGACAAGTTTATCGAGCAATGCCTCAGTGAGGGGCAGAAGGCGGTTGACATCTTGGTGAACGGCAACCTGAGGGTGGCGCTGGTGACCGATGACGTGGCGCTGAAGGATGTGCCTGCAGCCATCACGCAGGAGGCTGTGGCCAGCCGGATCAAGGTGTTTGCCGACACCTTGCGCCGTGACTTCCGCATCTCAAGCCCGCGTGTGGCCGTGCTGGCACTCAATCCCAACCATAGCGCGGAGCGTCCGGGCAAGGAAGAGGCGGAGGCTATCATACCGGCCGTCAAGCAACTGGCCGGGGAGGATGTCTGCGTCTTCGGGCCCTATCTGGCCGACGAGTTCTTTGCCAATGGTGACTTCGCCGCGTTCGACGGTATCCTGGCCATGTATCACGACCAGGGCGTGGCTCCCTTCAATGCTCTGTTGCCGCAAGACAGCATCCACTATCTCGGTGGCCTGCCGCTGGTCTGTGCGGCCTCAGACCAGGGCCCCGATTACGCCATCGCAGGCAAGGGGACGGCTGACGCCACGGCGTTCCGCCATGCCATCTGGCAGGCTATCGACGGGTTCCGCAACCGTGCCAGCTATGACGAGCCACTGGCCAATCCGCTGCCCAAGCTCTATCATGAGCGCAAGGACGAGAGTGAAAAGGTGAGGTTCTCTATCCCCAAGAAGCGCGAGAGCACCAGTAGGGAGCAGCGCAAATGATGTCAACAGGTGACTGTGGAGGCTTCTTGCCTTCATAGTCCATAATCCATCTTCGGATCATGAAGAAAAAATATCAGAACGCATTCTTTGTCTTCGGACTGCTGGTGCTCGTCATCATGGTCACGCAGCTCGACTTCGCGCAGGTGTGGCAGGGACTTCGCCATGCAGGCTATTGGTTTGTGGCGGTGCTGGTGTTGTGGGCGTTTCTCTATGTCTTCAACACCGCGTCCTGGTACCTCATCATCAAGGGCGTGTGCAGCCAGCGTGTTGCGGGTGACAAGACGGGCAATGGTGAGCAGCCGAAGAAAATCTCCTTTTTCTGGCTTTACAAAGTTGCCGTGTCTGGATTCGCGCTCAACTATGCGACGCCGGGCGGCCTCATGGGTGGCGAGCCCTATCGCATCATGGAACTGGCACCCAAGATCGGCACGGAGAAAGCTTCATCGTCGGTCATCCTCTATGCCATGACCCACATTTTTAGCCACTTTTGGTTTTGGCTGATCTCGGTGGCACTTTATCTCTGCACGCAACCAGTCAACCTGTTCATGGGCTTGCTCATGGCGGCCATTGCGGCTTTCTGCCTGCTGGGCATCTGGTTTTTCATTGCCGGCTACCGCAAGGGACTGGCCAACAGGGTCATGAATCTGCTAAGACACATTCCTTTTGTCAAGAAGTGGGCAAGGCCGTTTGTGGAGCGCCACCGCGAGCAGTTGGACAATATCGACAACCAGATTGCGGCGCTTCACACTCAGAACCCCTATAACTTTATGGGAGCGGTGGGCCTGGAACTGGCGTGCCGTATCTGTTCGGCTTTGGAGATCTTCTTCATCTTGCTCGTGCTCATGCCAAGTGTCAATTACCTGAACTGTGTCTTGGTGCTTGCTTTCACATCGCTCTTCGCCAATCTGTTGTTCTTCATGCCTCTGCAGTTGGGAGGGCGTGAGGGAGGCTTCCTCATGTCCACCACGACGTTGGGCATCAGTGCCAGCGCAGGCATCTTTGTCGCCCTCATCGTGAGAATGAGGGAACTGGTGTGGACAGGCATCGGCTTGTTGCTCATCAAACTTGAAAAAAAAGAGAAATAATAAAAACGACTGCCATTTTTGCGGGTTTCTCGAAAAATGTGTAATTTTGTCATCCAATGAATACGTCAGAACTGCAAAAGATAAAACAACGGTACAACATCGTGGGCAACAGCGAAGGGTTATGCCATGCGCTTGATGTGGCCTTGCAGGTGGCTCCCACTGACTTGAGCGTGCTCATCGTCGGTGAGAGCGGCGTGGGCAAGGAGATTGTGCCAAGGGTCATACACGACAATTCGCCCCGCAGGAGAGAGCGCTACTTTGCCATCAACTGCGGATCGATACCCGAGGGCACCATCGACAGTGAGCTGTTCGGACACGAGAAGGGCGCCTACACCGGAGCCATCGGTGAGAGCGAAGGCTACTTTGGCGTGGCCAACAAGGGCACCATCTTCCTTGACGAGGTGGGAGAACTGCCCATGGCCACCCAGGCCCGGTTGCTGAGGGTGCTTGAGACAGGCGAATACATCCGTGTGGGAGGACAGGAGATACGCAAGACTGATGTGCGCATCGTGGCCGCCACCAATGTCAACATGCGGAAGGCCATCTCAGAAGGACGCTTTCGCGAAGACCTCTATTACCGCCTGAACACCATTCCCATCCAGATGCCGCCTTTGCGCGATAGGGGAGAGGACATCCTGTTGCTTTTCAGGCTCTTTGCCATGCAGATGGCCGACAAGTATAGGCTTCCCAAGATTACGTTGACCGAGGAGGCGAAGAAGATGATGCTGCAATACAAGTGGCCGGGCAATGTGCGCCAGCTGAAGAATATCACGGAACAGATGTCGGTGCTGAGCGAACAGCGAGAGATTGGCGTGGAGACCTTGAGACGGTTTATTCCCCAAGATCCGGAGAGCACGGAACTGGCCACCATCAACCAGCCTGGGCAACACTCTTATGAGAGTGAGCGGGAGATCCTCTATAAGATTCTCTATGAATTGAGGGGTAACATCGCTGACTTGCGGCGTGACGTGTCGACGCTGCGCAAGCAGATTGACGAGAATCGTGACCTGCATGATGTGGCCAGCCACTTCTCGTCGGGCTTTATTGACAGTGCCAAAGAGCATGTGCCGGCCATCAGCAGCCGTGATCCGCGGCTCTCTCCCTACACCCCTTCAGCGGAGGAAGCTGTGGCGGAAGAGATCAAGCCCGAACAGGAATGTCTCAACCTGAGCGACCTGGGACGCCAAATGGTGGAAAAGGCCTTGGAGCGCAACAACGGAAACAGGAAGAAAGCTGCCCAGGAACTGGGCATCTCCGACCGAACGCTCTATCGCCGCATCAAGCAATATGGCTTGGACAAGAAGTGAAATCTCGATGAATTTGACAATGAAACAAAGACTGTCGTATCTCGCCATTACGCTCCTGCTGCTGCTCACGGCATGCAGCGTCAGTTACAAGTTTAATGGTGCCAGCATAGATTATACCACGACAAAGACCATACAGATAGCCGACTTCCCCATTCGGAGCAGTTATGTGTGGGGACCGATGGGGCCCATCTTCAACAACCAACTGAAGGATGTCTTTGCCAATCACACCCGCCTGAGGCAGGTGAAGCGTAATGGCGACTTGGTCATCGAGGGTGAGATCACGCAGTATTCGCAACGCAACAAGTCGGTATCAAGCGAGGGTTACTCGGCGCAGACTGAACTCTCGATAACCGTCAACGTGAGGTTTACCAACAACAACAACCACAACGAGGACTTCGAACGGTCGTTCACGGCATCCAAGAGCTATGAGACCACGAAAAGCCTGAATAGCGTGCAAGAGGAGCTTGTCACGCAGATGTGCAAGGACTTGACGGAACAAATCTTCAACGCCACTGTAGCCAATTGGTAAATCACTCTCTCGTCATTCATGATTCTATTATCCAGACAAATATGGACATAGCGCAACTCATTAAACAGCCGGAACTGCTCGACCGCGAGACCCTTTACGATCTCCGGAGCCTTCTTGCGCTCTATCCTTATTATCAGACGGCGCGTTTGCTCCTGCTGCAAAACCTTTATTTGCTGCATGACCCCACCTTTGACGAAGAGTTGCGACGGGCGGCCATCTATATCACCGACCGAAAGGTGATCTTCAACCTGGTGGAAGCGGCGCATTACCAGATGCGTCATGCGCCCGCCAAACCAAAAGACGACCGAAAGAAACACAATGACAACCGCACCATCTCGCTGATCGACAATTTCCTGGAGACAATACCGGAAGAGGAAAAGGAAGCGGACAAGAAAAACAAGCGGAAGCCTACTCCGGCTGATGCCGCTGTCGATTATGTGTCCTATCTCTTGGAGTCGGAAAGCGAAGAGGAAAAGGAAGCGGAACAAAGCGCTACGCCACAATTGAAAGGTCAAGATTTGATAGATAATTTCATAAACAATGAGAATGGAAAAATCAAATTGAAAACCGATGTGGAGTATATGCCCGAGGATGCCCAGGCGGGCTCGGGTGACGACAAAAACGGTGATGAAAGCTATTTTACGGAGACGTTGGCAAAAATTTACATCAAACAAGGCCGATATAACAAAGCGCTTGAAATTATTCGGCGATTAAATTTGAATTATCCGAAAAAAAATGCTTACTTTGCAGATCAAATACGTTTCTTGGAAAAGTTGATATTAAACAATAAAAACAATAAGTAAAGAATTATGTACACATTATTTGTAATTCTCATCGTCCTGGTGTCATTGCTGATGATCTTCATCGTGCTCATCCAGGAGTCTAAGGGAGGCGGCCTTGCCAGCAACTTCTCTTCTTCCAACGCCATCATGGGCGTGCGCAAGACCACCGACTTCATCGAGAAGGCTACGTGGGGACTCGCTGCAGCCATGGTTCTCATCAGCGTGGTGTGCGCTTACACCGCTCCTCAGTCTTCTGCTTCGCAGAGTGTCCTGGAGAAGGCGGCTACGGAGACTCAGACCACCAATCCCACAAACACGCAGGGATTCCAGGCCGGTCAGCAGCAGAATGCTCCTGCACAGGGTGCTAAGCAGGGTGCTCAGGGTGGTCAGCAGACGGCTCCTAATGCCCCCGCACAGCCCGCGGCACCTGCAAAATAAAAATAAAATGAAAAAAGTTCGGGATTTATTTGGTGGTATCAAATAAATCCCTTACCTTTGCACTCGCTTTGAGATACCAAGGCAACCAAAACACACGGTGGGTGTAGTTCAGTTGGTTAGAGCGTCAGATTGTGGTTCTGAATGTCGTGGGTTCGAGTCCCACCCCCCACCCTCAAGCAAGCCCTTGCAGAAACATCTTCTGCAAGGGCTTTTTCTATTCTTCCTATCTGTTGCGCGCTTTCCGTCACATGAGGGGACATCCCGGCGGAACATGCTTGCCGAGTTTGTGCCCATGAGCTACAAGGCCATCTGTACAGCTATCACCCTCCCAACATGCTTGCCACATCATTGCTGCCGAGAGCTGGGGGAAAATCAAGGGTAAGGTAGTCACTTGCTTTGTCAGGCCTTGACGGGCCATTCTCCCTGCAGGATAGGCCTTACAGCCTTCTGGCATGTAGGTCCATGAGCAAGACTGCCGTTTCCGTTTCCTGTTTGGGCGCATCCTTCGGCTTCCATGCCACGATAAAGCGTATGGTGGCATAGTCGGCTTGATAGCCTTGGGCCTCCCATTCTTGCAGTTTCTTTTGCATGTCTTTAGACAATTTGGCCACAGCGATGTTGGTTGGGGTAAAAAGATGGTGATGGCTGTATGACAAGCGGTCGCCGCTCTGCAGGGTCAGGATTTGTTGCTTGTGGCTTTTGAAGAAGTCGAGATAGACATCGCGATGAGACAGCATGAGCACGATTTCATCGGGCAGGCCATAGGGTGTGTTGTCGCGGAGGAGCTCCGTGGCGTGCATTTGGCGGAACAGGAGGCTGTCAGTGTGAACGACCAGGCTGTCTTTGGCGCGTGTGATGCCCACATAGAGGTGGCGCACCACCTCCTCGGTGATGCGTCCGGGTTCGGTGAATAGCAAGAACACATGGTCAAACTCTCTACCTTTGGCTTTATGAATGGTCGACACGATGACGCTACCCTTCGCCATGTCGCAGAAGTCTTCCACCGACGATTCGAAGATGAAATCCCAAAAGTCATTGTAGTATTTGGTGGGATGCGTCTGCTCAAACAGTAGCCAGCACCGTTTGAGGTAGGGCAAGGCCTGGCTCCTCTTGTACTTGCCGCATGTGCGCTCCTTGGCTTCATCCCACAGATCATCGGGTATGATGGGTGCTTGTTGCCCTTGCAAAAGGTGTTTCAAGAAGTAGCGTGTCTCGGCGATGTTGCAGAACCGTAGCCCGCCCAACGACTGTACGAGCTGGCTGTTGATGCCGTTCCTGTTGAGCAAGGCCACCATGATGGCCGCCTCCTTGTTGGTTTGTGTCAACACGCAAGCGGATCCTTTCCCTCTCCGCTTCACTTCCTCCAGCAAGGGCAGATAGAGTGCTTGCTGTTCTCTCTCTTCACTGCCGTCCGCCCTGCTTGCCATGGTGTGCAGCACCACCTTCACCTGTCCGTCCATTCGCCGCACGGCAGTAAGTGGTGTTTTCTTGATGCGGTGGCCGATGAGCTTTACCCAATCATTGGCCGCATGCACGATGTCGGCAGCGCTCCGATAGTTGTCTGTCATCTCGATGAGCCGGGCGCCAGGCAGCATGCTCAATTGGCGCATGTAGCGGGCGTCAGCTCCCCGAAACTCGTAGATGTTCTGGTCATCGTCGCCGACAGCTATGACCCGCAAGTCGTCGTTGGCCTTCATGAGCGCCACCACGAGCGCATATTCCTCAGCGTCCATGTCTTGCGCCTCATCGATGACCAGCACCGCCTTCTTGATCTTGCTGGCCTCCACATCTCCCTGTGCTATCATCTCTGCGGCCTTTCCCACCACGTGGTCTGCATCTTCGATGTTGCCCAGCCGTCCCAATAAGTCGAAACAGTAGGAATGAAAGGTCTTGATTTCCACAAAGTGAGCCGCGTTGCCGATGAGGCCGATGAGCCGTTGCTTGAACTCGGTGGCGGCCGCTCGTGAGAAGGTGAGCATGAGCAACTGCTCATGCTTCACGTCTTCGAGCAGGAGCATCGAGGCCAGTTTGTGCACCAGCACCCTCGTCTTGCCGCTGCCAGGTCCGGCGGCTACCACGATGCAACGGGAGTCCTTGTCACTGATGATTTCCATTTGTCGCGCTGAGAGTGTGCCGAAGAGTTTGCGGTAGTGTGCGGGTGTGATGTTGCGTCCGATTTCCTGTTCCCGTTCGCCCCGGAAATAGGTTTTCATGAAGCGTTGGTAGTCCATCTGAAAATAGTCTTTCACAAACTGCAACGCGGCATTGTAGTCCCTCACCATCAGGTTGGCGTATTCTCCTACGATGTGGATTTGCTGTATCTTCTGCTTGTAGAACTCGTTGAGCATGCGATAGTCGTCTTGCTTGTACCGTAGTCTGCTGTCTTTCAGGCGTCGTATATCCATGGCATTGTAGAGCACGAGGAAGCCGCCTTCGAGCTTGAGCGCACCAATCTTGGAGAGATAGAGCAGTGCCTCTTCCATCTCCTCGAGGGTCACGTCATCGGTGAGTCCGAAGAGTTGCAGTCCGTTGCGCTTCATCTCGTTGACCAGTTCCACGACGGAAAACTGCACGTTGCCCCCCTTGGCCACCGCGCCTTCCACTTCGCTGGTGTCGGTCCGGGTGTCGGTTTCTTCTTGTTGGGCCAGCCTGTAGAGCCAGTTGATGGCAAACTGGCAGATGGCCATTCGCCGCTCATATCGACGTAAGACCCTGTCCAGGCTGGCACAGCGCCTGATGACGGCATTGTTGGCTCCGCCCTCGGTCTTCCGTGTGTAGCCCTTCACCATGAGGAAGTAGAGTAGTGTTCTGATGTCCTTCTCCGTGGCGGTCGATATGCCGTCCTTGATGGCCTTGTCGTTGAGTTGTTTGTAGGACAGGCATACACGCTCGTCCGGTATGTGCTCAATGACATATCGCTCCAGTTTTCCAAACCGTTCGAGTGTGGTTTGTGCCTTTCGCTCGCCGCCTCCCGCATCCTTGAGGTGTGCCGACATGTCACGTGAGTCGGCCAGGATGCCCTCCTGTCTCATGCGCTGCACGACGGAGATGACCGTCTGCTTGGTGAGACCGAGGATGTCGGCCAGGTAGTCGATGCGCGATTCAGCCTCAGCGTTGCGTGCCTTGGCGGTATGTTTTTGCGAGATGAGCGACTTGATGATGCGCACCGCCTCTTCCGTCTCGTCGTCCGAAAAGAGAGGTGAGCAGTCCAGGCGTTTGCGAGCCTCGTCCATGTTGTTCACCGTGATGCCGGTGGCGTAGACGTGCGGCACGTTGTTGCCACGTTCCACGTATCCGCTCTGCTCCAGGGTGGCGATGGCCGTGCGCACGCGTGTCTCGATGTCCGACACGGAGTCGTCCCATCCGGCGCGGCGCGCTATCTCCAGGGCTGAGCAGCACACCCGTGGCCTCTCCTTTGTGAAATCCTTGATGGCGCGCCATACCTGTTGGATCTCGCTGATGCTCAGTTTGGTTTGGTTGAGCAGTATGAAGTGCTTGTCGAGGTCATTGTCGCCATAGAGCACATAGCAACGCGCATGGATGTGTGGGTCACGTCCGGCGCGTCCAGCCTCCTGCACGTAGTTTTCCAGCGAGTCGGATATGTCATAGTGGACCACCAGTCCCACATCGCTCTTGTCCACCCCCATGCCGAATGCGGATGTGGCCACGATGATTCCGACCTTGCCACCCATGAAGGCATCTTGATTCTGTGTCTTGTCGTCTGCCGTCATCTTGCCGTAGTAGGGCATGGCGGGCAACCCGTCGCGCGTCAGGCGTTCGGCAAGTTCACGTGCCCGCTTGGTGCGCGACACATAGACGATGGTGGGGCAGGCGGCTTCGGCCACCAGCGAGCGCAGCCTGACGTACTTGTCCTCGTCCGTGTCGACGTGTATGACCGAGTAGCGCAAGTTGGTGCGCGCGGCCTTTGAGGCGAAGAGCTCGAAGTCGATGCCGAGCCAATGCTTGAAGTAGTCGCAGATGTCCTGTATCACCTTCTGCTTGGCTGTGGCCGTGAAGCATGACACGCAGACCTGGCCCTGGTCGCCTTTCCGCTCCTGGTATTCGCGTATGAACTTGCCTATGTAGAGATAGTCCACGCGGAAGTCTTGCCCCCAGGCAGAGAAGCAGTGGGCCTCGTCGATGACGAAGCGCATCACGTGCCTTGCCAGAAGAATGCGCTCAATGGTCTTGGAACGCAACATCTCGGGGGCGATGTAGAGTAGTGAAGCCTCTCCGCTTGCCACTCGCTCAATGGCGTCGGCCCGCTCGATGGGGTTGAGCAGTCCGTTGATGGTCACGGCATCGGTGATGCCGCGGTTGGTCAGGTTGTCCACTTGGTCCTTCATGAGCGACTGCAGGGGGGAGATGACCACCGTGAGGCCGTGGCAGGAATCGCCGTCCATCAGGGCGGGCAACTGAAATGTGAGAGACTTGCCGCCACCTGTGGGAAACACCGCCAGCAGCGACCGCCCGCTGACAGCGGCACGGACAGCGCGCTCCTGTAGGGGCTCGCCATCGTAGGTGCGAAAGGAGTCGTAGCCAAACAGGCGTCGGAGATGTAGCCGTGCGTCGTGGGCTTGGTCGCAATAGCTGCATCCTTGTGGGCACGCCACGTGGCGAAGGAGATAGATGATGTGCTCCACTTCGGGGTAATGGTGGAGCACCCATCCTGGCGTGGCCGAGTGGCGGTCGCCGGTCCCGATGAGTGCCAGCGCGTAAGCCAAGGCGACGGGCGACTTGCCAATGAGCGAGACCACATCGGCATGGCTGCAGATGCGCCCTTCAAACTCGGCGAAGATGAGACTTGCCAGTTGGCGGATGTCGGTGGAGGGCGTGCGGGCATCCATCATCTGCAGAAACCCGCCAAACTCAGGCGTGTCGTCCAGCAGACCGGCATAGATGTCCTGCTGGCCCTTGGACAGGGTGCGCCATTGTGCCATCTCGTCGAACAACAGCTGTCGAGCCTTTTCGCAGTCGTTCACGGGATTGTTTATCTGGTCGGTCAGCAACTTGTCGTCTTTCACCAACCTGTGGTATGGCCGTTCGGGGAAGAGCAGGGGCGACGGGTAGAGCGTGTCCACCCATAGCCACGGAGCCTTGCCCGGGGCGTAACCCAGGTAACGGGCGTCATGGTGCACGATGTTGTGCCCGCAGACGTAGTCGGCGCCAGCAAGAAAATTGGCCAAGGCCTGCCGGTTGTTGTCGTGAAATGTGGCACCGTCATGGCGCAAGGCACCGATGTCGTGCACCTTGTGGTCGCGCATGCTCACCTCCACGTCGACAAAAGCGTACCTGGAGGCATCGCGATGCTGCGGCGATGCGGTCTGTGTGGGCTTGCGGCCAAAGATGAGGTCGATGAGTGACATGGCGAGTGAGCTGGCTGATAAAATGTTGTGATGCAGTGTGTGCCGTTAGGCTTGAGTGGATTGATGAGGGCACGAAGGCAAATGGGTTTTGTTGCAAAAGTAATGTTTTCTGATGAAAGCAAGGAAAAAATGTGTGACTTTTCTGTCCGAACGACATAAAAAGCGGAGCGAAAGTGGAGACAGAATGTGATATGTTTGCTTAATAGTTTGTACTTTTGCAGGAAAGTAAGGATAAGTCGATGGACAAGTTTTCTCCCCAAAAGCGAAGCAAGATCATGGCCGCCATCCGCTCGGGTGGCACCCGGCCTGAGGTGGCGGTTCGCCATTACCTCTGGCACCAGGGCTTCCGCTATCGGGTCAACCATCGGCGCCTGCCAGGCCATCCCGACATTGTGTTGAGGAAGTATCGTGCGTGCATCTTTGTCAACGGCTGTTTCTGGCACGGCCATGACTGTGGCGCCTTCCGCCTGCCCAAGACCCATGTGGCCTTTTGGCAAAACAAGATCACACGCAACAGGCAGCGTGACAAGGAGGTGCAACGCCAGCTGGCCGCCATGGGCTGGCATTGCATCACGGTGTGGGAGTGTCAGTTGGCCAAGGCTGTCAGGGCGCAGACGCTGTCGTCGCTGGCCTTCACACTCAATCGCCTCTATCTCGCTGACCACACTGCCCATTATGCCCCGCTGGAAGAGGAAGGAGATGTGGGCATGGCAGCAGAGCCTGACCCGCATAGGTAAGGATACCGAGCGATGCTTTGTCGTGATTTTTGGTCGAAAAGTTTGTCACGGACGACGGATGAAATAGAGCGCGAAAATGGCGTTTTTTGTCGGTCGCGCCGCGATTTGCATGGGGTAATTTTGCGATAAAGGGTATATTGTGTTGCGATATACCCTTTATCGCGATGCGATAAAGCGTTAATCGCGTCATGATAAAGGGTATATTGCAACACGATAAAGGGTATTCTTTGATGAAAAGTATTTACTTTTTGAACTGAATAAAATTCAAAAATTAATAAACGGCTAATTATCAACAAGTTGTGAGAAGTGCCGAAAATTCGCGTATTTCGGCCAAAATATTTCGAAGTTGAAAATAATCGCTGTTTTTTTATATATATTGTCCGTTTTCTTCAAGCGATTTGCCCAGCCTATGCCGTGGCGCTTCATTTGTGCGGTTTTGGCAAAACCGTATCATTCGCACCGTCACACTTGGCGGATGACGTGGCAGGGATTGCCCACAGCGAGTGAGTGGTCGGGGATGTCGTGGGTGACCACGGAACCGGCTCCGATGACGCAGTCGTTGCCGATGGTGACGCCCGGCAGCACCGTGACGCCGCCGCCAAACCACACGTTGTTGCCCACATGTATGGGTTCTGAGCGTTCCAGACCGAGGTTGCGATGCTCAGAGTCGAGCGGATGGATGGCTGTGTAGAAGCTGCAGTTGGGCCCTATGAAGACATGGTGGCCAAAGGTCACCTTGTTCTCATCGAGGATGACGAGGTTGTAGTTGGCGAAGAAGTGTGAGCCTACCTCCACATTGTATCCGTAGTCGCAATGGAAAGGCGTGTTGACGTGCAGGCCCTTGCCGGCCTTGCCGAGCAGCTGGGCGATGCGGAGGTTGCGCTCGTCGGCCATTGTGGGAGCCATTTGGTTGATTTCGAAGCAAGCCTGCTGGCAGCGGCGCAAGTCGGTGATGAGCGCTGCGTCCAGGGCGTCGTACCACTTGCCGGACATCATCTGCTGCTTAGCCGAAGTGTTGTTGTCCATAGGTCTGTAGTCTGTTGTGTTGGGCAAGGCGCGAGGAAGTCACCTGTTGCGGCGAGAAGGCTGCGCCTTGCCCAGCGGTTTAGAATTGCGGATAGTCGGTGCTGGCGTCGCGTGTGGCCATGCACTCCATCTCGATGAGCCATCCCGGTCGGCACACGGCAGCGTTGACCAACAGGTAGGGCGTGGCGGGATGGTCCCCGTGGCCGCCAAATTTCTCATCGAAGAGTTGGCGCACCACCTCATAGTCGGCAGGGTCGCGCAGGTAGCACACGATGGCGTTGACATCGCCAAAGCTGCAGTCAGCTTCGCTGAGCAGCGCCTCCACGTTGTCCCACATGCGGCGGCACTGGCGGCGTATGTCTCCCCGGTACACGATTTCGCCCTTGTTGTCGATGCTGGCTGTGCCCGATATGAAGACGTGGCGTCGGTCTCCGTAGTCGACATAGGCGCCCCGCTCGAAGCTCACGCCGTAGTCGCTCGTGCGGTTGAGGTGGTCGGCGGCATAGAGGTAGCCCACCTGTCCCGGCTGCAAGGGGCTGACGGCGCAGGCGTCCATCAGCGAGAGCATGCGCGGGTTGGCCTGTCGGCCGCCGATGCCCGTGGAGGCGATGAAGTGTGTCTTGTCGGTGAGACCCTGTGTGACAAACACGTCGTTGCGTGCCTTGACCACACCCGCATAGTTGTTGTCGATGTCGTTGACGAAGAACCAGGTGCGCACGCAGTTGGCCTCGAGGGTGCATCCCTCGCTGATGAGTCGCATCACATACTCGTTGAGCAAGAGTTTGGTCTGTCGCTCCGAGTCCTTGGCGAGGTTGGTGCAGCTGGCCGTCCACAGCTGGCGGTAGTCGCCATGGCTCACCTCGTAGAGCCCGCTGGCAAGGGCTCGTGTGCTGACGCACGTCATGAGTATGGCCCACAAGGCCACCTTGGCCCCGTTGGCTGGAGCCTGCTGCACGATGCTCACCGCATATTCTGGGCTTTCGAGCTCATAGGCCATGAGCTCGTCGGCTTGGTTGGCGGCGTCACTCAGGAAGTAGCGCTTGAAGACTGTCTTGGCAGCCAGTTGCTTGCGCGTGTTCTCGAAGGTCTCCATGACGAGACGGAGCTGGTCGGCATAGTTGAGCGTGCGGGCTGCATCGGTCACACGGATGATGAGGTGGTGCTCACGCACCTCGGTGCCATTGTTGAAGGTGTGGAGCTGCACCTGCGTCATTTGCGAAGAAATATGTTGTTCCATGATGGTTTGGGTTGATGTCTGTTGGGTTGGTTGACGGGTTGTGTGTCAGGCGTAGGAGTGCATGCCGCTGAGCAGGTAGTTGACTCCGAAGTAGGTCATGATGAGCGACAGGAAGGCCAGCACCATAAACAGGTGGTAGGCCCGGGGTCGGCGCAGGGCCGGCAGGCTGACGCTGTGCAGGGCGATGGCGTAGATCATGAAGGTGATGAGCGCCCAGGTCTCCTTGGAGTCCCAGCTCCAGTAGCTGCCCCAGCTCACGTTGGCCCAGATGGCCCCGATGAAGATGCCGATGCCCATGGTGCAGATGGCCGGGTAGAGGAACAGTTGGCTCAAGGCCTGCAGCTCGGCGGCGTGTCGAGGCATGGTGAGGCCCATGACGGCGCAGATGAACGTGAGCGACAGCAGCGCGTAGCTCATCATGATGATGCTGACATGTACGGAGAGCAGGGGCGAGTTGAGCACGGGCATCATCTGTCCGATGGCTGGATCCATGGCATTGATGTGGCTCACCAGGAGGAAGAAGCCCGATAGCAGGAAGCCGAACACCATGACGATGCGGAAGCGGCGTTGCATGACGAGGGCGATGAGCTCCACAAACCATGCCAGGAGCAGCATCGTCTCGTAGCCGTTGCTGAGGGGCAGGTTGCCGCTGGCCATCCAGCGCAGGGCCATGGCCGCCGTGAGCGTCAGGAACGACATGCCAAGCAGCACGGCGAATGTGGGGTCGGCCACGCGGCGAAGGCGTGGCGTGACCCAGCGTGCCTCGGTCATGCGGCCGATGATGTAGAAGAGGGCGAGGAAGCCCAGCGTGAGGTTGACCATGAAGAGCACGGTGGCGAAGGGCACGGCGTTGCCCAGTCGCTCAGCTTCGTAGCGGGTGGTAGAGGGCAGGCTGCGTCCACCATAGACCTGCTGGTAGCGCTGCATCTTGTCGAGAAACTCGTCGACGCGGTCCCAGCGTCCGGCTGTCACATCCTCCGCCATCAGGGGGAATACCTGGTGGATGTAGAGAGCCTGCTGCGCGCTGATGCCGCGTGGCAGACTGTCGGTGGGCGCATACCAGGTAGTGATGCCGTGGGGCGTGGTGAAAGGCAGGAGATGGAGCGACTGCCCGCTGCGCAGTTCCATGATGAGCATCAGGCGGTTGTCCACATCGGCGGCTTGCTGATGGAGCTTGTCGGTGTTGCCCTGGTAGTACTCTTGCACGAGATGGCCCAGGGTGTATTGGCCCATCTGGAAGAAGGTGGCCATCGCACAATGGTTGTCGGTGAGGCCCATCTGCTCGCGTAGCTTGCCGCCCTTGACGCGTATGAACGGTTCTTGTGACCATTGGTCGCCATAGAACATCCATCCGGCCAGCACCTGCTCGGCCGTGAGGCCCTTGTAGGAGCGTGCGCCGTAGACCTTCTTGCAGAAGTCGAGCGCATAGGTCTCTACGGGACAGATACGGTTGTTGTAGAGCATGCAGAGACGCCCCAGGCGGTCGGCGGTCTCGCGCGGCACGGTGGGTTGGGCGTGGGAGGGCTGTGCCGCGGAGAGAAGCAGCGCGAGCACGAGAGCCCCTTTCCTCAAGAGCGGACTGCGCAACACCTGGCGGTAGGGGCCCTTGGGGTCGAAGAGCATGAAGAGCAGGAAAATGAAAAATAGGGCATACCCCGTGTAGGTGACGGGAATGCCCCATGGGTCGCTGTTGACGGCCAGCACCGTTCCGCGGCCGTCGTTGTCGTAGCTCGACTGGTAGAAGCGATAGGAACGGTAAGAGAAGATGTTGTTCATCGACACGCGCCCCTCATGTCGCTCGCCGCCATCGGTCACGGTGAACAACGATGTGTAGTCGGCCACGGCGGCTGTGCCGTCGTGGTAGGTGGTCTCAAACTTGTGGAGCGTGAGGCTGAAGGGAAGCATGGCCGTGCGCATGCCGTGGTCTCCGTCGCTCATGACATAGGCGTTGGAGGTCTCTCCCTCGCGAAGGTGCATCATGCCTTTGGTGGCGGTGAGGTGGGTGAGCAGGGCGCCCGCCAGGATGACGACGAGCGAGCCGTGGAGAGCCCATGCGCCGAAGTGGCGCACGCGACGCTTGACAAGGTAGGCCAAGCCCAGCGCCGTGAGCGCCGCCCAGAGTGCCGTGAACCACCATGAGCCATAGATGGCCGAATGGGCATAGTCGGTGCCTCGGCTGTTCTCGACCATCGTCGCGACGGCCATCGACACCAAGAGAGCCACGTAGATGAGGGCTATTGTCTTTTTGATCATGTCTTGCTTTGCAAATGTTTTTGTTTCTTATGCAAAGTTAAGCAAAATCAACGATTATCTCTCATCCGCGCCCCGGCAAATGAGGCAAATCATCATTTTTGGGTATGGATGTGCGAGGCGATGATTTTGGCCAGTTGGGCCGCTCCCTTGTCGGTAGGATGGATGCCGTCGCGCTGCATCATGCCCTCGGTCTCTTGAAACTCGGTGTGAAGATCGATGAAGTGAAGCTTGTTTTTCTTGGCCACGCGCTGGATGACGGGCATCTCTCCATGGACAATGACGCTGTCGGAGATGCCCCAGATGTCGCGGGCGCGGATGGGACTGCACAAGAATATCTGCGGCTTGGTGGGCAACTTGCGCAGCGAGTCGACCATCTGTTGCAGGTCGCGGCCGAAGTCGGCTCCGTGTTTCCAGTTGTAGTCTTTGGCATCGTTGGTGCCGAGCTTCACCACGACGATGTCGGGGCAGAAGGCCAGGGCGTCACGCCATGCTCCCTCATTCATGTAGGGCAGGTCACCCTTGTTGAGCAGGGTGCGCGCCGACACCCCGAAGTTCTTCACGTTGTAGCCCTTGCCCAATAGGCGTTGCAACGTGGCTGGATAGCCATAGGTGTCGCTTAGGGCGATGCCCATGCCGTCGGTGATGGAGTTGCCTATGCAGGCCACGCGGACAGCTTGTTCGCTGGGGGCTGGCAGGGCGCTCAGCCATGCGTCGAGCTCGTCAAGCATCTGGCGGTGGAAGGCAAACGATGCGTTGAAGCCATAGCCGTGTCCGCCTGTGGGATAGGCATAGAGCGCACAGTTGTTGCCGGCGCGGTGCATGGCGGCATAGTAGGCCACGCCATTGGTGACAGGTGGCACCACACGGTCATCGTTGGAAAGGAAGATGACGGCAGGAGGAGTGAGGTGGCTGCGCACCTGCTGCTCGTTGCTCCATTGGCGCACGAGGGCCGCATCCTTTGCACCCGCTTCGCCGAGGAAGTTGATGCACGACCATTTGTGGCTGATGCGCTCGTCCATCGACACCACGGGGTAGAAGAGGATGGAGAAGTTGGGGCGTGCGGCCCACTCGGCGTGTGTGCTCACCGAAGAGGCCAGGTGTCCGCCTGCCGAGAAGCCCATGATGCCCACGTCGTAGGGATTGACGTGCCAGGCCGTCGCCGAGTCGCGCACGGTGGTCATGGCGTGGTAGGCGTCGGAGAGGGGGATGTTGCGGTCGCCCTTGGGCATGCGGTATTCGAGCACGAAGAAGGCTATGCCATGGTCGTTCATCCACCCGGCCCACTGGTGACCCTCATGGTCGGTGGCCAGGTGTGTGTAGCCTCCTCCAGGCAGGTCGACGATGGCGCGACCGCTGGGATGGGCGGGCAGATAGGCCGTGAGACGCGCGCCACCGTCCAATGTCAGCACAAAGTGGCGTGCGGTGGAAGTGACCTGTGGTGACGAGGGTGTGGCTTGCCGGGTGTGTGCCGTGCATGACAGGCACAGGGCCAATAGCAATAAAGAAAGGAAATGTTTCATGATATTCTGTTGTTATGATGGTTATCGATTTTCGGGCATCACGGCGTTGCGCCACTCCTCTTCTGTTGCGCCATACACCTTCTTGGGCTTCTCAAGGTCGGCGCTCCGCGTGGTCTCCATGGGAATGGAGGGGCCTTGATAGGTCATGTTGCTGAGCTGATTGTCGATGAGCAGCCGCAGCCAGCGGGCTGCTTCATGGGAGATGGGGTGCTCTTCCCATAGGGTGTAGAGGGGTTGGCCCTGGTGTGCGGCGTTCTTGCTGTCGTAGGCCTCGCCATTGGCCAGCACGAGGTCGTCAGATATCTTGACGGAGTAGAAAGGTGCGGAGTGAGGTGGCGTGTGGCGCACCAGCCTGCGGATGGCGATTCCTGACAAATGGGCATGCGCGTCATGGCGTCGTTCACCGATTTCTTTGTTTACCCGACCGTAGCGGGCGATGTCGCGTGGCACCCAAAAGATGCCGACAACCTTATTACGGTTGTGGGCCCATGCGGTCGTGGCCAACAGGATGTAGTTGCCTTCGCCGGCATCTGTCACTTGGACGGTCTCCTCTCTCTTCATGTCGAGATACTCCTTTTGCGCCGTATTCATTCCTGTGGCTGTGTCATCGGGGGCCACCTCGCTTGTGTCAACAGGACAAGGGACTGTCTGCCAGGCCGCACAGGCAGTGGCAGGTGTGTAGGGTGGCATGCACGCTGCCAACAATAGCAGGATGCGCCATAGGCTGATGATGGTGTGGTGGTTGTCGGTCATGTTCTCCTTATTTTATTTTCTCAAGGAAGCTCACTTCCACTATGCGGAGCTCCGTCTTTCCCTTTGCCGTCGTGAAACGGTCCAGTTCGTTGGCGTTGCCGCCCGCCAGCTCTTTCACGTCGCCCAGCTTGTTGCTGTCCTGACTGGGGGCCAGCATCTTGATGGTCACCCGGTCGCTCTGCACGGGCTTGGCAATGGCGATGTGTACATGGCCGAGTGTGGGGTAGGTGAGACCTTTCCACACCATCCGCTTGCCCTCATAGACGGCCAACGGATAGACCTTGTTGCGCCAGCCCGACAGCTTGATGACCACTTCGCCAATACGCGCCTTGTGTTCCAAGACAAACGTGGCCCAAGCGCCGTCTCTCGTCCCGTCGCTCTTCCACTCCGACTGCTCATTGTCATCGCAGGCTTTGCGTGCGTCCACGGGATTCGAACCGGCGATGATGTCGACCACGCGCAACTCGTCATTGACTTTCCCAAACGACGGCGTGGCAGGCGTCTCGCCCCGGCTAAGGTTGCACGGCAGCGACAGCTGCGGCAGGTAATGGCTCACCCCATCGTGTGTGTCGATGGGATGGGTGTTTATCTCCAGTGTGACGGGGGGCAAGCCCTCGGCTGCCGCAGTGAGCGTGATGGTGCCCGCATTGGGTGTCGAGCGAACCAGCGCTCGGTTGACGCCACATTCCACCGGCAGGTCGAGCGAACGGATGTAATTGTCAAATGAGGAGTTGGTGTCGGGGCCATCGAGCATGCCCTGTTGCCCGTTGGTGTCATTCTGCAGGCTCTCGGGTTGGCTGTTTCCCTGCGGGCGGGCCAGTCCTCCCAGCCATTCGCCCTCGCCGCTGAGGTTGAAGTGCACCATCCGGTTGTCGAGCGGGCAGCGCCGTCCCTCCTTGTCGACCACCTCAAACTGCACCAGTGCCATGTCGGCCCCATCGGCCTTGAAACCCTCGGGATTGCTGATGGCCGACAGTAGCAAGCGCTGTGGCTTGCCCGCGGTCTCCACCACGTGGCGGCTCACCACTTGTCCTTGACGATGGCTGATGGCCTCCAGTCGGCCAGGCGCATAGGTGATGTCGCTGAAGGTGAAAAGATATTGGTGACTGCGTTTGCCCCATCCCAGCGACTGTCCGTTGAGCACGAGCTCCACCGAGTCGCCGGTAGATACCACATACTTCGTGAGCCGTTGGCCAACGGCATAGTTCCAGTGTCCGATGATGTGTGTGGCGTCGCGTTCGGGCGTCACCCATCCGTCCCACATCACTTGGTGGGCAAAGAAGGCATCCTTGGGGATGCGCATGGCGTCGGTGACCCCGCTCGACCGGTAGTTGGCCTCACCGCGATAGTGGGTGTTGGTGTCCGAGAAGACAATCTTCGTTCCGCCATCATTGACGCGCCGCCCGGTGCCCGGACGCTCCAGGTAATAGTCGTGCCATGCCGTGACCATTCCCACGGCAAACTGGTCCATGTTGTGATTGTAATCGGTGGCCTTGGCACCGCGATAGAGGGGGCCGTCGCCTTCCCTGTGATACGGGAAGCTCCACTCGTCCCAGTGCTTGCGCAAGCCCTCGTCGCGATGATACTCCATCATCCACATGGGCTTGCCGGCACTCTTGTTCACATAGAGCATCTCGCCGCCATATTCTGCGGTGTCGCTATGGAGCATCTCGCGGCTGCCGATGGCACGCCCGCCGTGGGGATCATAGGTGTCACGGATCTGTTTCATCTCCCGCATGTGCTCCTCGGAGATGCCCTTGTTGCCACACTCATAGAAGAGGATGCTGGGGTTGTTGCGGTTGTAGATGATGGCGTCGCGCATCAGTTCGGTGCGCTGCCGCCAGCGTTCGCCATCCACGTCGCGCTCGGCGTCTCCTGCGGGCATGGCCTCGATGAGACCGACGCGGTCGCAACTCTCCACATCCTGTTTCCAGGGTGTGACGTGCATCCATCTGACCAGGTTGCCTCCCGACTCCACTTGCAGTCGGTTGCTGTAGTCGGAGAGCCATGCGGGCACGCTCATGCCCACACCGGGCCACTCGTTGCTGGTGCGCTGCGCGTAGCCATGCACCATCAGGGCGCGGTCGTTGAGCCACGTCACGCCCTCGCGGAATGCGGTCTTGCGGAAACCTGTGCGGAGTGTGTTGTCGTCGATGACCTTGCCGTCGTCGGCCACGAGCTGGGTGTGAACGGTGTACAGGTAGCCATAGCCCCAGCTCCAGAAGTGGGCGTCGGCCAGCGTTCCCTCGGCCGATACGGTGCAAGTCTCTCCTGGTTGCAGCGTGTGGCGCGCCCCATCAAAGCGGGCCACCTCGTGGCCCTCGAGGTCAATGATGACGCATCTGTAGCCGAATGAGCGTGCCGAGGCCTCTTCATTGCGCACCTGGCTCTCCGCATGCACGGTGACCTTGCGCCCCGGTATGTCGTAATCCTTGCCATATACATACGTGCCTGTGGTGCCGAGTGTCGAATAGAGAGGCAGGGTCTGATAGAGCTTGCCTGTGGTATGGAGCCATACATTCTTGGGTATGCCGCCATAGTTGGCGTTGAAGTTCTTGTCGTTCCACTGGTAACGGCTGTTGGTGGCGCGCTCGCGATAGGTCCACGAACTGTTGACCCACACGGCCACCACATTCTCGCCTTCCCGGACAAAGGGAGTGAGGTCCCACCCTGAGGCCATGACGCCATTCTCCGTCAGTCCCAGGCTATGGCCGTTGACAAAGACTTCTGCGCCAAAGCGGACGCCCTCCAGTTCCAAGAATAACTTGCGGTTGGCCACGTCGTGCAAGGTGAAATGCTTGCGGTACCACATGATGGTGTCGCTTAGTTCATGTATGGGTACGCGGAAAGCCTCCGCCTCGTTCCAGGCACGGGGCAGGGTGACTCGTTCCCAGGCATGGTCGTCGTAGCCGGTGGCCCCTGCTCCCCGGATGTCGCCCACGGCGAGCAACCAGCCACTGTTGAAGTTGAACTTCTGTCGGTTGCCGCCCCAAGCCATGGCAGTGGACAAGGCGAGCATGCACCATGCACATAAGATAAGGAAGGATTGCTTGTTGCGCATAAGGTTGATAGAATAAGGATAAACCGTCGGTCTCCGTGAGGAAGCAGACGGTTTATCCCATTGTTAGTCATTTGTTGACAGTTTCAGCCGTGCGGAGTTCATCCCGTAGTAGTGGACACTCATGTCGTCCACCCGCATACTTGCCTGTCATCCGCCCATGTGGCTGAAACACTCAGATTGCAGTTGTGCGAAGGCACTTTTACCGCTTGTTCACCTTGTAGGTTCTTCCGTTCTCCTTCACGACATACACGCCAGCGGGCAGGTTGTCGAGGTCGTCGTTGACGCGCTTGCCGTCGAGGGTGAAGATGAGCCGTCGCGACGTGCCGTCGGCGTTGATGCCATAGATGCCCGTGTTGACGGCAATCTTCAGCACGCCGTTGGCTCCGCAGAGAGCCGAATCGTCCCACATCATGCCAGCAGGCAGGGTGGGCAGGCTCACCTTAGGCTTGCCGGCAAACTTACCAGCCGTCCACAGCACGATGCTGTCGCCCACGGCGGGCGTGTAGCGGTCGCTCAGGTAGACAACCACCGAGTCGTTGAGAGTCAGTGTTCCGCCCACCTCAAGGTACGAGCGGCTTGTGGCCAGGTTGCGGTTGTTGGTGATGGTCAGCTCGAGGCGTCCCTTCGACAGGGTGACGTTGCCCTCCGTGCGGATGCCACCGTAGTGGTTGCCATAGTAGGTTCCGGGAGCCAATGTGCCGCCGTTGACGGTGATGGCTTGCAGCTTGCCGCGTCCCTGCACCAGTCCCGAGTCGGTGACGGTGACGCCAGCCTTGCCCAGAAGCAATGTCTTGAACGAGGTGTCATCGAGCCGCAGCTCGCCACCAGCGATTGTCACGGCGCCGATGCTGGCCTGTGCGTTGGTCGCTGCGAGGTTCCAGATGCCCGATCCCACCTTGCGCACCCTTGCGCCAGTGATCTGCAGCTTGGATGTCTTCAGCATTTCCTCATTGAGCGTGCCGATGGTGAGCGTTCCCGTTCCGTTGATGGTGCCGTCACCCTTGACGTGTCCGATGGACATGGAGTTGGCCCCCGCCTCGAAGGTGGTGCCACTCGTCACTTGCAGGGTAGCCTTGGGCAGACCATAACTGTTGTTCCATGCGAAGCTGGGGCCGTAGGTGCTGCGCTGCTCTTGGCCAGCCACCACCGTTCCCTCGAAGGCGCTCCAGTCGCCGCTGAGCGTGTTGCGCGGACCGGCTGCGTAGACGTAGAAGGAACCCTTGCCGAGGAGCTTGCCCTTGTAGTCGCAACGAGGATCCATCCAGAAGTTTCCGGATACCTTTTCAGGCACGACAAACGTGCTGCTGTTGGTGCTGTACGAGCCCATGGAGTTGCTGTCGTAGACCTTGGTTCCCGTGCTCACGAAGCGCACGGTGTCGGCATTGGCGCCATCGAAGAGATCCACTGTTCCGCGCTCCACATTGAGGCATCTCAGTGTACTGGCCGCACTGAGCGTCAGCGTTCCCGCGCCACGCTTGTTGAGTGCATGCCTGCCATTGGTGGAGGCGAAGCCTGTCTTCATGTTGAGCGAGGCATTGGTAGCCACGTTGACCGCTGCATCATCGCTTGCCACGAGGATGGGCTGGTTGTTGGTGACGCTGCCCGTGATGCCCAGTTCGGCGTTGCCCGACAGTTCGATACGGTTGCTGACACCGCCCAGTGCGCCATACTCCTGTCCGTTGGTGTTGGCCAGTGTGGCCACGTTGAGCTTGCCACCCATGACACGTGTGGTGCCCACGAAGCGGTTCACGTTGTTGATGTTGACCGTGCCCTCACCCGTCTTGGTGAGGTCGGCGTTGCCAACGATGCTGTCGCCCGTGAGGGTGTAGTTGAGCGAGTCGTTCTCGAAGTTGAGTGCCCCGACCTTCACGGGTTGCTTGATGGTGATGTCTGTGCGCTTGGCGTTATCTCCAAAGGTCACCTTGTCACCGCTGACAAACTTGTCCTTCAGTCCGCCCACGGTAAAGTTCTCGGTGGTCAGCAAGTCCCAGTTGCCGTCCTCCGCACCCTGCCATTCCACGGCAGCTGCGTCGCGCTGGTCGGCAATGGTGATGTAGATCTTGCCGTCAGCGACGCTGAGCTCCGCCTTCTGGTTGTTGATGCCGTCGATGGTGATGTCGCTGATGTCGCCCTGTATGTCGGCCACGTCGGCCAGCTCATAGGTCCCGGCAGCCAGACGGTCCTTGCCGCTGGCGTAGACCGGATGGATCTCGAAGACCGGTGCGTTGTACTGCGGGCCTTGGTTCCAGTCCTTCTTCTCGATGATCAGTGTCTTGGCCGTGAGTTTGTCGGTCGTCTTGGTGTTGTCGTCGATGTCGAACACCACACGCGCGCCGAACCCGAGCTTGAGTGAGTCGACGGTCACAGTGCCCACGTGGTTCTCTGCTCCAGGTCGGAGGATGGCCCCGTAGTCCATGCTGATGCCCGCCTGGAAGTTGCCGCCGTCAGAGTTGAGCTCTGCGAAACGGTTGAGCCACACGTGCGACTTCTGCATCACACCGTCGAAGCGCAGTGTGCCAAACCACACGTCCGTCGGGCCTGTGTAGGTCTGCGTGACGGCCGGCATGACGAGCGTGCCCTCGCCCTGCTTGGTGACGCGTGTGCTGCCCGTGAAGGCGGCACCCGTCAGCGTGTGCGTATAGTAAGAGGTGGTGATGTTCTTGTTGTTGTCGTGTCCCTGCGTCCATGAGGGAGCCACGTCGAAGAACACCTCCGGCTGCGCGCCCTCGGCCACCGTGGCCGTCATGTCGCCCGTCTCGGCCATGATGACCTGCTTGCCGTTGAGACTGGTCGAGATGGTTCCGCCATTCTTGACCTCCGTCTTGCCGTTGGTCGTCTCAGGAGGCGGAGCCACGGTGATACCCTCGAGCTCGCCCACGAAGTAGGACACGTGAGGCGGCTGGTTGTATCCGTTCATCTGCGTCTGCATGGCATTGCGGTACTGCTTGTCGGAGAGCAGTGTGGCCATGCGCCACTTGGTGGGTATGTTGGTGGTGTAGATGCGCATGTTGCCAGCCTCAGTGCGCGCCACGATCTCCTCGCGCCAGTCGCCGAAGATGTCGGCCTGCAGGCAGGGCGTAGCCTTGGTGCTGTTGTTGGTCAGCGCACCGGTGAGGGAGATGGAACTCTGGTCCTCAAACTTGTGTATGCTGTTGCCATTGTTGTCCTCATCGAGGAGGTCGCCGTCCCAGTAGACGCGGAACACGTTGCCATACCAATAGCCGCTGGGCAGATCTTCGGCATACTTAGCCGTGGTGGCGCTCAAGATGCGGTCGTGGTTGGACGAGCCGATGGCGCCCGGCAGTCGGTTGGTGAAGTTGGCCATCATGCAGCGTCCGTCATCGCCGCCACCCGCCAGTCGGTGGAATATCTTCGACGTTGTGGCGTCGCGGTAGTTGTTGGCCGGCTGCGTCTCGTTGCAGGCGAAGACCTGCAAGCCCTTGCGGTAGGGGTCAAACTGTCCCACGTGGTGAGCGTCGCCATGGCCGAGTCCTGTGGTGGAGAGACCATGACCGTTGTCGTCGATGACCATCGAGCCGAAGACGATCTCGTCGCGACCGTCGAGGTCCACGTCAGCGATGGAGTAGTTGTGGTATCCCTGTCCGTACCATGCCGACCCGGGATTGTTGTTGTTCCAGCGCCAGCGCACGGAGAGCTGATGGGTCTTGGGATCCACGTCGAGTGCAATCATCTTGTGGCGCGTGTAGATACCGCGAGCCAGGAAGATGCTGGGCTTGCGACCGTCGAGGTAGGGCGCGCCGAAGAAGAACTTCATGGCGCGGTGCCCGTAGTTGTCACCCCATGCGGCGTTGAGGTCGCTCTCGCCTGCCTCAAAACGCTTGAGGGGAAACTCCTGCACGGTGTAGGGCTTGCCTGTCTGGCCGTTCATGTAGACGAGGAACTCGTCACCTTGGCAGAGAAAGTTGTAGACGCTGCCGCGATAGTCTTTCTTGGCATCGCCCACGGTGTAGGTGGTGCCGTCGGCAAGGTGTATGACGCTGTTGTCCTGCAGGCGCGCCACACACTCGGCCTTACCGTCACCGTCCCAGTCGTAGGCCATGATGTTGATCTCGTTCTGCTGGAAGTCCCACATGTTAGGACCGCAGTCGATCCACCAGAGCAACGTACCGTCGAGCTTCTGCACCTCGATGCGCGCGAAGTCCTTCTGCGTCTTGTCGTTGGGGTCCTGGCCGATGTAGAGCTGCTTGGTGATGAGCTCCATCTCGCCGTCGCCGTCCACGTCACCGATGGTGGCGTCGTTGGGCTCAAACTTGTTGGTGATGTCCGTCTGTCCGTCGTTGGATATGCGTTTGGGCTTCTTCACCTCCAGCCAGTTGTTGCTGAGGTTGTAGCCCACCTTGCTGGCCGGCCCCTCCTGTCCGGCGTGCACCGCCTTGACGGTGTATTGGCTCTCGAGAGTGCCGTTGGGATCCGTGTAGTTGGAGACGGTGAGCGGTTTGTCGTTCACCTTTACGCCATCGCGGTAGAGGTCGTAGGTGGTGGCGTAATACTCATCGGCGTTGATGCGCCATGAGCAATACATGCCACCGGCCTGCTTGATGGCGATGAGGCCGCGGTCAAGGTTGTCAAACTGCCTTTGGGCCATGCCCGTCAGCGATCCGAAAACCAGGAGCGCAACTGTTAGGATTTGTTTTTTCATAATTAATTCTGGTAGATTGTTGTTTATGCTATAAAGATATTCTTTCGTTTATGGTAAAGAAGAAAAAAGACGCAAGTCAGTTGCCGTCAGGTTTTGCCGTCTCGTAGATGGGCGCCGGATACCAGGTGAAGGCCTCCGGGGCGTCGGGCTTCGACGGGTCGAAGTCCCTCCAGTTGGGGCGCAGGTGACTGGCGACGGGCAGCCCGAGCTGCTTGATGCCCATGACCACCATCTTGGCCACCTCGTAGGCCCCATAGGGGTTGAAGTGTGTGTTGTCGGCCAAGGCCAGTGTCTGTCCCGGGAAGGAGTTGGCGGGGTAGTGTACGAGCGCCTGTGTGCTGCCCTCGTAGCCGAGCGTCTCAAAGAAGGTGCGCGTCATGTCGTGCAGCTCGATGACCGGCACCCCCTCGCGCCGCGCCACGGTGCGCATGGCGTCGGGATAGTCGCCGTGGGTCTCCACGATGTGCTGGTGTGCCGGGTCGAAAGCACGCCGCTGTGTGGGCGTGCAGAAGATGATGGTGCCACCCCGCTGTCGCACGCGGTCTATGAAGACCTTGAGGTTGTAGGCGAAGTTGTACCAGGCACCTGCCCCCGCGCTGCGCTCCTTCTGGTCGTTGTGCCCAAACTCGCAGAACACGTAGTCGCCCCGGCGGAGGTGGGCCAGGATGTAGTCGAGGCGCCCTTGGGCCAGGAACGAGCCTGCGGTTAGTCCGCTCTCGGCGAGGTTGCATACGCTGACGCCCTCGTCCCACCAGCGAGGAAACATCTGTCCCCATGATGCCCAGGGCTCGCGGCTCTGGTCGACCACTGTGGAGTTGCCGCAGAGGAAGAGTGTGGTGGCGGTGGTGTCGGGGTCGATGACGATGCGGCTCACGGCGGGTCGTACGCCATTGAACTCAAGAGTGAGGCGGTCGTCCCAGTGCAGGTAGTCGCGTTCGCGCTCCTTGATGCGCACGCTGTGGCGGTCGTCGATGCGCGGGCTGCGCTTGTTGACGGTGAATGTCACCGTGCGCTGTCCCCGGCGAGGCGTGATAGTGGGCTCCACCATCAGGCGGCGGTTCTCGGCGCGCACGGTGGTCACGGCGGCATGGTTTCGGCTGCCGAGAGTGACGGTGACGCGGTAGTTGCCGTCGGGCACCTTCACGCTGAAGAAGAAGGGAGCCGTTCCGCCCTTCACGGGCGAGGCCGTCACGTCGTAGCCGTAGCCCGTGCTGTCAGTGTATCGCGGTTGCGGCCTGGTCATGTCGAAGTCGAAGTGTTGGCCGCGTGCCTGCAGAGAAGCCAAGAGGCAGAGCGCATATAATAATAGGTGTTTCATGTTCGTGGGCAATAGTTGTTGTGGATGGTGCGTCAGCTTAGAGTTGTCGGCCGTTGACCTTCACGTCTTTCACTTTTGCTCCGGTGATGACAGAGAGGTCGAAGAGACCTTGCTTGTTGGTCACGTCGATGTGGGTGAAGTTGAAGTCTCGAAGTTGGTACTTGTCCGACAGTCCTACGTCGAAGAAGTTGTCGCAGTTCATGCGGATGCCGCTGATGCTGATGTCGTTGCAGGTGGAGAGCGGCATATCCTTGCGTTCGCCCAGTTTGAAGAACTGGGTCCAGGGCCTCACCACGAGAAACGAGCGCGTGCGCCCTGTGATGCCCTCCACGCTGACAAACTCATATTGTTGGGGCGTGTCGGGCCGCATCTTCAGCCAGAGCACGCGGTTGGCGTTGTCGGCATGACAGTCGCGCAAGACGATGTTGTGATCCATGATGCTCTCCGATCCGAGCGTCAGGCAACCGTGTACCGTGCCGTATCGGCACCGCTCGATGAGTATGTTGCTGTTGGGCCCGTTGGTGGAGTCGCGGTCGGCCCAGGTGCCCTTGCCCCCCTTGAGCGCCACGGCGTCGTCGTTGACGCTCATGTAGCAGCCGCTGACCAGCACGTCGTGGCAGACATCGATGTCGATGGCGTCGCTCGACGGAGCCTTCAGCCCTTCGGTGGGCGAGGTGATGCGGGCTCGCAGAAAGCGCACGTGGTGACACTTGTATAGATGATTGGTCCAGAAGGGACTGTTGATGAGGTTGACATCTTGCACGGTGACACGGCTCGAGCGAGAGACGTAGACCAGGCGCGGTCGCTGCTCATCCTTGTTGGTGCACTGTGGGTTCCATTGTCGGCGCAGCCAGAACTGTCGCCAGTAGTGGTGTCCGTTGCCATCGATGGTGCCGGGGCCGCTGATGACGAAACCGTCGAGACCATCGGCGTTGATGAGTGCGGCATAGTAGGCGCAGGTCTCTCCCTCGATGCGCGTGGTGCGTATGTCGAAGTCCTCGATGCGGTCAGACCCCTTGAGCCGACCGTCGCGCTCGATGAGCAGGTGGGTGCCCTGGCGGAAATAGAGACTGCCCGAGAGAAACGTGCCGCGCGGGATGACCACCACGCCGCCACCCTCGTGGGCGCAGCGGTCGATGACGGCCTGCAAGGCACGCGTCTGCACGAGGGTGGAGTCGGTCGTGACACCATAGTCGGTGACTACGTAGCGGCGTCCCAGTTGGTTCATGTCGACCGATGCGGTGTCCGTGAACCATGGGCTCATCTCGCTGCCGTCGGGCCACAACGCCTTCTTTTTTGCTGCCACCGTGACCGTCGCGGTCAGCAGCAGGATGTAGATGAAGAACAGTCTTCTTGTCTTCATGTGTATGTAGAGACTCGTTTTAGTAGAAAGTTTTGTCATTTGCAAAGTTACAGGCTTTATTAGAAACGTGTCTTGTGAATTTTGATTTTATATCTTGGATTTTTGACCCAACTGTCGCTGATGCCCCTCGGCCAGGCGTCGCACGGTGGCCGCGAGGTGGGCTTTGGCCATGTCGGGGCGCATGGCCTCTGCCAGTGGCAGTCCAGGCGGATTGATGCAGGCCACCTGGGCGAAACCGGCAGCGGTGAGCTTGTCGGTGTCGGCCACCCGTCCGGCAACGAGCCACACGGGTACGCCCTGTTGCTGACACACCGCAAGCACCTCCTGCGGAAACTTGCCCATGAGGGTCTGCGCGTCTGACGATCCCTCGCCCGTAACCACAACGTCGGCCCCACGGAGCATCGTGTCAAAACGGGCCAGGCGCAACAGCAGGCGCGCCCCCGACTCAGCCCGTGCGCCCAGACACTGCATGAAGGCGTAGCCCAAGCCCCCGGCGGCGCCTGCTCCCGGCCGGGTCGAACAGTCGTGACCGAAGTGACGGGCGGCGATGCGCGCAAAGTGTGCGGCACGGCGGTCGAGCTGGGCCACCATGTCGGGTGTGGCGCCCTTCTGTGGGCCGAAGACGGCTGCGGCACCCTGTGGGCCACACAGGGGATTGGTGACGTCGCAGGCCAAGGTGAACACACACTGGCTGAGGAGTCCCCGCAGGACGTCGTCGAGTGTGCCGTGTGGTGCCAGGCGGTCGACAAGGGCGCGGAGCATGCCCAGGCCAGCGTCGCTCGTGGCGGTGCCGCCCAGTCCCACCACAAAGTGGCGGCATCCACGCTCGACGGCAGTGGCGATGATTTCGCCCACACCGTAACTGGTGGCGAGCAGCGGACGGCGTTCCTCGGCGGTGAGGCGAGCCAGGCCGCAAGCCTGGGCCACCTCCACCACAGCCGTGCCGTCGGGCAGAAGACCATAGTTGGCCTCGACGTGACGCATCAGGGCGTCGTGTGTGCGGACGGGGATGTGCTGGCCCCCTGTGGCGGCCACAAAGGCGTCGACCATGCCTTCGCCGCCGTCAGAGGCGGGCACGGCGACCAGTTGGGCATCGGGCAGGGCCTCTTGCAGGCCCTGCATGGCGGCAGCCTCAGCCTCAGCGGAGGTGAGGCAGCCCTTGAAGGAGTCGATGGCTAATAGAATCTTCATGTCTAGCGGTTTGGCTTGCCCCGCCCGTCATGGGGCGGATGGCACATGGCAAAGGTAATCATAATATATGAGAAGTGGCACATTTGTCCCGACTATGTTATCGCGTTTTTTCCCCAGGCAGACTTAGGCCGGTTGTGCACGCTGCTTGCATTGTCATGATTTTTGGCCGGAAGTTTGTCGGCAAACTTTCCGACCGAAAATCATGAGAAACAATCAGTCCGCATGACCAACAACCAGAAAAGGCCTGTTGCTCGTCATGCGGACCGAAGCATAAGTGGCGCTGCGGAGAAGCCTATCGCGCTGAGGCGAAGTAGACGCCATCCTGCACAGCCATCTTCACCTGGAACAGGCCAGCCTGGTCGGGCGTCACGTTCATCTTCTTGCCATTGGGCAGCGTGGCCTGGATGGTGCCGTCCTCATTGAAGCGGAACAACTCCCGTAAGGAGCCGTTGTCGTCCTTATAGTTCCAGCTCTTCTCCTTTTTGTTGTAGACCAAATAAGACACCTCGCCATCGGGATTGGTGATCTCATACCCATTCTTCAGGGTCTTCACGGCATACATGCGGCCGTCCTTGCCCATCACGTTCTTTGTCTCGCCGACATGGGCCACGAGCTTGTTGCCCGTCCAAAACTCCACGGTGTTGAGCACAAACAAGTCTACCACACTGCAGACAGCGTAGGCCGGACTGATGACGATGAATACCAATTCGTTGAGAAACTTGCTGCTGCTGAGCTTCTTGTTCCAGTTGAGCACACTGTTGGTCAGTCCGAACGAACCGATGCATGAACTCAATGTCAAGCCCCCCACTGCGAGGGCTATGACGGCTTTGATTGTGATTTTGCGCATCCTTGAAGGTTTTAGATGGTTGGTAAGAAGTTAATTGTCCATTGATGAGTTGGCGCTTTAGCGCAGGGCCAGTGACGCGAGTGGCTTCAGAGTGTCGAAGTTGTAGACGGTGATCCTGCCGTCGGCCATGATGCCGAGTGTGGGCGGGTTGCCACCCTTTGGGAAGGTGATGGAGCCCGTGTTGCATATCACGCTGTGGTCCTCTCGCTCGGTGAGCTCCCAGAGATGCGTGTGGCCGTAGACCACGGCATCGAAGCGCCCCGGAGGTAGCGTCTCCTTGTTGTAGACGTGTCCGTGGGTGAGCAAGATGCGACGCCCCTCATCCACAAGGACGGTATAGGTCGAGAGGATGGGAAACTGGAGGAGCATTTGGTCGACCTCCGAGTCGCAGTTGCCACGGACGGCCACAATGTCATCGGCCATGGCGTTGAGCGCCTGGGCGATGCCTGGCGCATCGAGGCCCTCAGGCACCCCGTTGCGTGGACCATAGTTGAGGATGTCGCCCATGAGCAGCAGCATGTCACAGCGCTGGGCCTTGTAGAAGTCGAGCGCACGGCGCAGGCGGGGCAGCGAACCGTGGATGTCGGAAAGGAGCATGTATCTCATCGCTTCAGATAATGACGGAGGTCCTTACTCGTGGTCATGCGGCAGAGCTGGCGCACTGCCTTGTCGCGTATCTGGCGCACACGTTCGCGCTTGAGGCCCATCTGCTGGGCGGTCTCGGCCATGGTGAGGGGCGCGGTGCCCACACCGTAGAGGCAAGCAGCCACACGCTGCTCGCGCCCCTCAAGGCGTGTCACCAGGCGTTGCAGTTCCTCGACGAGAGCCCCCTCCTCCAGGAGCTGTCCGGGGTCGGCGGCGTGCGGATTGGCCACCACGCGGCCAAGGCTCAGGTCCTGGCTGCCACCCACGGGGGCGTCGATGGAGAGCGCACGGCTACGGCGGCGCTCGGTGTTTGTATCGCCGGCGTCGCGCGGCACGCGGTATAGACCCGTCTGCTGCTCGATGGCTTGGCGCATGGCATCGCGGATGTAGGGCGCGGCGAAGGTCACGAAGCGCTTGCCACGACTGCCGTCAAACTTGGCGGCGGCGCGCAGCATGGCGATGTTGCCCTCGCTGATGAGATCTTCGGTGGGCAGGCCACAGCCTGCATACTGGTGGGCCAGCGAGACCACGAAGGTGAGGTTGGCGGTGGTCAGGCGGTCCAGCGCGCGGCTGTCGCCCTGCTGGATGCGTTCGGCCAGTTGCCGCTCCTCGGCATCGGTGAGGAGCTTCTCCTGTCCGATCTCGTTGAGATAAGTGTCTATGGATTTCTTTTCATTCATAATCGGTGGGGTTAAGGTGGTTACAAGGGGGAGTGTCACAAGTCGGCGTCGAGGAGCATGTCGGCCACTTCCTCGGGCGTGTTGTAGTCCATGCCGAAAGCCAGTTCCTCGTCGGAGAACTCCTTGGACAGGCGCTTGGCCTCTTCTTCGGTGAGGCGCGGCCGGCCGTCGTCGTCAGAGGCTGCGAGCAGCGCTTTCAGTATCAGGTTGCGATAATCGGTGATGTTTTGCATGACTATAGTTATGAGTAGGTGTGTGAGCAAATGGAGGTGGAAGGGCTGTCATCAGTCGCTGATGGCGCGCAGAAGCTCCATCAGACTGCGCGGGTCGCTCCACGAGAAGCCGGGCATGGCGAGTGCCACCTTGTAGGCATCGCGTTTCGTGCGGGGCAAGGCGTGGTCGATGTCACGCTCATGCACGCGCAACCACTTGCCACGGTAGCGATAATAGTAGACATGCGTGTAAGGCAGGTCGAGGTCGCCCTCGTTGAGGGTGATGGCCGTGGAGCTGAGCATGAGCGAGTTGACCTGCATGTCGGTCATGTCGCGTCCGTTCAGAATCTGCTGTCGAAGCGAGACCATGTCGATGTAGGTGGCACAGTAGAGGGCGTTGTCGCCCACCGTGTCAATGCGCTCATAGAGCATGGAATCGATGCGCTCATAGTGCCGGTCCTTGAAGTCGACGCTCCTGACCGTCTTGCGGTTGGCCTCCATGACACGCCCTTGCGGATTGCGGTAGACCAGCACGCTGCCCTTCAGGAACACGTTGGCCTGTGCCGCCGTGACCACCTTGCCCGTTGTGAGCGTCACCACAGCGGGCCGATAGTCGGCGAAAGCCATTGTGCGCTGTTGTGTGGAGTCGGCCTGCGCCTTGCCCGTGAGGGCAAACAGGGTGATGGCCCATAAGAAGGCCAAGCGTAGCGGTATGTTCATCTTAGCATGTTTCTTGTTTCAAAGATACGGCTTTCACGCCATACGTCATCACGCTTCATCTTATATTTAACGCATATTAACCTTATGGAGCGCCTATCCGCCATTTGTGTCCTCCACCTTCTGCAAGACCGCGCGCAGGTCATCAATCACCTTGCGGACCGTATCGAGGAAGAGACCGTCGGCCAACTCGCCGACATGCTCGGGCGACAGGGCTTGCAGCTGAGGCACACAACGGGCGCCGATGAGCGTCATCAGGGGCAAGGCCTTGTGCCCCACATGTGCCGCCTGCTTACGGTCGGAGGTGGAGAGCACCGTCTCAAGCATGTGGATATGCCCTTTCAATTCCTGCGCGAAACTATGGAGTATCTCACGCTCGGCCTCCTGGTCGCCCGAAGCAAACGCCGTGAGGGCAGACAGGTCACAGGTGCCTGCGCTGTCCCCGTGGGTATCAGGGACCGTGGCATCGGCAGGGAGACCGAGTGCCATGGCCAAGCGCTCCATGCTGATGGGCTTGAACAGGCAGTCGTCGAAGCCTGCCTCCTTGAGTTGTGGCATGATGCTTGCGTCGTGTGCCGTCATGGCCACGATGCGCATGCCGTCATGCGCCCCGATGCGCCGCGCCACTTCCGTCCCGCTCATGTCGGGCATCTCCACATCGACCAGACACACCGACGGGTGGTGCCTTTCCACCCGGCGCAACAGGTCTTCGGCCCACTGGCAGAGCGTGATGGTGCAACTTGCAGGGACAAGCCGCCGAAGCATCTCCTGGAGCAACTGGCGCTGAAGCGGATCGTCATCGAGCACAAGGATGTCCGTCAGCGTGATGGCGGGTGCCGTGACCGCCTGCCGCATCGGACGGGGAGCGGGAGCCGTAGTGGCGGGCTGCGGCTCATTCCCATTGACGGGCTCCACAGGGACCGACAGCCGGAACGTGGTGCCACGGCCCTTCGCCGACGTGACGTGTATGTCGCCATGGAGCAAGGTCACCAGTTCCTGGACGATGGAAAGCCCCAACCCCACGCCCTCCGTACCCTGCGCCCCGCGCAGGCGAGTAAAAGCGTTGAAGACGCGGCGCGTCTCCTCATCGGTCATGCCGCAACCGGTGTCGGCCACACTGACCACGAGTCGGTCGCCGGTGGTGCAAGCCTTGACGGTGATGCCGCCTTCCGACGTGTACTTGCAGGCATTGCTCAAGAGGTTGTCCACTATCTGCTTGATGCGGAAAGCGTCGGCCTTGAGGAGACGCTGCAAGCACCCGCTGGTGTTGCAAGTCACCCGCAAGCCTTTCGCGGTGGCCTGCGGACGGATGGCGTCCACGCTCTCTTCCAACAGGCGAGCAGGGCTGAACGTGGTGGCGCGCACCTCCACCCGGCCACTCTCCAGACTGTGATAGTCGAGCAACGCATTGACGAGACGTAGCAGGTGAGTGGCCGAGGCGTTGATGTTGTGGGTGAACGAAGTTGCCTGGGCGTCATCGGCCACCCGCTCCGACAGCAGCGTAGTGAAACCGGAGATGGAGGCTGCCGGAGCCTTGATGTCGTGGGTGATGGTGAGCATCAGCCGTTCACGCTGCGCCATGAGGCGCTCGGTCTTGTCCTTGGCGTCGCGGAGACGCTCTCGGTCGCGCTGCGCCCGTTTGACGTCTCGCCACACGAAGTAGACGAGCACACAGGCTGACAGGAGCGACACGATGGCCAGCAGCACCACCTTGGCCATCACGTCACGCCGTGCCAGGGTGTTCTTTTCAAAGGCTACCTGCCTGGCCTTGCGCTCATCACCGCGTATGTCGCGCAACAGATCGTCGGTCTGCTCGGCGACCCTGATGCTCACGCGCTGCTGCTGGCGCTCACGCTCACGCAGCCTCATGCGTTGCCAGCGCTTCTGCGAGACGTCTTTTTGGGCGATGTCAGACAGTACATTGGCCACGTCGTGGGCTATGTCGATGCGCTGCTGCACGGAGTCGTTGTGCTGCTGGTGGTTTTGTGTCACGCTCACCGTGTCGGTATGCTGGCGCTTGAAGGCGTCGGCCAGCCGGGCGAAGAAGCCCTTGCGGCTCTTCACCACCTCGTACACGGTCTCCTTGTCCTCTTTCACCTCTGCGGCCTTGGGATGGATGATCACCGAGTCGGTGCCCTGGTGCAGGCTGTTCACCTTCTCGGCGAGAAAGCGGTCATCGTGATTTTGCGCCATCATGCGCATGATGAGAAGCGTGTTGTCGCGCTTGAGGCGCAAGAGTGATTGCAACGAATCAATCTTGTGGTCTTGGGTGGTCTTGGTGAGCACCGCCTGCAGGCGCTCGGACAGGGCAATGGTGCGGTGGAGCGATCGTTCGAAATCATCCCACTGCTCCACATCGCCCAGGCAGATGGCGCGCTCCTGGTTGTTCATCTGCATGAAGCTGTAGACCAAGCTGTCGATGATGTCGCGGCGCTGTGTGAAGGCTTGCTCCGTGCGGTTGATATGCATGAAGGTGCGCGTGTTGCCATAGACCATCCAGGTGGCCACGCCGAAGATGGCTATGATGATGGCATAGCCTACCGCTACTTTTATGGGAACACTCGTCTTGGTCATGGTTCTATTTTTCTGCAAAAGTACACAAAACGATGAGCTTTTCGCACAAAAGCAAAAGGAATTTATCATCTATTTAGATTTTGGAATTGCAGGGAAGAGATTGCACTTGCTTTCACGAAAACATACCCTCAAAAAATAAATCAGGCTCTTCCGGAATTTGGAGTGATGGGACCCTTGTGTTGGGGTGGAATGTAAACCGATATAAACCCCAGGGGTGCGGTAAGCACTCGACTTTGTCGCTTGACGGGCTCATGCTCGACTTTGTCGCTTGACGGCCTGAAAGGCCAGTGAGTACATAGCCCAGGGCAAGCGAAGCGGCACCCTGGGTTAGATGGCGTGCGTGAGCCGGCGCCCTAAAGGGGCAAAAGTATAGTCGTGTAACATACTGATTATGAATACTTTTGCCCTTACAGGGCGTGATTGCTGTCGCCATGCCAACCCAGGGCGCCGCTTCGCTTGCCCTGGGCTATGTACTCACTGGGCTTTCAGCCCGCGCATGCGACAAAAGTCAGGCACAACACGCGCATACGGCAAAAATCAGGCTCTTCCGGAATTTGGAGTGATGGGTTCCTTACGTTGGGCTGAATGTAAACCAATATAAACCCCATGGGTGCGGGAAGCCCTGACGGGCTCATGCTGCTGTTTGCGTCTTTGGCCTTGTGAGCAAGCTCACGGCCCATGCCGCAAACAGTAGCATGGCGGCTGTCGCCGCCTTCCCGCACCCCTGGCCATAAACCAGATTAAACCGCTCACGCAGTAGAATTACAAACTGGGTAAACCGCTCACGCAGTTGGACTGTAGTCGTGCCGTTACCGCTATCGTTGTCATGATTTTTGGTCGAAAAGTTTGTCACGGAGAGCGGATGAAATAGAACGCGAAAATGACGTTTTTCGTCGGTCGCGCCGCGATTTGCATGGGGTAATTTTGCGATAAAGGGTATATTGTGTTGCGATATACCCTTTATCGCGATGCGATAAAGCGTTAATCGCGTCATGATAAAGGGTATATCGCAACACGATAAAGGGTATTCTTTGATGAAAAGTATTTACTTTTTGAACTTAATAAAATCGCGAATCTTATAAGTATCTAATTATCAAGTATTTATGAAAAGTGCCGAAAATTCGCGTATTTCGGCCAAAATATTTTGAAGTTGAAAATAACGCCTGTTTTTTTATATACATTGTCCGCTTTATTCCATGGTGTGTGCCTCTTGCCACTTTGGCGTGACGAGACATGCGCGAGCGGTTTCATCCGGTTTAT
>ERZ808240.374-NODE-374-length-60159-cov-46.006905_pt1 | contig 60159 bp, 39 predicted proteins | sample MGYA00521084_ERZ808240 | MGnify/ENA primary metagenome ERZ808240 (study PRJEB31516, sample SAMN03275571) | gut metagenome | biome: mammalia-associated habitat; material: feces | host: Papio cynocephalus | place: Kenya | collected 2012-08-06 ...
TGTCGTGCTCGCTCTCAATCTTGTTGGCTACCTTGCGGGCATTTACCAACTCCTCTACACCCGTCTCGATGATCTGGGTGCGCTCGGCTATCTTCTTGATGATGTTGATGTTGCGGGCTGTGAGTTTCTTTCCCTCTTCCTCGCCGAAGATGTCTATCATGTTCTCCACGTTCTTTGCCAACTGACTCTGATAGTGGGTAGCCACAGGGATGATGTGGTTCATGCTCAGGTCGCCCATCACACGTGCCTCAATCTGAATCTTCTTGGTGTAGGTCTCCCACTTCACCTCGTTGCGAGCTTCCAACTCGTTCTTCTTCATCACACCCATGCTCTCGAACATCTCAATAGATGCTGGATCCAAGTAACGCTCGAAGATTTTTGGACAACTCTTCTCGCAGTCCAAGCCACGCTTAGCTGCTTCCTCTACCCACTCGTCTGAGTAACCATTGCCGTCGAAACGGATAGGCTTGCAGGTCTTGATGTCCTGGCGAACGATGTCGATGATGGCAGATGTCTTGTCCTCGCCCTTGGCGATAAGCTCGTCAACACGCTTCTTGAAGTTAGCCAAAGCCTCGGCTACGGCAGTGTTCAACACGATCATGGCTGATGCACAGTTGGCCTCAGAACCTACGGCACGGAACTCGAAACGGTTACCAGTGAAGGCAAATGGTGAGGTACGGTTACGATCGGTGTTATCGATCATCAACTCTGGAATCTCTGGGATGTCCAGCTTCATGCCCTGCTTGCCAGCTACAGTAAACAAGTCCTTCTTGTCGGCTTTCTCGATGTGGTCGAGGAGGTCGGTGAGCTGCTTGCCGAGGAATGAAGAGATGATTGCTGGAGGTGCCTCGTTGGCGCCAAGACGATGAGCATTGGTAGCACTCATGATGGATGCCTTGAGCAAACCGTTGTGCTTATATACTGCCATCAAAGTCTCGGTGATGAAGACTACGAAACGGAGGTTGTCCTCTGGTGTCTTGCCTGGACCATGAAGCAGGATGCCTGTATCTGTAGAAAGACTCCAGTTGTTGTGCTTACCAGAACCGTTGATGCCTGCGAATGGTTTCTCGTGGAGAAGTACGCGGAATCCGTGATGGCGAGCCACCTTCTTCATCAAGCTCATGAGGAGCATGTTGTGGTCAACGGCGAGGTTGGTCTCCTCGAAGATAGGTGCCAACTCAAACTGGTTAGGTGCAACCTCGTTGTGGCGAGTCTTGCAAGGAATGCCAAGCTCAAGAGCCTGAATCTCCAAGTCCTTCATGAATGCCTGTACACGCTCAGGGATGGCACCGAAGTAGTGGTCGTCCATCTGCTGGTTCTTGGCTGAGTCGTGACCCATCAAGGTGCGACCTGTCAACATCAAGTCGGGACGTGCGGCATAGAGGCTTTCGTCTACCAAAAAGTACTCCTGCTCCCAACCGAGGTTGGATACTACCTTCTTGACATCGGGGTTGAAGTAGTGGCAAACTTCTGTAGCGGCTACGTTGACGGCATGCAATGCGCGGAGCAATGGAGCCTTGTAGTCGAGAGCCTCGCCCGTGTAAGAGATGAACACGGTAGGGATACAGAGTGTATCATCCATGATGAACACGGGTGATGTGGGATCCCAAGCTGAGTAACCACGGGCCTCGAAAGTGGAGCGGATACCACCTGATGGGAATGATGATGCGTCAGGCTCCTGCTGTACGAGCAACTTACCTGAAAATTCCTCAATCATGCCGCCCTTGCCATCATGCTCGATGAAGGCATCGTGCTTCTCGGCAGTACCCTCGGTCAATGGCTGGAACCAGTGTGTGTAGTGGGTTACGCCATTCTCGTCTGCCCACTGCTTGATGCCCTTGGCTACAGCGTCGGCGATGTTGCGGTCGAGACGTGCGCCATTGTCGATTACGTCAACGAGTTTCTCGTAAACGTCTGCTGGAAGATACTTGTACATCTTCTGGCGGTTGAATACCTTTTTACCAAAGAATTCGCTTGGTCGCTCGCTTGGAGCGGTCACTTCAACAGGCTTTCTCTTGGAAGCCTCTGAAACAGCTTCAAATCTTAAGTTGCTCATACCCTTTATTTTTTTAGTGAAGAGTGAAGAGTGAAGAGTGAAGAAACAGCGTTCGACGTGCGAAGCGGAAGTCAATTCGTTTGCTTTTTTCTCTTGGATATTCTTATCTCTTTATCTTCTTTCTTCGTTGTTTGTATATTATTTTCTTTGTTATTTTAGATGATTTTAGTGAAACAAGAGCCATGAGCAAGATAACTGTAGAATTCTTCACTCTTCACTCTTCGTTCTTCACTTAAATCACTTTCCGAGCCATTTGGCGATTCGCTCCATGGCTTCTTTGCAGTCTTCTCTTTCGCCAAAGGCGGTGAGTCGGATGTAGCCTTCGCCTGAAGGTCCGAAGCCCACACCTGGCGTGCAGACTACGCTGGCTCCGTAGAGCATTTCCTCGAAGAACTTCCAACTTGGCGTGTTATTAGGAGTCTTTACCCACAGATAGGGAGCGTTCTCGCCACCATAGACACGAAAACCGAGCTTCTGCAACTGCTCTCTCATGATGCGGGCGTTCTCCATGTAGTAGGCGATCGTTGCCTTTATTTGTTCCTTGCCCTCTGGGGTATAGATGGCCTCGGCAGCACGCTGGCTGATGTAGCTCGTGCCATTGAACTTGGTGCACTGGCGGCGATCCCAGATAGGATTCAATGCCACTTCCTCCCCACTCAAGGTCTTAGCCTTCAGTTCTTTTGGCACAATGGTATATCCACATCGTACACCAGTGAAACCAGCGGTCTTGGAGTAACTATGGAACTCTATCGCCACCTTTCTCGCTCCACGAATCTCGTAGATGGAATGTGGAATCTCTGGATCCTGGATGTATGCCTCGTAGGCAGCGTCGTAGAGGATGATGCTTTCGTTCTTGATAGCGTAGTTCACCCATTTGCGAAGTTCTTCCTTAGTGATGACCGTACCCGTTGGGTTGTTGGGATAGCAGAGGTAAATCATGTCCACACGATGGTCTGGAATCTGAGGAGTAAAGTTGTTGCCCTCGTCGCATGGCATGTAGGTCACATTGCTCCACTTGCCGTTCTCGAAGACACCGGCTCTGCCTATCATCACGTTGGAGTCGATATAGACGGGGTAGATGGGGTCGGTGACACCGATGTTGTTGTCCCATCTCAGAATCTCCTGGATATTGCCCGTGTCGCTCTTGGCTCCGTCGTTCACGAAAACCTCGTTAGGGTCGAGGTGGATGCCACGCGGCAGGAAGTCGTTCTTGATGATGGCCTCGCGCAGGAAGTCGTAGCCTCGCTCTGGACCGTAGCCCCGGAAGGATGCCTGCACCGACATCTCGTCCACAGCCTTGTGCATGGCTTTGATGACGGCAGGGCAGAGAGGTTGCGTCACGTCACCAATGCCTAAACTGATGACTCTCAGCTTAGGGTGCGCTATCTTGTAGGCGTTCACCTTCTTGGCGATGTCGGCAAACAGATAGTTGCCGGGAAGCTTCAGGAAATGTTCGTTTACTAATGCCATATTTCTTTCTCCTTTTATTATGTTTATGTTTAAGTTTGCCATTCTTTAATTTAATGTCAAGTGTTAAATGTTAAGTGTTAATTTTGTGGCGTATGCCTAACTTAACATTTAACATTCCACATTTAACATTCTAATTCGATTTCTCCCTCGAAAACGAATGCGGCAGGACCCGTCATGTACACGTGGCCGTCGACCTCTCGGTATTCGATGTGGAGCGTTCCGCCGTCCATCACGATGCTGCTCTTGCGAGAAGTACGGTTGGTCAGGACAGCGGCCACGGCTGTGGCGCAGGCTCCCGTGCCGCAAGCCATAGTGATGCCGCTTCCCCTTTCCCAAACTCGCGTTCTTATTATGTCAGTGTCTGTAACTTGTGCGAACTCGATGTTGCAACGCTGTGGGAAAGCCTTGTCGCGTTCCAGAATCTTTCCGTAACGGGCGATGTCAAGGCGAGAGATGTCGCCCACGAAGGTCACGAAGTGCGGATTGCCCATGCAGACGTATGTGCCTTCGAAAGTTCTGCCATCGGCCTCCAAGGTGGAAGGCCCCACGAACTGCTCCTGGTTCTCGAGCTTCGGGCTCAGCATGTCCACCGTCACCGACTCCACCACTCCATCGTCCCGAACATGCAACTTGAGTACCTTGACTCCCGAAAGGGTTTCCAACCGGATGGTGTCCTTGCGGAAGAGGCCTTTCTCGTAGAGATATTTCCCTATACAACGACTGGCATTGCCGCACATCATCGCTTCCGAGCCATCGGCGTTGAAGATGCGCATCGAGTAATCTGCTCTTCTGCCATCCTGTGGCTTTCCAATGAGAACCAGTCCGTCGCTGCCTATCCCCGTATGGTAAGCACTCCATGCGATGGCAGCTTTCTCTGGGTCGGGGATGTCGTAGAGCTGCGTGTCTACATAGATGTAGTCGTTGCCAGCACCATGCATCTTGGTGAAATGAACTGTTTTTCTCATATTGCGTTATTGTTTGCTTTTCTGTCCCACTATTTTCTATTACCTAACTTTTCCGCCACATTATCCATATTTTAGATAACTTTTTGTTTTCTTTTGAGTGCAAAGATACGGCATTTTGATTTTTCTATCATCATTTTTTATGCAAAATATATTTAAAATACGGCCATACTTACAATTTGTCATGTAAATATACTGTTTTAATTACAATTTGTCATACTAATTCAACCCTCATGATAGTTTTGCTCACGATTTTGCATTCCAAGGTTTCAAGATAGCCGTCTTCCCGAACTATATTCCGTCCTAAACCAAAATGTCACGGCACATTCGTCTGTGCCAGGACATCTCATTTTTTGTCTATGACGTTTGCCGAAACATCGGCTGTCTTCTTACTTTTTGCCGCCAACGTGTTCTTGGCGCGATGGCCGCAGGCGCAACCATCTCTTCCTTATTCCTCGTCATCCGCCCAAAGGTCGGTATCCATCGGAGAATAAGGCTTTGCCTCTATCTCTTCAGAACCGTTGATTGTATTTTCAGAATCCAAATCATTTGCGGGACTGGCTGCTATTATGCTTTCTGTATCTATCTTCATCACATCGATGGTAGGAATCACATATTTCTTCATTGTTTTTCTATTATTTAAAGGATAAACATTTATATACTATATAGCTTACTTGCGGAGCATCTTTTTGCCGTTCACGATAACAACGCCCTTGTAGCCCTTGCCAACTCGCTGCCCAGCAAGGTTGTAGATGGCGGCGTTGTCCCAGTTGGTTTCACCATCGGCCTCAACACCAACAATGCCTGTTGTGCCGTTGCCGCCATCGAAAGAGAAGAAAGGCTTAGCCTCGCCTGTTGTTGCAGACAGCTCTAAATATCCCTTCTTGGCAGGAATCATTACGCCAGAGGCCACGAGATAGAAGCCCGACGTTTCATTCTTAGTGCTAAAGGCATACATCTTGCTTCCATCACTTGCAACTGTGCCGTCAGAAGCCTTCAAGTCAGTATCGAATTCAGCCTCAGAGCCTGTAGCAGGAGTAAGGGCATACTCTTTTTTTGCCTCGCCCTGCACCAATACTGCCTTATTGGCAGGTACTACACCAGTGCATTCGGTGTAAGTCACCTTAGTCTCGTCAGCGCTCAGCTTAACAGCGTAAGCCTTCAATCCCAAGTCGCTGTAGTTTACAGGATAAGATGCTGTGTATGTGGCGAAGCCAGATGCTGCTGTTGTGAGGGTTTCGACTTTGACGTATTTGACGGTGATAGACTTGATTTCTTTCGTTTGAGAAGAGGCTGTGAAAGTAACAGACTGTGAATTTCCCGACCAAGAACCATTATTCATCGTACCGCAATTAACAGCCAAGCCTGTTTTTACGCCTTCAATTTTTATTGAATTAATAACATTTTTTGGGAAAAATGCAAACTATTTACCTTTTTTCATCATGTCGCAATAAAAAATACGCTTTTTAGCATTATTTATCTACAAAGAATTAGGATTTTCACTCACCATAAGCATACTTGTTTCGCCGGATTTGCCATCCGTCTAAACTAAATATCACACCTTTCGACACATGATTTAGCCAAACCATCACACTTTTTCGATAACAAGAGCACGTTCGAGCAAGAGTTCGATGAGGCGAGGAACGGCATAATCGGCAATGTCGGCTTCGCTCACCCATTGGTAATCGGGAGGCAAGGCAGGACGGGCATCCACATCGAGCAGATAGAAATCGGCCAACAGGATGCGATGGGTGAGCACGTGCTTCACCCCCTGTGCCAAGGGGCGAAGACCATCCAATGACGAAAGATGGAGGAGGCTCTGGATGTCGGCCAAAGTGGCGGGCCGACTATCGTCGGGGAGCGAGGCATTGAAAGGTTCCCAAAGACCCTGCCAGATGTCGCCCTCGCCACGGCGATGGAGCGCCACCACGGGCGAGGCAGAGTCAGCCTGCTTACACCTTATATATATATAGCACAAATGGCGTGTCTTTATCTTCAGGGTCTTCTGCTTCACGGGCAACTGGGCTATCCTGCCGCTGCGAAAGGCCTCGCAGGTATCGGCCAAGGGGCAGAGCAAGCACCCTGGCGACTGGGGCGTGCACTGGAGAGCGCCAAAATCCATGATGCCCTGATTGTATGCCGAAACGGGCGACAACTCCATACTGAATTCGCGGGGGCGTATCCGCTCGGTCGAAACCTCGGGCAGCAGCGACTGCGCCAAGGCGGCAAACTCTTTCTTGCCATAGGTGGTGTTGATGGGGGTGCTGATGCCGAAATAGCGCGAAAGAACACGATACACATTGCCATCGACCACGGCGGCAGGCAGGTCGAAGGCGATGGAGCCGATGGCGGCGGCGGTATAGTCGCCCACGCCCTTGAGGACCTTGATGCCATCGAGCGTAGAGGGGAAATGACCCAACGCCACTATCTGCCGGGCGGCCTTGTGCAGGTTGCGGGCACGAGAGTAGTAGCCCAGTCCCTGCCAAAGCTTGAGCACCTCGTCCTCGCTTGCCGAAGCCAGGGCATCGACCGTCGGGAAGCGGTGCATGAACCGCTCCCAGTATTCCCGTCCCTGGGCGATACGTGTCTGCTGCATGATGATTTCGCTGAGCCATATCGCATAGGGATCCTTGGTTTCGCGCCAGGGCAGTGCCCTGCCGTTCTCGCGAAACCACGAAAGAATCGCATTGGAAAAAGTTATATTCGCCACCATATCCGCTCGTTTTTTATTTACTTCCCCCTTTTACTTTTTTACCTTTTTGCCCTTAATCTACTGCTCAGGATATTGCTGATAGATGGTGAGGCCGAACTCGGAAGCCATCGCATAGATGTGCTCCATGATGTCGGCCAGGATGTGCTCGTAGTCGACCCACACCTTGTTCTTGAGGAAGAAGTAGAACTCCAGGGGCAAGCCACACTGGGTGGCCTCCATGTGGCGCACCATGAGCGTGAGATGGGTGTTGACCTCGGGACGGTGGCGCAGGTATTGCTCCATATAGTTGCGATAAAGGTGCATGTTGATGACCGATGTCTTCGTCTTGAACACCTCCTCGGTGGCAAGACGCTTTTGGACAAGGTGCTGCTTCAAGACGTCGTCGACTATACGCACACTGCGGAAGTCGAAATACACCAGGCGCTTCACCCGTCGTCCCCCACTCTTCTGCATGCCAACCCAGTTTTGGAACGAGCCATTGACGAGGGTGGCAGGTGAGATGGTGACGATGGTGTTGTCGAAGTTGCGCACTTTGACAGTGGTGAGCGACATGTCCTCGACGATACCATTGGCATCGGCCGACTTCATGGTTATCCAGTCACCCTTGTGAAGCATGTCGTTGCTGGTAAGACGAACGCCAGCGGCCAGACCGAGGATGGTATCCTTGAACACCAACATCAGTACGGCCGAAGTGGCGCCCAAGCCAGCAAACAGCGTCATCGGGCTCTTGCCCAGCAATATAGCCACCACGACCACGCCCGCCACGAAGAGCATCAAGATGCGCAACACACCACAGAAGGTGTGGAAATATTGCTGGGCCGACGAGCGTCGCTGACCCATGGTCTCAAGGTCTTTGAAAGAGCCGATGAACACCAATACCGTGCGCACCGACATCACCACGATGTAGATGGCCGTGGCACGCTCCAGTATCTCCTTGAAGATGGGATATTCGAGATACACCAAGGGCATGAGTTTCCATATCACGATGGCAGGCACGATGTGGCATGCCGAGGTGATGACCTTGCGATTGAACAGAATATCGTCCCACGCCACCTCTGTCTTGGCGGTTATCTTACTGATGATGGGCACCAAAATCTTACGGCACAGAAAGTCGCTCAGCATAGCCAGCAGTACGGCCGTGATGGTGAGCAGCACGTGGCGCAACACTGGCACGGTGCCACCTGTGATGCCAACCATGCCTATCATGTGTTCTACAAACTTACGAATTTCCTCCATTCTGTCTATGAACTAAATGAGTTAAAATCACGGCCGGCACAGCAACGCACACACTTTGTCCTGGAAACGGCGGGCATTGTTAGCATGCATGATGCCGTTGTTGAGAATGGCGAAGCAAAGGTCGTGCCCATTGGCCGCCGTACAATAACCGGCAAGAGTGATGATGCCGGCGAGCGTGCCCGTCTTGGCCCTCACGTTGCCACTTGCCGAAGTGCCGCGCATGCGCTTCCTGAGCGTGCCGTCGATGCCGGCAATGGGCAGGGAAGGGCGAAGATGAGGATAGATGTTATCGTTGCGATAAGCATAGCGCAAGAGCAGACACTCCTGCTCGGCGCTGAGATAATTGTAGAGCGAGAGGCCGGAACCGTCGGCCAACCTGCAGCGCGAGGCATCCAACCCGAGTTTGCGGATAAGCTGCCGCTCCACGCTGCGCGCACTCTTGGCGCTGGCAGGACGGTTGCCGGTGGAGGCCGCTATCTGGTAATACATGCTCTCGGCATAGAGGTTGTCGCTCTCCTTCATCATCTTGTTCATGACCTGGTCCATGGTATGGAAACGGGTGCACACAGAGAAGGCGCTCTCTGGACAGCGCTTCACCATGGGCGAGTCGGCCTCGAGCACGATGCCGGCATCCTTCAGCCTGTCGACGAAACGAGCCATGAACCCGTCCTTGCGGGCAAAGACCAAAGGCGAAAGCACAGGGTTGTCGTCATCCCAGCACCATCCCTCGCCCAAGAGGTCGGCGTCCTTCATCGAACGGTCGGCATAGATGCTCCCCTTGATGGTGTCGACCCCCATGTCCTGCAGGCTGCTCACGAAAGCCCGCATGTCGTCGTTGTTGAACCGAGGGTCCATGCCTCCCACACAGTACACATCGCCCCGGAGCACTCCGTCCTCTATCTTGCCCGTGTACTTGAGCTGGGTCTTAAACTGGTAAGAGCCTCCCAACCTGTCGAGGGCGGTGATGGCAGTGAGCAGTTTCATTGTGCTGGCGGGACGCATGAGCTGCCTTTCACGATAGCGATAGATGCACGAGTCGGCCTCCAAGTCCCATACCATGACTGCCACTTGGGAAGTCTCGAACATATCGCTCTTCAAGAGATGGTCGAGCCCCTGCTTCACGCTCTCGGGCCAGGGCAACCGCAAGGTGTCGGCATCCAGGGAGTCGGCAGAGAGCGTGTCGGCCAGCGCCTCGCCTTCCTCCTTGTCCTCTACCACTTCCTCCTCGTCCGCATCCTGGTGGTCGGTGCTTTTCTTCACGTTCTGCGCTCCTACCGGGAGCGAAAGCACTGCCACCATGCAGAACAACCAAATATATCTGTATTTCATTTTTTATCTTGCAATATTCTCTCCAATGTCAACATTTTCCTCCCCCTATTCTCTCTTCTATCGCCCTCCTCATCCCCTCCTCGTTGTCGGGCTGAATCGTCACCATGTTGCCAGCCCCGTATTCGATGAGCAGGCAGTGGTCGAGCCCAAAGAACGCGCGGACGTTCTCCATCCTCACCACGTCGCACAACGGCACATTGCGGTTCGTGGAGAAACGTCCCTCGTCGATGACAAGGAAGTCCATCTCCTCGTCGCGGTCGACGGGCTTCACCCTGCGGATGGTGTACGTAGTATGCAGAATCCGCTCTATCATTCCCACGACGACAATGGCGACCAAGATGCCCAAGACTGCCATCTTGACCCAGAAGAAATAGACGGCCAAGGCCGTGAACAGCCCTATGCCCAGTTTGGCGGGGAGCGTTATGCGCTTATGAAAAGTTCTGTCAGTCATTATTTTCTACAAAAAACACTGCAAAATTACAAAAAATATGGCTTTTAACACTCACTTTAAAGATAAATTATTACTTTTGCAAACAATTAGGATAAAATCCATTAAAAAAATAGTTCAAAGCAAACTCAATGGTTTACAAGTATGATTTTCTGATTATCGGTGCAGGAGTTGCCGGTATGAGTTACGCCCTGAAAGTGGCCAGAGCGCATAAAGGTAAGGTGTGCATGATTTGCAAGACATCGCTCGACGAAGCCAACACGTCATTCGCACAGGGAGGCGTAGCCTCAGTGACCAATCTCGAAGTGGACAACTTCGAAAAACACATTCAGGACACAATGATCGCAGGCGACTACATCAGCGACTACAAAGCCGTGGAGCAAGTAGTTACCAAGGCACCGGAGCAGATACAGGAGCTGGTGCGGTGGGGTGTCAACTTCGACAAGCAGCAGGACGGCAAATTCGACCTACATCGCGAGGGAGGACACAGCGAGTTCCGCATCCTGCACCATGCCGACGACACTGGCGCGGAGATTCAGCGCGGACTGATGGAAGCCGTACGCAACAATCCCGATATCGACATCAAGGAAAACCATTTCGCTGTCGAGATTATCACGCAACATCACTTGGGAGCACGCGTCACCCGTCGCACGCCTTACATATACTGCTACGGAGCCTATGTGCTCAACCCCGACACACAGAAGGTGGACACCTACCTGAGCAAGGTGACCGTGATGTGCACCGGTGGCTGCGGAGCTGTATACCAGACCACCACAAACCCCGTGATAGCGACAGGCGACGGCGAGGCGATGGTGTATCGCGCCAAGGGAACTGTGGCCGACATGGAGTTCGTGCAGTTCCACCCCACCGCCCTCTACCACCCCGGCGAAACCCATCCTGCCTTCCTCATCACCGAAGCCATGCGTGGCTATGGAGGCATCCTGCGCCTGCCCAACGGCGAGAGCTTCATGGAGAACTACGACAAACGACTGAGCCTGGCTCCACGCGACATCGTGGCCCGCGCCATCGACAAGGAAATGAAGAAGCATGGACTCGACCACGTCTGCCTCGACGTCACCCACAAGGATCCAGAAGAGACCAAGCGCCACTTCCCCAACATCTACGCCAAGTGCCTGAGCATCGGCATCGACATCACCAAGGACTACATCCCCGTTCGTCCGGCAGCCCACTACATGTGCGGCGGCATCAAGGTCGACCTCAACGGTTGCTCGAGCATCAACCGCCTCTATGCCCTGGGCGAATGTTCGTGCACAGGCCTGCACGGAGGCAACCGCTTGGCAAGCAACTCGCTGATAGAAGCCGTGGTCTACGCCGACACGGCAGCCAAGCATAGCTTGGAGCACATAGACGAATACGACTTCAACGACAAGGTGCCGGCATGGAACGACGACGGCACGATGACCAACGAGGAGAAAGTGCTCATCACGCAGAGCGTCAAGGAGGTGGGCGAATGCATGAGCAACTATGTGGGCATCGTGCGCAGCGACCTCCGTCTGAAGCGCGCCTGGGACCGTCTCGACCTGTTGTACGAGGAGACGGAAAACCTCTTCAAGCGTGTCAAGATAAGCAAGGACCTCTGCGAGCTGCGCAACATGATCAACGTGGGCTACCTCATCACCCGTATGGCGATAGAGCGCAAAGAGAGCCGAGGCCTGCACTACACCATCGACTATCCCGTCCACGCTTACGACAAGAAGTAAAGACTTAAGATACGATAACAAAAAAAACAACCAGAGGGTGTGCCATCGTGCGTGGCACACCCTCTTTTTTTAAAGGCACTGGGCAAAGTTTAAAATTTGAACAAATAGAGAGTTTGTCTATTTTTCCTTATCAAGGATATTTTTGCCATAAACGTACAGCTTGGGAAGAATTAACTGTGAAAATATTTTTTCCTAACTGGGAAAAAAGTTTTTCATAGTTGTGTGACAATTTTTTCTCAGTTAGGGCGCGCAAATGTTAAAAGTAAGCCTTTTCCGAAAATTCTTGACAAAATATTTGGAGGAAAATGATATTTTGTATATATTTGCAATATACAATTTCTGAGCACATCGTGGTGTCTGCCAATTATACTGCGAAGTTATTGGTAGGCAAGGAGCTAACGAAGGTTGGCTCTTTTGGGACAGGTAAAGCAAATGTATTGTCTTACCTTATAATATTATCGCCTTATGAATCCACAAGATCTGAGTCGTTTGGGACGACATGAAAATCCCAATCATCTGCCAATCCTCGTCATCACCCAAGAAGGTGAAAAGAAGTTTGTTTTTCCTACCAACACCAGTCCACAAAGGTTGGAAACATCTTCACCTTACATCTATGTAAAGGTGAAGAACATCCCACATGAGTCTGCGATAGGTATCGCATTAAGAAACTATATTGGCAACAAGAAATCCACAGTCCCATCACAAACGGCTTTTGGATTGGTTCGCCGTAGCGACATAGAAAAATTGCGCAGCAAGGGAATTCTTGTCCGTGTCATTGGGAAAACGACGACTATTTTGCAAGCCAATAATTGGCAGTTGGATAAAGCCAAAGAAAAAGACAGTTTTACCCATATTCCAAAAACAAGCAAGCCCTCCTGGAAGCTCAACCATGCAGTTTCAATAACTCACAAGGCGCCCAAACATGCCAAATCAGCATATAGTGATCTATACATCATAGAATACATACAAGCAGAGCAAGCAGGCATTGCCAAAGATGAGCAAGCATTGGCAGAACGTAAAAAGCGATTGGCAAAGCTTGTGAAAGCCCACCAGTCTTCCATCTCAAATAGTTCACCAAGCGAGAAAGCCACACAGCCCAGCTGCCGTTTCCATCGCAGCGTCAACGAGAAAGACTTGGCCGTCAGCCTGAAAACAATATATGAGAAGTATTTTAAGAAGCCCACAAGCATGAAGCTACTCAGCAACTTCGATTCGGTAAGCGATTTCACCGCCATGCTCTATATCATCTTGGTGGGTTGTGGCGTGGTGGCCAACAAGCAGGCCACACCCTTCTGCGAGTTTATCAACATGCAGGTTTGGAAGCTCGAAGCCACCGACCGCACCATGAGAAACCACCTCAACCAACTATTAGGCGGCAATACAAACGCCGAAACATTCTCAATAGAAAGCATACGCAACGAAAAACTCAAGCAGGATTTCCAAAATCTGAAACGCTGTTTCCAAAGATCACATTTCTATGGTGGAATCAGCGAACTGTTGGACAACAAAGAATAAATTGCCAACAGCCATTCATACAGACATATACAGCACTCTCTACATAAGGAAGCCCCGACAAGGCTTCCTTATTTTTTCCATACCACAATCCACACTTTCCATACTAAAAATCTTGCCCATATTATGCCTACCTTTGCAGTGCAATCCAGAGATAAAAAGTCGCTGCAGAGACAAAGAGTCCGAGGAGAGCAAAGAGTTATCACACATTTTATTAATTTTTAAAACTCAAGATTATGATTAAAGTAAATGCTAAGGAAACTAAGATTTCCATCGGAAAGTTTGCAGGTAGCTATCGTTATGTTCTCTCACCTATGTTGTACACCACGTTGCCTGCCAGTAAAGTAATCAATGAAGCTGCAATACGCAGCGGACTCAACAAAGGCACCATCACTGCCGCCTACCAGGCCATTGGCGACACCTTGGCAGCCTGGGCCACAGAGGGCCACGGTGTTACCATCCCGGGTCTTGGCATCATGCGCTTCGGTCTTCGTGCCGACAGTGTGGCAACTGCCGAGGAGGTAGCCAGCAGCTTGATAACAAGCCGCCGTGTTCTCTTCACGCCCTCGACCGGAATCAAGGAAGAGCTCGCCAAGATGGGTGTCAGCATCACCTGCTACGATCGCAATGGCAAGAAGGTGAAGACTGTGAAATCTGAAGACGACAAGATTGAGGATGGAACAGACGATACCGACGACAAGGACAACACAGGCAACGACAAGGGCGATCCCGACTCTGGCACTGGTGACAACAATCCTGGCGAAACCAATCCCGGAGGCGACGAGACAGAATAACCCTACGCTATGAAAAGACTAAAGATACTGCTCTTCACGGCTCTTAGCCTGACGGTGTCGCAAAGTCATCAAGAAATGAGAAATATATCATTATTAATCATCCATTGCTCCGCTGTCCGGCCTGGGCAGCAGAGCTCTGCCAAGGACATCGACCTTTGGCATCGGCAACGTGGATGGCGCATGATTGGTTATCACTACGTCATACGCCGTGACGGCACCGTGGAGAAAGGAAGAACCGAAGAAACGATAGGTGCCCACTGTGCTGGGCATAACTCGCACAGCCTCGGAATCTGCTACGAGGGAGGGCTCGACGCAAGTGGCAAACCTTGCGACACCCGGACCCCACAACAGAAGGTGGCACTGCGAAAGCTACTTGCCCAACTGCGCAAGAAGTACCCATCGTCGGTCATCCTGGGTCATCACAACCTCGACACAGGGAAAGCATGTCCCTGCTTCAGCATAGCAGAATATGCCGACTTGCAACCCTAACACTCTAAGCAAGAGAAGGAGAAAGCATTGCGGTTCTCCTTCTTTTGCTTTTATTACAAACCAATCCCTATAGCCCCAGTTCTTTTGTTTTCATTTTGGCAAAAAAACATAGATATTTTTGTCAAAGTGCAACAAATGTGCGAAATTAAGATATATTTATTCACTTTTCCTTGCACATTCAAAAACATTTAATTACCTTTGCCCCCGCATTTTATCAGACATTATTCAATATGTACGAGGGTGAGACGAATGCCTGTGAGATGTTGTCTTCTAAAGAATCACACATATACTATTATCATTTCCCTCCGAAAAAAAGAGTCTATCAACATGAGAAAAAGATTGTTGAGCCTTGCTCTGTGCTGTTGCCTATACCCCCCCATATCGGGTGTCGTACATGCAACAGAGACTGAGCAAGCAGAGTTCTTGGTGCTAAGAATGGCCAATTCGACGACAGCAGAATTCAAGTTGAGCACACGCCCTGTCATCACCTTTTCCGACGGCAAGTTGTTGGTTGCATCCGACGAGGCATCTGCCGAGTATGCCCAAAGCGATGTAACCGAGTTTTATTTTACAGCGGTATCGACAGGTATCGACGAAAAGGTTACGGGATCCACGATGACTTTTAGCTATGTAGACAACGCCCATGTCAACATCTATGGGACAAAAGCCAACAGCGTTTTGCTCTATGATGCCAATGGCAGGTTATTACAACGCCAGAAGGTAACAGACGGCAAGGCAAGCATCGACGTGTCGCAGTATGCGCCAGGCGTATACGTATTGAATCTTACTAACGAACACTCATTCAAAATCATCAAGAAGTAACAACAATGAAGAAAACTTTACTTCTCTTGTCATTTCTGCTGGCCATCGTAGCCATGCCTACCACCGCCCAGCATAAATTCGTCAAGAAACACGCCACCATGCAGCTCATCAAGAAGCGCGCACAGGCTGGCGTTCGTACATCCGGTGTGTCAACCCAGTCGGTCAACACCCTTAGCAACGCAATCTTTGCAGGCTACTACACAGCGGCAGGTTCTGGCGTAGACGGTTACGAGAACTACTATCTCTTGCTGTCCGACCAAGCCGACGCTTCGTACGATGCCAACGAGGGCAAGGTGACGGCGCAAAACGCCAAGGTGTTGTCGCTCGACCTCTACGCGCCCGAAGGCACTGGCATCGACATGCCTGCCGGCACCTTCACTCCCAACGAAGGTTCCTTGTTCTATAACGCCGACTACTCTTACATCGAGCAGTACGACAAGACTGGCACTGGCGACGGCGGCTCCGACCTTGCCGGCAACATCACCATCGCCAAGGCCGAGAAGGACGGCACCACGACCTATACCGTCAGCGTAGCCGATGCCAACGGCAACACTTACACCTACGAGGGCGAACTTTCGTTCACCAACATGTCGACAGGAGGTTCCAACACTTATCCACAGATTTCTACCGACATCAGCACCACATTCACCGGCGGCATCGGCTACTACTATGGCAACCTGATGGAATCGCAGACAGGCAACATGGTGCTCAACCTGTATGATGGCGAGTACGACAGCGAGACGGGTGGCATGACAGGCAAGGGGCACGACCTCGTCATCAACCTCTACAACCGTCTCTTCGGCGATCCCAAGACTGCCACCGTCGTGCCAGGCACCTACACCGTGGCACGCAACTTCCACGTGAACACCTACTTCCCAGGTATGGAAATCGACTACATGGGCATGACCGTGCTCATGGGCACCTACGTGAAGCGACGCAAAGCCGTAACAGGCATGGACACCGACTATGACTACTGCTACATCGCCGATGGCACCATCACCATCACCGAGGGCGAGAAAGAAGGTACTTTCGACATCACCGTAGACTGTGTCACCGACCGCGGCCACAAGGTAAAGGGTACTGCCAAGGGCATCTCCTTCATCTACTATGACAAGTCGGAGAGCAACACCAAGGACGTGGACTCCAACCTCACCGAGGACGTAAACCTCAACTTCGACCGCGTGGCCAAGTCGCGCATCTACTCGCTCGGCGTGCAGAATGGCGTGCAGATATTCACCGTAGACCTGGGATCGCCCAGCGGAAAGGACGACCAGGACGGCAAGGGCGACCAGGACCTGCTGCGCATGGAATTCCAGGCAGCAGAGGGTAGCCAGTATCTGCCCGAGGGCACGTACACCCTGATGCAGGACAGTCACCTCTACACCAACGAGTACGCTCCATTCATGATGACCCGTGGCTACTTCGACGACCTGGGCGGTCGCACTGGAACCAAATACGAGCACTTCCGCCTCAACCCCGACCCAGACACTCGCCTGTGGTGGGTGGTAGACAAATTTGCGACCGTGTATTCTGGAACCGTGGGCGTTTCGAAGACCGACAACACCCATTACAAGTTCGTCATCGACCTGTACGACGGCAACGGATTCAAGATTTCAGGCGAATACGACAAGGAGATGGAATATAACTATAATCCAGAGACCATCACTGGCATCGACGGCATCACTGTCGACAACGGCAACGGCAAGACTGAAGTTTACTCCATCGACGGACAGAAGTTGGGCACCAACTACAGCAACCTGCCCAACGGCATCTATCTCGTCAAGACAAACAACAAAACCATCAAAATCGTAAAGAAATGAAAAAATATATAGTTACTACAGCACTTTGCCTTGCGGCAGTGCTCCCCATATTCGCACAGACCAAGCGTGTGATGACCGTCATCCAGAAGGACGGAACAACCAAAGAGTATAAGGTAAGCAGCATCCAGAACGTTACGTTTACCGACAAGCAACTTGCCACCCTCAAAAACCAGTGGGCATACAACGACGACGTAAAGGCCCTGGGCAAGGTGACAATGCTGCAAACAGCTGACGCCAACATCTTCGCCCTCTATGGCGACGAGGCTGATGCCACATCACCTGTATTGGAAATCACCATGCCGCAGGCTCTCATGGGCAAGAGCCTTGTGCTCGGCTCGGCAGACGCAGAAGGGGTAAAGATAAGCTACAACGGCGAGACTCCAGCCTTGACTGGTACTGTACAGGCGAAATTCGACAAGACCAAGAAGAACGTAACCATCACTCTCGAGGCTGAGACCAACGAGTACAACGACTTGCGCTGCAAGTGGAACGATGCGTTCACACAGGTTTACTCTGCCACCAACACCATCAAGACTACCAACGTAAACGACGTGAACACCTATGGCATCGCTTCGGCTCTCATGCTCAAGCCCGCCACAACAGGTGCCGCCACAACCTTCGCCTTTGGCGATGCCGAGGCTACAACAGCCGAGGGTCTGCTGGCTGGCAAGGTGGGCGTTGAGGTAAGCATCTCTGCCTCAAAGCTGTATAACGGAACCATCGACATGGCTGCCGATGCCAACAGCTACACGCTCAAGTACATCGACTACGCCACACGCATCATCTACGACAAGGTGAAGGCTGGTACCATCACCACCGCACAGGACAAGGACGGCAAGGTCTACATCACGATCAACGCCACCTTCGACGACAACCGCACCGTGGAGCTGGAGTATTACGGCACAGCCACTACGGTAGAGAGCCTCGACGGTATGATCCCAGCTGCCGTGGCTGCCAACGAGTACAAGTATTACAACTCCGACGGCGCCGTTTCGCTCAACAAAGAACTGGGCACATCTTACATTGATGAATACAAGGGAAATTACACATTCTATTTTATCCCTGAAGGTGAATCAAAGACTTCTTCTAACAAGGTGGTTCTCAAAGTGAGTCAAGATCTCATCAACGCAGGTGAAGTGTCTATCGCCGACCTCGGCGACACCCCAATCTTTGACTTGAAGTTTACCGCAGGTGGTATGCAGCTACAATCTACCGCGGCAGGCCACGGATATGGCAACACACCTAACAATGGTACTCTGAAAATTGTCAAGGACGACAACGATAACTATGAAGTATCATTAGAAATAGCCAATCGTTACAAAAGTCCATGGGGCAGTTCTATCGCTGGCGACAATACCAAGCTCGTACTCAACTTCCAGGGCAAACTCGAAAAATACTAATCAGAAAAAAATAGAAACATACCATAATGAATAAAAGAAATATCCTTCTGGCCTCGCTGCTGCTTGCGAGCAGTCTTAGCTTCGGCCAGAAGCTTTCGCCAAGCACAAGCCTGATGCTCCAGGAAGCTGCTTCGGCCAAGAAAAAAGCCAAGGCTGCCGATGGCACAGAAAAGAGCGTGACATCATTCATCACCATCAAGAGCCAAGATGCTATCGAGAAGATAGAGAAATTAGGAGCCAAGGTCAACACACGCATCAGCGAGACCCTCGTCACAGCCAACATCCCTATGTCTGCCATCGAGCCTATCTCGCAACTCGACGAGGTGGTATCGGTTTCTGTCGGCACAGAGGCCAAGCTGCTCATGGACAACGCACGCCAGCTGCTCGGCGTAGACGACTGCCATAAGATGACAGAAAACAACGGTCCCTACACAGGCAAGGGCGTGGTAATAGGAATCATAGACAATGGCTTCCAGTACGACCACATAGACTTTATGAACGCCGACCTCTCCGACACACGCATCAAGCGCATCTGGGACCAGCACCTCACGGGCAATGCGCCCGCTGGCTACAACTACGGCGTAGAATACAAAAGCTACGACGAGATGAAGGCAGCCCGCTACGACCTCACCAGTGGTTTCCATGCCACCCACGTGTCGGGCATCGCAGCAGGCAGCGACAAGACCACTCCGTACTATGGAGTAGCTCCCGACGCCGACCTCGTGTTTGTAAGTTTCCTTAGTTCCAACGCCAACATCGTAGACGGCATCAAGTACGTCTTCGATTATGCCGAGAGCGTGGGCAAGCCAGCTGTTGTAAACATCAGCCTCGGCTCGCACATGGGGCCACACGATGGAAGCTCGGACACCGACCTTTCCTTTGCCCAGCTCGTAGGTCCAGGCCGCATCATCGTGGGTGCTGCCGGCAACGAGGGACTCGACAAACTGCACGCCACCAAGACCTTCACTTCCGCCAGCAAGGAGATGAAGACGATGTTTGCCTACGACAGCAGCCAGGACAACAGCTCGTACAAGCAGGCATACGTCGACATCTGGGGCGACAAAGGTTCTAAGATAGCCGCCAAGGCTGTGGTCGTCAACACCATCAATGGTAAAATCATCGCCTCGTCCGACGAAGTGTCGACAGGTGGAACAAACGAGGTGAAGTGGATTGCGCCAGATGGTTGCGGTGTGGTAGCAACAGTGGGACTGTCGCTACAGGTCAACCCCAACAACAATCGCACAGAGGTATTGCTGCTGAGCCGCGCCACCTCCATCAACACGGGCTATGCCGTAGGTGTAGTGGTAACAGGCGAGGCGGGCAAGACCGTCCACATGTGGAACAATGCATACGGAACATTCACCAGCATGAACAAGCGTGGCTGGACCGACGGTGACACCAACTACACCGTAGGCGAGCTGGGCGGTGAGAGCCCCGATGTCATTTCGGTAGGTTCGTTCAACTCGAAGAGTTACTTCCAACCCCTCAGTCTCAAGGGAACTGAAAGTGCCTATCAGGTGAACACCGACTTAGTAGGCGATTTTGGCGAACACTCCAAGTTCTCAAGCTATGGTCCTACTGCCGACAATCGCATCAAGCCCGACATCACAGCTCCTGGCTGTATCATTGTGTCGGCAGGATCGAAGTATTGCTCGGGCTGGAGCGACGACACCAACGTCATCGCCCGCACTGGCAGCGACCTCTATACCTACGACACTGGCACCTCCATGGCTTCGCCTTTCGTAGCCGGCAGCATCGCCCTGTGGTTGCAGGCCAATCCTTCGCTTACCCCCGAGAAGATACGCGAAATCTTCAGTTCCACCGCCATGCAAAAAGACAAGTACCTGAACGTAGACGGCACTATGACTTTCCCCAACAGCACATGGGGATATGGACGTATCGACGTATTGAACGGTCTCAAGTCGATTCTTGGCACAACGGGAATTCAAGATGCAGAGGTGACAGATGCCATGTTCCGCATCGTGACCAACAGCCAGGCTCGCACAGCCACCTTCTATATCGGCAACGACAAGGGTCAGGCCCGTGTGGCTGTATACAACCTCACAGGCCAACAGGTGTATTCCGCCTCCATCAACAGCAACGGCGAAACCATCAGCCTGTCGAGTCTGCCACATGGCGTGTATATATTCAAGCTGACCCAGGGAAGCAACACACAATCCATCAAGTCGACATTGTAAGCTCTTCCTTAGTAGCAATTCAATCAAATAGGAGGAAAACAACAGGTTTTCCTCCTATTTCATTTTCTTACCTCACGCACCACAGTGCATCATGTAGCCCTTTTGGCTCTTTTATGAATTTTATCAAAAATTGGGGGGGGTATATCATAAATTCAAGTTTCAGAAACTTCATTTATGCTACTTTTGCAAACAATCAGAAACTATAACTAAACCGATGCTTCTTGTGGAAAGAAGCATTCTACATAATTATTTCACAAAACCTAACAACAAGCAAATGAAGTGTAAACAGAGAAACAGATGCAACAGCAATATGCTGCGTGTTACATCTAAATTGGCTCTTGCCACAGGACTTCTTTTTCCTGTACCAATCACCGCACAAGCAAGCGGCATGCATTCCGCCAACCTTAGCGTACAACAAGACAATGTTACCAAAGGCCGCATCATCGACGAAAACGGCGAACCACTTATCGGAGTAACCGTGCGCACATTAAAAGGCAGCACAGGAACCGTTACCGACATCGACGGAAATTACTCCCTAAACGTGGCAAAGGGCACACAGCTCAAGATTACCTACACTGGATACAAAGACCAGATTATACGCGCCGGAGGCACCGCCCAGATGCAGCCCGACGAACTGAACCTCAACGAGGTTGTCGTGGTAGGTTATGGAGTTCAGCGCAAGAGCGATGTAACGGGAGCCCTCATCCGTGTTGGCGAGAAAGAGATGAACGAGCGTCCTGTGGGCAATGCCCTCGAAGCCATGCAGGGCAAGGCAGCCGGCGTGGATATCACAAGCAACGAGCGACCTGGAGAAATAGGCAACATCACCGTGCGTGGCGTACGCTCCATCAACGCCCAGAACTCACCACTGTATGTAGTAGACGGAATTCCTCTGATGTCGGAGAGCGGCATAGAAACCATCAACCCTCGCGACATCCAGAGCATAGACATCTTGAAAGATGCCTCGGCAACGGCCATCTATGGTAGTCGCGGAGCCAACGGCGTAGTGCTCGTCACCACCAAGCAGGGCGAATCGGGCAAAGCCAAAGTGAGCTACAACGGCACCATCACCTTCGAAACGCTCGAGGACTACTCACGGCAGATGAACTCTGCGGAATACATCGAATGGCGCAGATGGGCATACTATTATCTCAACCCAGACAAATATCCACGCGCCGACCAACCTACCATCGAGAATGACCGCGAGATTTTCAAAGCCGAAGCCGACCCTACGGCATGGAGCAACATCATGAAAGGATGGGAAGGCGGAACATGGGACGGTTCGAAAGTGCCCACCTTCGATTGGCAGGACATGGTAACACAAACCGGCATTACCCACGAGCACACTCTCAGCGTGAGCGGAGGCAACGACAAAATCAAGAGTTATCTTTCCTTTGGAATCCTCGACAACAAGGGAACCATCCGCGGACAGAGCTACCGACGCTACTCTTCCAAGATTAGCGTCGATGCCAAACCTACCAAATGGTTTAACCTTGGTGCCAACATCAATGGCTCCTACGGTCTGCAACAATATGGCTCCACTGCCAGCTCGCAAGGTTCGCTGCTCAAGGGTCTGCCCTCCAACCTGTACTATGCCGCCACAAGCGAATTCCCTTATGCGCAACCGTATGACGAAGAAGGCAACCGCATCACCAACCCTGGTGGCGACGACATGGTGAAGAACATCGCAGACGAGTGGAAACACAGCACCAACGAACGCCGCATGTTCCGCGTCATTGCCAGCCTATACGCACAAGTGGACTTGGGCGAAATATGGGAACCCCTCAACGGGCTGCGCTATCGTCTCAACTTCGGCCCAGACTTCCGCTACCGCCGCACAGGAACATTCCGCGACGAGGAGTCTACCAGCAGCCAAGGACAAAACCATGCTTCCAACGCCAACAACTCCAACGTGTCGTGGACCATGGACAACCTGATCTACTACAACCGCGACTTCGGACAGCACACTCTCGGACTTACCTTGCTCGAGAGCGCCACCAAATACCGCAAGGAAGGTTCCAGCTTGGCAGCCAACGGCATCCCTTACGAGCCTTCTAAGTGGAACGCCATAGACAAATCATACATTTCGCAACTTTCCGACTGGAGCACAAGTCTCGAAGAGCGCCAGTTGCTCTCATACATGATACGTGCCAACTACAGCTTCGCCGACAAATACCTGCTTACGCTGAGCGGACGATGGGATGGCGCATCGCAACTTGCCGACGGTCACAAATGGGCGTTCTTCCCCAGCGCAGCCTTGGGTTGGAACATGCAACAAGAAGATTTTCTCAAGGACGTAAGCTGGATTAGCCAGTTGAAACTTCGTCTCGGTGTTGGTGTGACAGGCAACTCGGCCATAGACCCATACCAAACCAAGGGCGGCGTGGCATCGCTCTTCTACCCCTTCGGAAGCAGCTTGCAACCAGGCTATGCGCCTTCCGAGCCTATCGTTGCTGACGGCAACCTGCCAATGGCCAACTCCGACTTGGGCTGGGAGAAGACCACACAATGGAACTTCGGTATTGATTTTAGTTTCCTCAAGGGACGCATCGGTGGTGTCATCGACATCTATACCTCCAAGACGAAAGATTTGCTCATGCAGATGAGCATACCTTCCATCAATGGTTACAAGAACACATGGGCAAACATCGGCGAGACTTCCAACAAGGGCATCGATATTACCCTCAACACGGTAAATATCACCAACAAGGACTTCAGCTGGTCTACCTCTCTCAATGTATCCTACCAGAAAGACAAAATAGACAAGCTCGCCAATGGAAAAGAAGACGACATCAACAACAACCTCTTCATCGGCGAGGCCATCAACTCGCTGTACGACTACCAATTCGGCGGCATCTGGCAGCCTGAAGACGCAGAGCTCATGGCCAAGTACAACGAGAACGGCAACAATTTCTCGGCAGGTATGATACGCCCGGTCGACCAAAACAACGACTACCGCATCGACCCCAACAACGACCGCGTAGTAATAGGAAACACCAATCCTCACTGGATAGCCGGCATAACCAACACCTTCACCTACAAAGGCTTCGACCTTAGTTTCATGCTCTACGGCAGATTTGGCTACAAGGTCAGCACTGGCGGTGAGTGGCAGGGCGGCCGATACATGCAGCGCGCCATCAACTATTACAACGAGAACAACCACCATTCCGAATACCAAAAGCCTATCTACAACATCGGTGGCGGCGACAGCTACTACAAGATTGCGGGCTACAAGGACGGCGGATTCATCAAGGTGCGCAACATCTCGCTCGGCTACACCTTCCCCAAGGAACTTGTCAGACATCTCGGCGTAAACAACCTTCGCATCTATGTGCAGGCAAAGAATCCATTTAGAATCTACTCGGCAGTGAAGTTCCTCGAACTCGATGCCACACAGGCCTACACTTCCAACTGGAACCGCGGATGGACCATCGGCTTGAATCTCGACTTTTAAAACCTAATAAAGAAAGGAAAAAACAACAATGAAACATAATTATGTATTGAGCGCACTGATATTAGGAACACTCTCCATGAGTACTATTTCGTGCAGCGATTTCCTCAACGAGGATCTCACCACCAAGCGTAACACAGAATACCTGAAGACAGAAGAAGGAGTGGCCGACCTGTCGGTAGCTCTCTACGAGAACCTACGTTACCATTTCGCCCGTGAAAACTCCGTGGCCTTCACTCAGAACGGCGTGGACGAGTTTACCGTGGGAGGAGACGGTTCCAACGCTTCGTGGAACAGCTACGACGGGAACTACGGTCCCACCGTGACGAGCAACTCCACCAAACCCGAAGAGCTGTGGGACGAGATGTACGTAGGCATCAGCAACGCCAACATCCTCATACAAAACGTGAAGGAAGGCGGCTACACCAGTGCTACGACCATGGAGCACCTGGGCGAGGCATACTTCCTGCGCGGATTCAACTACTACACGCTCGTGGCACAATTTGGCGGCGTACCCCTCAAGCTCACGCCGAGCACCTCTCCACAGCGCGAGTTCACACGTGCCTCGGCAGAAGACTGTTACAAACAAATCGTCGAAGACCTGAAACAGGCTTATACCCTGTTGCCGTCCAAAGCGACAAAAACAGGACAGATGACCAAAGATGCCGCCGCCCACTTCCTTGCCAAGACACTGCTGTCGAGAGTTAGCGAACGCAACGACGACTGGAACGCAAGCTACAAAGAACAAGACCTGAAAGACTGTCTGGCCTACGCACAGGAAGTGATCAGCCACCACGCACTTGCACCCGACTATTCCGACCTATGGAACTACACCGGTCCCGACGGAGCCAACGAGAAACTCGACGAAATTATCCTCGCCGCCCAGTTCAACGCCGACAAGTCGGGCAATACCGGCAACAGCTACAACCAGACCCACCTTTACTACATCTCCGTCTACAAGGACCTGCCCTACATGAAGCGCGACATTCCTGGCGAGCGCGAGTACCAGCGTCTGCGTACTTCTTATTACACCTACGATGTGTACGACAAAGTCAACGACTCTCGTTTCTGGAAGAGCTTCAAAACCAAGGCTGCCGTAAACAATCCCAAAAACAGCACCTATTACGAGAAGGGCGACCTCGGAGTGATGTACGTCATCAACAAACCTGGTGACACACGCTATGCCAACGCAAGAATGAACGACGAGGTAGTATATTCCAAGACTGGCAAGACCATTCCTACCGTCTTTGTAGCTTATCCTGCCAACAAGAACCAGGCTGGCGACGAGGCACTGTTGGACTTTACACAGTTCTATCCCTCGCTGAGCAAGTTCATCGACGGCTACCGTGAGAGCGTGACCGACCGTGTAGGAACGCGCGACGGCATTTTGGCAAGAGTGGGCGAAACCTATCTCATCGCCGCCGAGGCACTGGTTCGCCAAGGCAAATACCAAGACGCGTTGGGCTACATCAACACATTGCGCGACCGCGCCGCATACAAACAGGGCGAAGACCGCGAGCACCACGTGGACGGAGGCGCCGCCTACAAAGCTGGTGCGCCAGGCTACAAGGACAACGGCGAGAACACCTATATAGCGGAATGCTCGTATTACGAGTCCAACGGCATTGCCGTGACCACAGCTCCCACAAGCCTCAAGATAACAGACATCAACAACTTGCCTGCGGAAGACGAAGCCGTCATCAAGAAACTCGGCTATACATCCACCTACGACCGCATGCTCTGCTTAGTGCTCGACGAGCGCACACGCGAACTTTGTGGTGAATTCCAGCGCTGGCAAGACTTGGCTCGCACCAAGACCCTCGTTGCCCGTGCCAAGGCTTTCAACTCCATAGCCGCAGCAAACATCAAGGACTACATGGTGCTCCGCCCCATTCCGCAGACTTATCTCGACGGAATACAGAAGAACGGCCATGCCCTCACGGCAGAGGAGAAGCAGGAGCAGCAGAATCCTGGATGGTAAAATTGTCAGGGAGTTAAGGAAGTTAAGGAGTAAGACACTTCCGAACCAACGATACTTCCATACCTTATTAATATATAGGGGCGAGACTACAAATGCAGTCTCGCCCTATTTTTTTCACTTACCAAACATTCCCTTAATCTCCCTTATAACTTCCCAAGATTTTATCTCGTGAGCGAGAACTTGACGCTCAGACCGAAGTCCTGTGTGGTGGTGGGATAGCTGCTGCTTGAGAGCAGAGGCGTGTTGGTCTGGCGGTCGTAATAGAAGCTCATGGTGAGCAGGCGGTTGAGGGTGTAGTCTGCCGAGAAGCTTAGTTTGAGAGCCTTGTTGCCGCTGCTGGCGCTGCTCACCATGGAGGCTATGTCGCGCACGATGGCTGCCTGGCGGCGGAAGCTGAAGTCGAGACGCAGGTTGAGGTTCTGGTTGGTTCCCACATTGCGGTTGTTGGCAGCCGCATTGTTGCTCTGGTTCTTTCCCTTGCCCTTCGACCTTACGATTCGCTTGTTTCTGCCGAAAAGGCTCAGGTTGTTGAGGCGATAGCCCATTCCCACGACCCAGTCCTTGCTCAGTGCCTCGTTCACCTGCACGCTCGTCATGCTGAGACTCAGCACGCGTGTCTGCCTATACTCGGCCTTGAGCGTCATATTGTTGTTGAATGTCATGTCCACGCCCATGAGCGGCGAGAACGACTCGTTGATGCTTACCTGCGAGATGTTGAACATGCTGCTCGGTGTAACACTGCCCGTCGAGGTGTCGTCGATGAAACCTATCCCGTTCATGTATTCCTGGAAAGTGCTGTAGGTGTTGTAGCTTCCTATGGCGAAGATGCTCTTGTAGGAGTGGTTGATGTTGACGCTCTTGAAGTGGTCGCGCAGCCATGGCAACTTGCCCAGTCCACTGTAACGGATAGTCCAGTTGGGCAACAGGCGGCTGAGTGCGGGGAAGAGCGAGAGCGACGAGCCTCCCACGCTGGTATAGGCATCGAGGAACGCCGGAATCATCACATCGCCGCTATACTTGTTGACTGGCGTTCGAGAAGCGTCGAACTTGCCTCCCGCCAGGGCCGATCCTGCAGGATAGACAGCACCGGCGTAGCGTGTCTCCACCTTGTTGCGGAAGGCCTCGAGCGAATTGACGAACTTGTCGAACGTCTTGCTCTTGTAGCCGCTGTTGGCAGAGCCTATTCCCTCGAAGGCAGAGCCTATCGAGATGGTTGTCATGGTGAATGTTCCGCTCTGCGTAGTGGGCATGCCCTCGTACATGTACTGTATGCTCTTCTGCGTGGTCTGGGTGCGCGAGGCGTTGAGGTCTATCTTCAGATTTCTCACAGGCTCGAGTGTCATGCGCAGCTGCAGGTCGGAGGTAGAGCTGGTGGTGGCCGGCGTGGCTATCGTGTCGTTTACAAGCAGCCAGTCGTTACGCCGTGCCTTGCCGATGTAGCTGTCGTCCACCATGCCGAAGGCGAAGTCGAGTCCGGGCGAGAGCACGCCCTGCCTGGTCTGTCCGAAGGCATCGCCGATGTTGGGCAGGAATCCTGGCAGCGTGAGCTGATAGTTGTTGCGATAGGTGAAGCTGACGTTGCGCACCATCATGGCAGTGCGTGCCACGGCCTGCATGGTCTTGTACCAGCGTTGGTTCTCCAAGGGTTCCTTGGCCTGCACGGTGAGCTTCACCTTGGTGGCAGTGTCCACCTTCGAGATGAGTTTGATCTGGTTGGCGTTCACCTTTCTGTATTTCAGGCGCATCAGCTTTCCGTCCTCGGTCCTGGCTGTCACGATGAGCCGCTTGCTGTTCTTGCCGTGGTTCACCTTGATGACGGTGTCGGGCATGAGCACCACTTCCTTCTCGAAGGCTCGCCGGTTCTTGGGCAGGGCTTTCTTCTGCTCCTCGGCCTTCTTGTTCTGCTTGCTGCGCCATTGCTTCTCCGCCTCATCGGGATCTTTGCCGGCTTCCTCGGCTTCCTTCCTCACCTTCTGCAGCTCCTGCTTCTGCCGCTGTGCCTCCTGTCTCTGCTTGGCCTTGTCCTGCTTCTTGCGCTGCAATTGCGATTGCGACGGCTCGCGGTCGAAGCGCTGGTTGGCTTTCTTGAGGAAGGGCACATGGTTGTAGAGTTTCACCAGGTTGAGCGATCCGTTGAGCGTCACGTCGCGGTTGGTGTTGATGGTGTTTCCGTAGGAGTTCCCGTCCTCGTCGTCGGTTCCCTTGTTCCAGGAATAGGTCGAGTTGTAGTTGGCGTCGGCGTTCACCCAGTCGAACACGGGCAGCAGGTTGAGCGGCAGCTGATAGGAGGCGGTAAACGTCTGGTTGTAGTCGAGCGGTGTTCCTAAGTGCTTGATGCTGGTCCATACCGAGTCTTTCCAGGCATGATACTGGTCTGGGTAGAGGTCTTTGTTGACCGGCGTATAGGGTTCCTCTATCTGTGCGTGCGTGGCGCTGCGGAAGTTGGCGTGCAGGTTCTTTGTAAGATCCCAGCGCATGGCGAACTCTCTGTTCCAGAGGAACTGCTGGCTGAACGACAGCGGCAGCTGGGTGTTCTCCACCGACTCCATGTCGCGTTCTTGAAGCTCGTAGTAGTTGCGCGTCATCTCGGTGTTGAACGCCACGTTCTGCGGCAGCCAGTTCAGCCCGAAGCGCTTCAGAATGTCGAGCCACTTGCTTCGGTTCTTTATCTTCTTGAAGGGTTCCCACGCCTTGTATACCGGTGTCCACGAATAGTCGATGGCTCCACGCCAGTTGTCCTCTTTCTCGTATACGGTAGTCTCGCCCGTGGTTCGCTGGTGCGAGTGGCTGTAGGAGAAAGAGAAGTTGGCGGGGTCGTAGGGCATGGGATGCCGCTTGGTGGCTATTCCCACCCTTGCGTTGGCGATGGAGAAGTTGGTGTTGGTGACCTTTGTCACGGCGATGCTCTCTATGGAGTCTCGCTCGTGCCGCGACCCTGCGGCGTCGAGTGCGTCCTTGAGCTCCATGTCGGTGTCCATGGGATTGTACTTGGGCGACGTCTTCTCCTTGGTGGCGCTGTAATACAAGGGTATGCTCACCTTGGCCTTGTCGGGGAAGAACTTGCCCAGTTCAAGGCTGGTGGTCACGCTGTACGAGCTGTAGGTGTCGGTGGATCGGCTTGCCACTCCGTCCTCCAGTCCACCGAACCCCTCGCTTTGGTATTTTCCTGTGGCATTGACGCTTCCCAAGTCCGACAGCTGCACGTTGAGGTTTCCGTTGGCGGCCCATCCTCCCTTGCTGTTGTGGTCGAGCAGTCGCAGTTCGTTCACCCACACCTCCACGCTCTTAATCTCTCCGGCGTTGTTGCGCACGCCTATCATCATGGTCTTCACCTCTCCGAGCGTAGGGTTGCCCATGATGGTTATCTTGTTGTTGGGGTGGTTGGTGTCGTATGCCGAATAGGGTGCGGAGAAAGAGGCCATGCCTTGCGACTTGGCCTGGTTGCGCGCCTTCTTGAGCGCGGTGAAGACGGTGAGCGCCACGTCGAGCATGTTCTCCTCGGGCCATACGGCGCGGCAGTCCTCGTAGCTGTAGCGGCTGTAGTTGTTGCGTGCCGGCGTGAGCTTCAGCGGTATTTCATACTCATAGTAGTTGTTCTTGTAGTCGCTTCCCAGGCGCACGAACACGGCGGCCTGGTTGTCCTGCAGCGAGGTGGCGTCCTGCTCCAGGGCGTTGGCGTGCACGAACATCTGCATCCGCTTGTACTGTCGCAGGTCGAGCGTGGTGTTCTTGTACACCGCCTTTGCCTCGCCCGTGCTTAGATTCTTGGCCACAAGGCTGAGCGACTGCTCGTTGGCCTCGACGAGCTGTGGTTGCGTGGGGTCTTGCTCGCGCTGGATGCCCGGTGGCAGCACGTAGTTGACGGGGGTCTTCTCGGCATTCTCCTCTATGCTCACCGCACTGGCCTCGAGCGTGCCGCTGTTGGCTGCTCCCAAGGGCTGGTCGTAGGTTCTCCACTCGCCCCTCACCAGGTCGAGTGTACCAAACCGCAGCACGATGGGCTTGCTGAAGTTGGTGAGGAACATCCGCATGAAACGTATGCTGGAGAAGTCGTTGATGTTGCCTTCCTTCTTCTCGTACTGGTCCACGGGGATGCGGAACTGGTACCAGGTGACGGTGGGCTTGCTGCCGTCGCGCAGCGTGGGCGTATAGCTGCGCTTGTCGACGATGAAGTTGCTGCCCACCTGTAGGTCTTCGGGGCGTATGCTCACGTGGTACTGGTAGTATTTCTCGTATTCGTTGAGCGTGAAGTCCTGGTTGATATCCTCCACGTCGGGAGTCGACTTGTAGGATGTGTCGTAGCTCTCGGTGCGGCTGTCGCTGTCGGGCGAGTTGCCCTGCGGGTTGTTGATGAACTTGTATCTGTACAGTATGGGTGCCTTCATCTGGTCCCAGTCGCTGCCACGGTAGTAGTGGTAGTCGTCGCGGGCGGGGTCGGCGTAGATGCTGTCGAACACCGCCTGGTTCACCTTGCCCTGTATCTGGCTGAGGTAGGCATCCTTGTAGTACTCTCGCTCCTCGGCGTCATTGAGTCCGTTGAATCCCACGTCTTGCATGGCGCGGCTTCCCTTCGTGGTGGCGAAGGCGTAGGTCACGGTGCTCTGAGCGGGAATCTTTCCCCACTGCGTGTAGGTGAAGCTTGACGTTCCGTCCACGGGCATTCCGCTCTCGTAGAATTTCTTTCCGTCGCGCAGGATGTCCTCGCTTATCTCGCCGAGGTTGATATAGAAGTCGCCTCCGTACTGGGCTGCGTCGGGTTGCTCGCGCGAGTAGATGAAGGGGTCGAGCATCCAGAACTCGATGTACTCCACGTTGGCCTGCTCAAAGTCGTTGGTGTCGAGCTTGCGCATCATGCCTCCCCAGTTCTGCCGTGGCGTAGAAAGGGTACCGTCTGCCTGTAGGTCGGGGTTGAAGTTATAGGGTCCTGGCTCGGCGGGATAGTAGGCGAGGTTAAGCACGCTCAGGGTATTGGTGGCTCCACTGTAGGTGCTCTGCTGGCGCAGCGGGAAGAGCTCGCTCACGTAGATTTCGCGCACGTAGTGGTTGGACAGCTGTGCCAGGTCGCTCTTGATGTGGCTCGGGGTGAGCGAGCTGCCCCGCCGTGTGAAGAGGGGATCGATGGTGTACCATGCCAGTCGGCTGCGTCGGAACCCGCTGGAGAGCCCCGTCTTATCATTGTAATCTTGGCGAAAATTGGAAGACGGCACGCTGGAGAGCACCCACGCCGTGGGCGACATGACATCGATGGCGTTCTTGGTGTTTTCGAAGTCGTCGAGATAAGAGGCATTGTCTTGCGTGCCGGCGGCCTGTCCTGCGAAGAGCTTGGCGAACTCTCCCGTGAACGATATCTGCGACGGCTGCGTGAGGTGCAGGAATGGTATCTTGTCGAGCATGTTGGTGAGCCACTGGCTCTCCTTCTTCCAGTTGAGGTTGAAGCCCACGAGGGTGTTCCTCAGTGGCTCCGCGCCCATGCTCACCTTGGTGGTGAGCGCCTGTTCTGTGAGGTGCTGCAGGGTTCCGCTTATCTGGAAGTTCTTTGAGAAATCGTACTCCCAGTTCACTCCGAACATGGTCTTGCGCATCTGCCCGTAGTCGGTGTTGCTCTCGAGCGACACGTTGACGGGCGTTCCTGCGTCGATGATGCTTTGGTTGAGGATGGTCACCTCGCCTGCGTTGTAGTCCACCGTGTAATCGGAGCCCTCGGTGAGGGTCACTCCGCCCGCCGTGACGAGCACCGAGCCTTGCGGCACGTTGTATGCGCCCAAGGAGATGACGTTGGCCGAGGTGCCGCGAAACTGTCCCACGAGTTGGTATTTGTTCTTCTCGGCGATCTGCTTCGCCACGGTCTTGGTGCTGTCGTAGAGCTCGGTAAAGGCGTACTTCCTCGCCACCTCGTCGGCGATGCCCTTGCCTTTGAGATAGGTGTATAGATAGCTTCCGAATGGCTCGGCCTTGGGGATGAAGACGCGTCCTTCCGAGACGGTGTATCCAGCCACGTAGTCGTAGTAGCCGTTGCTGTGGGGATTGTTATTGTTGTCGAGGCGGTCGGCTCCCAGCACCTTGATGATGGGCTGGTCTTTCACGCTGGGCTCGGGAATGTAGTTAAGGTACACGCCCGTGGAGTCGCTCTGGTATTTCACGTCGAGCCTGAACTTCTCCTTCTCCACCTGCGAGGCAAGGTAGTACACGTTCTTCATCATCAGGTCCCAGTTGCCCTGGCGGGGGTTGTTGCTGGTGTTCTTGAGCGACTTGACGAAGAGTCCCTGCCTTGTGTCGGTGATGTCGGATGCGAACTCGCCCACCTGGTAGGTGGTGCCGCCATAGGTGTACTCGTAGGCCACGGCCAGCACCTGGTCGGTCTGCAGCCCGCTCTTCAGCGACACGTAGCCGAGAGCCGTGTTCACCGTATATTCCGACGAGGAGAGCAGTCTGGCACTCTCCAACTTCTCGAAGTCGTCGCCTCCCTTCAGCCCGGCTCCCTCGAGCACGGTAGCGGCCTGGTCGATGTCGCGCGCGGCGGCATACTGGTTCACCATGGCATCATACTCGCTGTTGGCCCTGTTGGAGGGCACAGCCGTCCCGGCGGCCGCCCACATGGGGTTGCTTATCTTCGATGTCTCGCCCAGGTCGGTGAGGGCTATGATGTTTCGGGTGTTGTTGGTGGTGGCTGTCTTGTTGGTTACCCATATCTCCACTCGGTTGACAGTGATGCCGGTGGTGAGGTTGGGCAGTTTCTGCATCCATGCGTCGTAGTGGTCGCGGAAGTATCGCGAGAGAAAGAAGTGCCGGTTCTCCTCGTAGTCGGCTACGTTGATTTCGAAGGGCGTGAGCTGTACGCCTCCCTTCGACGAGACGCTCTTCGACGACGATTTCTTCTGCGAGAGGACAGTCTGCAGCTTCAGCTTGCCGAACTGCATGTCGGTGCGCACGCCGAAGAGGCTGCTGGCTCCTCGGATGAGCGACGAGTTGGAAGGAAACGACACGTTGCCCGCCTCCACCAATTTGACGATCTCGTCTTCCTTGCCGTCATACTTCAGCTTCATGTTCTGCGCGTCGTAGTCGAAGGTGGCGTCGGTATTGTAGTTGAGGTTCATGTTCACCTTGTCGCCCACCTTTCCGTTCACGTTGAGGTTGATCTTCTCATCGAACTCCATCATCGTGGTGTTGCGGTTGCGGATGGGGAGCGAGGGGTTGTCCACACTCTTCTTGTTGATGCCGAACTTCAGCTCGGCGGTTCCCTGCGTGCGCACGCGTATTCCGCCCGGTCCGAAGATCTTTTCGGCCGGACCCAGGTCGAAGTGCATGTCGGTGAAGTCGAACTTCTCCTTTCCCTTCGCCTTGTATATCTCGTCGTTCTGTTTACGGTAGTAGGCGCGTCGCTCGTTCAGCTCGCTCCATGCCATGTATTCGGCCGGTGTCATCATGATGGGCGCCGAGAGCCATGCGCCGCCAAGCTTGTTGCCGATGACATAGCGGTCGAGCGTGTCGTTGTACTCCACGTGATACTGCAGGTTGTCGGGCCGGCGCAAATCCAGCGGTCCCTGTTGCAAGTCGGCCGTGCCAAGGGGCTGCGTGCGCTGCACGGGCCATCGCGTGTGCAACAGCGAGTCGGGTATGGTATCCTCGGCGACGAGGACGGGCTGCGCCTTGGCGCGCGTCTTGTCTGCCTGCCTATACGACAAGCCGGTGGCACCGGCGAAGGCCGAGACCATCAGTAATGCCACCAGCAGACGGGCGCATTTGTATTTTCGTCTCATCAACATCTACAGATTCTTCCTTTCGTCATTTTATTCGCTTCAGCGCCATCTTGATTACCTGCTCCACCTTCAGGTCGGGCTGCTCCTTCAGGATGTCGACCACCACCTTGGCAGATGGCGCAGGCGAGAAACCGAGCATGGTGAGGGCACTCACAGCCTCATCCTTGATGTCGTTGTTCACCATCGCCACGTTGCCACCGCTGGCAGGGAGTTCGTCGGCAATGCCAAGGCTTACGATTTTATCCTTCAGGTCGATGATGATTCGCTGGGCGGTCTTCAATCCGATGCCCTTCACCGTCTTGAGCATCTTGTCGTTGCCAGTGGAGATGATGTTGCAGAGTTCGCTTGGCGAGAGCGAGGAGAGTATCATGCGAGCCGTATTGCCGCCCACGCCCGATACGGTGATGAGCAGCCGGTAGAGCTCACGCTCCTGCTTGGTAGCGAAGCCGAAGAGCACGAAGGAGTCGTCTCTTCCTCCAGCCGTAAGCACCTCGTGCACATAGAGTTTCACTTCCTGTTTTCCCTGTATTGCCGTATATGTATTGAGCGAGATATTGAGTCCGTATCCCACGCCCGCCGTCTCGACGACAGCCAAGGCTGGGGTCAGCTCTGCCAAATCGCCATGTATGTATTCTATCATGATTGTCGTTAAGAATTATTTTATTTTACATTCTCTCGTCATTGCGCCCTCCTGCGCATGCGATATTTTATAAACGCACTTTCTCCGCAATTATTGCCAAAGAGGGGAAAAATGTTTAACCTGAAAATAATTCCTGCTTTCAATCTGTAAGCATTCGCACCCCGCCAGCCTTACACTATTCTGAAAAAACATACCTAAAAGCTATGATTTTACAACTTTTTGTCAGTCCACATAGTTAAAAAACTATTAAAACGCCCGTTTTCTCGAACAAAAGCCATACTTTTGCAACTGAAAACCGAACAAACAACAAATAAAAGAAACAACAAAACATGAAGAAATTTAGAGCAGCCGTAGTAGGTTACGGCAACATCGGCAAGTTTACAGTAGAGGCTCTTCAGGCAGCTCCTGACTTTGAGATCGCAGGTATCGTACGTCGCCAGGGCGCCAAGGACAAGCCAGCTGAGTTGGCAGAGTATGAGGTGGTTGACGACATCACTAAGTTGAAGGACGTAGACGTAGCCATCCTTGCCACTCCTACTCGTTCTTGCCCAGAGTATGCTGAGAAGATTGTTGCCCTCGGCATCAACACCGTGGATAGCTTCGACATCCACACCAGCATCCTCGACTATCGCACCAAGCAGATGGAGAACTGCAAGAAGGCTGGCAAGGTGAGCGTTATCTCTGCTGGCTGGGACCCAGGATCAGACTCTATCGTACGTGTATTGATGCAGAGCTTGGCTCCCAAGGGCTTGACATATACCAACTTCGGTCCAGGTATGAGCATGGGGCACTCTGTTTGCGTTCGCAGCAAGAAGGGCGTTAAGAATGCACTCTCTGTAACCATCCCATTGGGTGAGAGCATCCACCGCCGTATGGTATACGTTGAGTTGGAAGAGGGTGCCACTCTCGAAGAGGTAACCAAGGAAATCAAGGCTGACCCATACTTCGCCCACGATGAGACCCACGTATTCGCCGTAGCATCTGTAGATGACGTGAAGGATATGGGCCATGGCGTGAACCTCGTTCGCAAGGGCGTATCCGGCAAGACTCAGAACCAGCGCTTCGAGTTCAACATGAGCATCAACAACCCAGCCCTCACCGCACAGGTATTGGTTAACGTGGCTCGTGCTTCATTCCGCCTCCAGCCAGGTTGCTACACCATGCCAGAGATTCCTGTCATCGACATGTTGCCAGGCACTCGAGAGGAGATTGTCGCCACACTCGTATAATATAAAAAGACTTTTTTTCGGCAGATATCCTGTTCCCCCACCCCATTTTGCTGGAGGGGGAAAAGGATTCCCAAGGGGGGGGAAGAGAACCATTCCGTTCTCTTCCCCCCTTCTTCTCATCGTTTACACCTATTCACAAAAGAGAACACAGAGAAAAAGTCGAAAATATTAAGTATGAATGCAACTACTCAGTACCCCCTATAGATAGATACTGGCTTTTTTGAGCAATAAGGCACGCTAAAAAGCATAAAAATGCAGCCTATTTAACCTTTAGGAATTGTAAGAATAAGCGGAAATCAGATTAAAAAGCATGTATTTGATGCAAAAAAACGGAAAAAAGAGGCGAAAAAACTTGGAGACTACCCCCAAAAAACTTGGAGACTACCCAAAAAAACTTGGAGACTGGCACTAAAAACAAGGTAGTCTCCAAGTTGGAGACTACCTTGTTTTTGCGACATAATCCACAACTCGCAAAAAAATGAAAAAACAAAAGTTCCCCCCCTATTTTGAACAAATTTTACCCCCTTTAAACAAATTTTACCCCATAATTAACCAAATTTTCCACCTAATTAACCAAATTTTCCACCTAATTAACCAAATTTTACCCCTAAACATCTGCCATGCCATTTCATTTTTACATTTATATATACTCAACGCGAGAAATTGAGGTAAAGTATTGATAATGAGAGGGAGACATGGTATTTGGAGACAGAATTGGAGACAAATATAGGGAAAGTCTCCAATGCTTTGGCAGCAACGGCAGCTGGCGATAACTCTGAAATTATAAAAAATATTAAAATTGTTAACAAAATTAACTTTGTTTACTCCCATGGGAGTCAACATCCATTCCGAAAAATAGTTGTAACTTTGCACCCGGATTACAAACCAACGCCTTACAGCACCCTATCTCTCGCAAATAGATTCCTCAGAGCGAATGCGGCGTTCGTGGGAACAAATGCGGGAAACGTGGGAGCGAATGCAGGAAACGTGGGAGCGAATGCAGGAAACAGAGGGAGCGAATGGGACAACAGAAGTCTTCGCCCCAGCAACATCACTTGTGGGTCATGATGCCCAACACCATGTCGTCGGTGGCACGCATGGCATCGGCTCCGATGGACGTAAGGTTGTGGATGCAGCGATCCACGTCGTCGTCGACGATGCCCTCGGCCGAGGTGACGCACTTGCCCTCCATGGAGAGCAGGGCGGAGAGCAGGGCGGTGCTGACACCCGACGAGATTTTGAGCGAGCAGCTGGGCTTGGCTCCGTCGCAGATCATGCCAGTGAGGTTGGCCACCATGTTCTTCACCGAGTTGCAGATGCGCTGGTAATCGCCTCCCATGAGGTAAGTGATGCCGCAGCTGCTACCTATGGAAGCCACCACGCAGCCGCACAGCGCCGAGAGCTTGCCGAGGCTCTGCTTGATGTAGATGGCGGTGAGATGGCTGAGCATGAGGGCACGGACGAGCTCCTCCTCGGTGTTCTCGTTCTCCATGGCGTAGACGGCCACGGGATTGGTGGCGCAGATGCCCTGGTTGCCGCTGCCGCTGTTGCTCATCACAGGAATCATAGCTCCCCCCATGCGGGCATCGCATGCCGAAGCGGTGCGCGAGATGATGTGCGAGAAGATGCTGTTGCCGAAGATGCCGTGGCTCAAGGGGCGGTCCATGGTCTTGCCCAGGCAATGACCGTAGTTGCCCTTGATGGAAAGCTCGGCCGCCCGCATGTTGTATTCCTTGGTCTTCAAGATGAAGCTGATCTCGCCGAGCGGGGCGGTCGTGGCGAAGTCGTACACCATGCGCATGGAGAGCTGGATGTCGGTGTCGGCATCCTCTACGCCTCCGGGCTGCCGTTCATCGAGCACCACCCTGTCGTTGCGCTCGGCGAAGACAAAGTGGGTGTGGCTGCCCGAGATGATGGCCGCCGCCTGGTCCTTTCCCGAACGGCAGACCACCTCGATGTAGAGCTTCTCGGCGATGCCCTGCTTCAGTTTGATGTCGATGTCGACATCCTCGATGTATCGCTTGCCCTGCTGGAGGGTCTCGGGGGTGAGGTCTTTGAGCACCTCCAGTTCGTACTCGGGCTTACCGATGAGGGCTCCCAACGCCACGGCGATGGGCAGGCCTATCATTCCTGTGCCTGGAATGCCCACGCCCATGGCGTTCTTGAGCATATTGGGACTAAGCAGCACCTCGATGCTGTCGGGACGCTTGCCCAACAGCGTGGCTGACTTGGCCGTACACAACGCCACGGCCATGGGCTCGGTGCAACCGATGGCGGGGACTACTTCCTTGTTGACAAGAGCGATGATGCGCTCGCGGGTTTTCTTTTCTTGCATGATATTTTGTTAATTTTGGAAGCAAAGGTACTAAATTTATTCAAAAAACAGACAACATTCCTCCTCATTAACACTAATTGTTGTAATTTTGCCGCAGAACTCTCGCGAGGGGATTGTTTTTGTAACTAACAATATATAGCAAGAAATGAAGAAAACGAAGAAAATGAAAGCATGGGTCGCCTTGGGCTTCGTGCTCGTGGCGGGCAGTTTGACGACGATGAGTTTCATGCCCTCCGACGGCATCATGACGCGGGAGGGAAAGGCCACCGTCGTCAACACGACCCAGCTGGGCAAGAACGTAAAGGGATTCAAGGGCAACACGCCCCTGAAGGTGTACATCGAAAAGGGAAAGATAGTAAGGATAGAGACGCTGCGAAACCAGGAGACACCTAAGTTCTTCGCCCGTGCGAAGGCTTTGCTGGCGCAATACGAGGGCAAGAGCGTGGGCAAGGCATCGGGGATGAAAGTCGACGGGGTGAGCGGTGCCACCTATTCGAGCAGGGCGCTGAAGGAGAACGTGTCCCTGGCACTGAAATACTACAAGAAGCACAAGTAGCAGGGGGCAGCTTCGACTTTCCCCAAAGCAGGCTACAAGACGAAGCATGGGCGGGCTTCCATACCACAGGAAGCCCGCCCACGTTTTTTTATTCCACACGGCTTTCGGCCTGCAAAAAGCACGGTGGCTCGCTTAGTCTTCGGGCTGGAAGAGAGGGTCGTCGGCCGTGAGCATGGTGGGCTTCTGGTCGAACTCTTTGAGGAGCTGTGCGGGAACGTACTGCTTGTCCACCACCAGACGGAACATATACTCCTCGAACCAACGGTTGGTCATGACGAGGCAGCCCTTCTGCCCGCTGTCGGCACCCCAACTGTTCTCCACCTTCCATTTCAGCGGCTTTCCGTTGGCATCGAGGTCGACAGCGGCCAAGGTCATGGCGTGGGTGGATCCACTGTCGAAGGTACTGATGCGGTCGGCCTTGTTCATGGGGAACGAGGTGCCGAAGAGCGATGCGTAGTCGTAGTTGTCGAGGTCGAGATAGCCACGCTTACGGTCGAACTGCTTGCCCACGTCGTAGCTGGAATACATCTTGCGTCCATCCTTCAGCGAGGCGATGGCAAGGCTGGCGATCTCGTCCATGGGCAGGTTGAGATACTTCCAGTTGTGGCCGTCGTAGGTGTGGCGGTCATACTCCACCTCGTAGGTCTTGTGATAAGGGTGGCGCGGGTCGTTCATCACCATGACGAAGGTACCGTTGAGCTTCCTGCCAACGGTGGCCTGGTAGAAGCTCCGGGGGGTATAGGTCTTAGCCTCGCCCACCTGCCTGCCGTCCTTGTCGCGGAAGGCGTAGCTGAACTCCTTGACTGGCTCGCCCAGGGTGAGGCAGAGCATGTGATAGATGGTGCCGAGCATCTCGGTCTTGCGGGCGGAAATCTGCCTGGCGTTCTTGCCGGCGGCGGCCATACGGCGCAACTCCAGCCCGTACTCGCGCAGTTTGCTCGCCACGAGGCGGCTCATCCTGCCCGTGTTCTCGCTCGAATAGGTCTCGGGCATCACGTTCATGGGCACGAGCCCGTACTTCTCGGCCAGATCGGCAACACCACAGAAGGTTCCGCCGTCGCCAAGCGGACTCTTGAAGAAGAACTGCACCCGAGCATCCTCGATGGGCTTTCCGGCAAGGTCGACGACACCCTGCAACATGAGGTTGGCCTTCTCCAGCTGGTCGTAGAAAAACAAGTAGTCCTGCGAGAACTCCACCGACAAGGAGTCGGCATGGGCCTTGGCGAAGTCGGCGCGCAGCACGTTCATGCCACTGAACATCCAGCAACGGCCCGAGCTTTTCTGGTTGTGGATGCTCTGCGAGGGAGTCTCCACGCTGAAGTGGGTGTCTACGGGACCCGCGTTGGCGCGGTTCTTCACCAAGTCGTCGATGCTGTTGTTGGCGATGGCGTTGAAGAGCGCCTTGTCGGCCGCCCCGGCCTTCTGCATTTTCTCTATCTGCGAGAGCATCTGCGCGGAGATACCTCCCTGTCGAGTCTGAGCCACCGTAGCTGCCGAAACAGCCAACAAGGCTCCCAAAAGGATGATGTTTTTTCTCATTATGTTATTGTAATTAGTTTGTCGGGATGCAAATATACGAAGAAAATGTGGAAAAACAGAAATAAATCGGCCAAAAATGGCACATACTGAAAAAAAAACACTACCTTTGCAAGGTTATTCACGAGATGAAGACATGGACAAAGAGAAGTTTAACCTTTTAAGCAAGATAAAAGATCCCGAAGACCTGCGCAAGCTGAGCCCCCAAGAGCTGCCAGAGCTCTGCAGGGAGCTGCGCGAGGACATCATCGAAGAGGTGGCGGTAAACCCAGGACATTTCGCCTCGTCGCTGGGGGTCGTCGAGATTACTGTAGCCCTGCATTATGTATACAACACTCCCTACGACCGCATCGTGTGGGACGTGGGGCACCAAGCCTACGGGCACAAGATCCTGACGGGACGGCGCGACGAATTCTGCACCAACCGCCACTTGCACGGCATACGCCCCTTCCCCTCGCCACTGGAGAGCGAATACGACACCTTCGCCTGCGGACATGCCAGCAACTCGATATCGGCGGCACTCGGCATGGCGGTGGCAGCGAGGAGGAAGGGAGAGAGCAAACGCCACGTGGTGGCGGTGATAGGCGACGGAGCCATGAGCGGCGGACTCGCCTTCGAGGGCATCAACAACGCATCGAGCACGCCCAACGACCTGCTCATCATACTCAACGACAACGACATGAGCATCGACCGAGCCGTGGGGGGAATGGAGAAATACCTGCTCAACCTCGACACCAACGAAACCTACAACAGGCTGCGCTTCAAGGCCTCGCAATGGCTGCACTCCAAGGGATACCTCAACGACGACAGGCGAAAGGGAATCCTGAGGCTCAACAACGCCTTGAAGTCGGCGCTGAGCCACCAGCAAAACATCTTCGAGGGAATGAACATACGATACTTCGGACCCTTCGACGGGCACGACATCGGCAAGCTGGTGCGCATGTTGCGGCAGCTGAAGGACATGAAAGGCCCCAAGCTGCTCCACCTGCACACCACCAAGGGCAAGGGCTACGAGCCAGCCGAGAAAAGCGCCACGATATGGCATGCGCCCGGAAAGTTCGACCCCGAGACGGGAGAGCGACTGTTAGGCGACACCAAGGGACAGCCGCCGAAATACCAGGAAGTGTTCGGACACACGCTCCTCGAGCTGGCACGTCAGAACCCCGACATCGTAGGCGTAACGCCCGCCATGCCCACAGGATGCTCCATGAGCATCATGATGAAGGAAATGCCCGGCAGAGTATTCGACGTAGGCATTGCCGAGGGACACGCAGTCACCTTCTCGGCAGGAATGGCGAAAGAAGGGCTGATGCCTTTCTGCAACATATATAGCTCGTTCGCACAGCGGGCCTACGACAACATCATACACGACATGGCGCTGCTCGGCCTGCCCATGGTGCTGTGCCTCGACAGGGCAGGACTGGTGGGCGAGGACGGACCCACGCACCACGGAGCCTTCGACCTCGCCGCCCTGCGCCCCGTGCCCCACCTCACCATCGCTTCGCCCATGAACGAGCACGAGCTGCGCAACTTGATGTACTCAGCCCAGCTGCCAGGCCACGGCAGCTACGTGATACGCTACCCCAGGGGCAGAGGCGTGCTCACCGACTGGCGAAACCCCATGCAAGAAATAAAGACAGGAACGGGCAGGAAGCTGAAGGAAGGCACCGACGTGGCCGTGCTCACGCTCGGACCCATCGGCAACGATGCCGCCGAGGCCATCGCCGAAGCGGAGAAGGAGACGGAGGGACTCAGCGTGGCACACTACGACATGCGGTTCCTCAAACCACTCGACGAGCAGTTGCTGCACGAGATAGGCGGTAAGTTCGACCGCATCGTGACCATAGAGGACGGCGTGCGCATGGGAGGCTTCGGCTCTGCCATACTCGAATGGATGGGCGACCACGGCCATCGCCCACGCATCAAGCGCATGGGGTTGCCCGACGAGTTCGTGGAACACGGCACGATAGCCCAGCTCAGAGAAATCGTGCATCTGGACAAAGAATCAATCAAAGAAGCAATAAAGGAAGCAACAAAGGAATGAAAATCATCATAGCTGGCGCATACGCCATCGGAACCCATCTGGCGAGGCTCCTGTCTCGTAGCAAAGAGGAGATAACACTCATCGACGAAAGCGAGGAGCGACTGGCAAGCATCGGCTCCGACTGCGACCTGCTCACCATGCCCGGAAAGCCCACGAGCCTGAAGGTGCTGCGCGACGCCGGGGCGGCAGACGCCGATCTCTTCATCGCCGTGACACCATGGGAGAGCACCAACATCACAGCCAGCATACTGGCGAAGAACTTGGGGGCGAAGCGCACGGTGGCAAGGGTGGACAACCCCGAGTACATGGATCCGCAGGCACAGGAGTTCTTCCAGGGGTTAGGCGTCAGCAAGCTGATATATCCCGAGATGCTTGCTGCCGTGGACATCAACAACGGACTGAAGATGAGCTGGGTGAGACAGCGATGGGACGTGCACGACGGTGCCTTGGTGATGCTCGGCATCAAGCTGCGGCAGACGTGCGAGATACTGAACCAGCCGCTCAAGGACATCAGCGGCCCCGACGATCCCTACCACGTTGTGGCCATCAAGCGGGGCGACGACACCATCATACCCGGAGGCAACGACGAGCTGAAGCTCTACGACCTTGCCTACTTCATGACCACACGCAACTACATCCCCTACATCAGGAAGATAGTGGGCAAGGAACACTACGTGGACGTGAAGAACGTGATGATCATGGGCGGAGGACGCACCGCCGTGAGGGCCGTGAAGAAGATGCCCGAGTACATGGAGTGCAAAATCATCGAGAAGGACGAGGCGCGATGCGAGTACCTCAACGAAATACTCGACGAGGACAGAACGCTCGTCATACACGGCGACGGTCGGGACATTCCCTTGCTCAACGAGGAGGGAATACGCAGCACGCAGGCGTTCGTGGCGCTGACGGGAAACGCCGAGACCAACATCTTGGCTTGCCTCACGGCCAAGCGCATGGGCGTGAGGAAGACGGTGGCCGCCGTGGAAAACGTAGACTACGTGAGCATGGCGGAGAGCCTGGACATAGGAACCATCATCAACAAAAAGGTGATTGCCGCCAGCTACATCTACCAAATGATGCTCGACGCCGACGTGATGAACGTGCGCTTCCTCATGAACGCCAATGCCGACGTGGCAGAGTTCATCGCCAAGGAAGGCTCCAAGGTAACCAAGAAACCCGTCAAGGAACTGGGAATGCCCATCGGTGTGACCATCGGCGGACTGGTGCGCGGCGAGGAGGGGATGCTCGTCTCGGGCAACACGCAGATACAGGCGGGCGACTACGTCATGGTGTTCTGCCACAACATCAACATGAAGAAGATAGAGAAATACTTTGTGTGATGGGAGGTAAAAAAATACATATATGATCAACTGGAAACTGATATACAAGGTACTGGGTCAGCTGCTCTTCATCGAGGCTTCGCTGCTGTTGGCCAGTCTGCTGGTGGCCGTATACTACCAGCAGGAAGACATCTTCGCCTTCATCGTGGCGACACTGACCACCATCGGCGGAGGACTCGTGCTGAAATGGCGAGGCCACGGAGCCGACAACTCCATGTCGCGGCGCGATGCCTATCTCGTGGTCTCGCTCTCGTGGATTGTCTTCAGCCTCTTCGGCACGCTGCCATTCATGGTGAGCGGCTATATCAACAACTTCACCGACGCCTATTTCGAGACGATGTCGGGATTCACCACCACAGGAGCCACCATCATCGACGACGTGGAGCACTTCCCCCACGGCTTGCTGTTCTGGCGTTCGCTCACCCATTGGATTGGGGGCTTGGGCATCGTGTTCTTCACCATTGCCCTGCTGCCGTCGCTCGTGGGCGGACAAACCAAGGTGTTCGCTGCCGAGGCCACCGGTCCCATCAAGACCAAGCTGCACCCCCGCATCTCCACCTCGGCAAAGTGGATATGGAGCATCTATCTCGTGCTCACCATCGCCTGCATCATTGCCTATTATGTGGCTGGGATGGGGCTTTTCGACAGTTTCAACTACGCCATGGCGACAACGGCGACAGGCGGCTTCTCCACCCACAACGCCAGCATAGAGTACTTCCATTCGCCATCGCTCGAATACATCTGTACATTCTTCTGCTTCCTCTCGGGTGTCAACTTCACACTGCTCTATGCCGCAGTCATCAAGCTCAAGGTCAAGGAGCTGTTTCACAACGCTGAATTCAGGTTCTACGCAGCAATCGTCACAGCCTTCAGCGCCTTCATCATGATAGAGCTCATGGTGATGCGCAACTACGACGTGGAACACGCCTTTCGCTGCGCCATCTTCCAGGTGGTTTCGTTCATCACGACCACAGGGCTCTTCAACGACGATGCCGCGCTCTGGCCACACGTCACGTGGGTGGTGCTGGCCATGTGCATGTTCATCGGTGCCTGCTCGGGCAGCACAAGCGGCGGACTGAAATGCATACGCGGCGTCATCTTGCTGCGCATGGTGAAGAACGAGTTTCGCCAGATACTGCACCCCAACGCCGTGCTGCCGCTGAAGATAGACGGCGTGAACGTGCCCATGCAGAAACGAGGCACGCTGCTGGCTTTCCTCACCATCTATCTCATCATCTGTGTCATCATCTCGTTCACGATGATAGCGATGGGAATAGACAACACCAACGCCATCACCATCACACTGAGTTGCGTGGGAAACGTAGGACCTACGTTGGGAACCGAGATCGGTCCCACCATGTCGTGGAGCGAACTGCCCGACTTGGCCAAGTGGTTCTGCTCGCTGATGATGCTCATCGGCCGTCTGGAGATTTTCACCGTGCTGGTTATCTTCACACCGGCATTCTGGAAAGAGAACTAAAGGCAAGTATTTCTGCCTCGTTATCCGTATTGTTCATAATACAGAAGGAGAAAGTAAATCGAATAAATAAACTTATTCTATCTGACTATAAATTATTAACAAGAGAACAATGAAACCATTGAAATTTCAACCATTACTGAAGTCCACCATCTGGGGTGGCAACAAGATCATCGCCTTCAAGCACCTCGACCTGCAGCAGGAGAAGGTGGGCGAGAGTTGGGAAATCTCTGGCGTGCCAGGCAACGAGAGCATCGTGGCAAACGGTGAGATGCAGGGCAAACGCCTCAACGAAGTGGTAGCCGAACTGAAGGGCAGCTTCTTAGGCGAGGAAAACTACCGTCGCTTCGGCAATGAGTTTCCGTTGCTCATCAAGTTTATCGACGCCAACAGCGACCTATCCATCCAGGTGCATCCCAACGACGAGATAGCGCACAAGCAAGGCAAGGAACGCGGCAAGACCGAAATGTGGTACGCCCTGCCGTGCGACCCCAACGCCAAGCTGTACAACGGGTTGAAAATGAAGATTACGCCCGAAGAGTACAAGCAGATGGTGGAGAACGACACCATCACCGATGCCCTGGCACAGTACGACGTAAAGGAAGACGACTGCTTCTTCATCCCTGCCGGCAGAATACATGCCATCGGCACTGGCTGCTTTGTGGCAGAGATACAGCAGACCAGCGACGTGACCTATCGCATCTACGACTACAAGCGAAAGGACAAGGACGGAAACTACCGCCAGCTACACACCAAGCAAGCCGCCGAATGCATCGACTACACCGTGCTGCCCAATTACAGACAGGAATACAAGCCTGTGAAGAACCAGGGAGTGAGCATCGTGCGCTGCCCATTCTTCAATACTGCGGTCTACGACCTCGACGAGCCCATGACTTTGGATTACTCCGAGCTCGACAGCTTCGTGATCCTCATCGGCCTGAAGGGCGAGGCGAAGATCACCGACAACGAGGGCGGCGAGATTACACTGCAGGGCGGCGAGAGCATTGTGGTTCCTGCCTCCACCAAAACCCTGAAAGTGGAAGGAACGCTGAAATTCCTCGAGACATACGTGTAATTTACCGGGAAAGTCAAGAGAAGTTATGCCATGGGGAATTAAGGGACAAATGTCGTATAGCTGACAGTCTGAGAACAAAGTTCCAAAGGCTGTCGTCCATTCATTTTCCGATCGACCAAGGGGGCGATAACTTCTCCCTAACTTTCCCATTTTAAAATTATTTATTTTCCCTGGTCATGGCTTTTTAAAACACGAAACAGCCCAATCGTGGAATTTCCATATCCTTATTATATTTTAATAAATTCGGAGGTTTTGTATCATCATCGAAACATATTATAACGTTGTATTAAAATCCCTCTTTCAGTGCGTTATAATTTGGAGGTGTGATATGAAATGATTACTTTTGCGCCGTCATATATGATAGAGGAACTGAGCAAGAACCTTTTAAAATAGATTAAAATATGAAACACAAAAAATTACTTGTAATGGCATTGTTGACATTGCTGCCAGCTATGCATGGATGGGCTGCAGATGTCTATTTCTACAGTGCATCAAATTCCCAATCAGTAGAGTCCGTCAAAGGTGTACAGCGCATCGAATTTACCACGACGGGGGTGAACGTTGTCACTACCGACGGAAAGACCATCCCTGTGAGTGCGTCGAACTTCGACTATGTGATGTTCCGAGACAAGACCACCGGCATCGGTTCAGTAAAAACATCTTCCGACCAGGGCATTGTCTTCTCCATCAACTCCGATGCCGTGCGCTTGACATCAGAGAAGCCCTTCTCTTCTGTCGAATTGATTGACGAGAGCGGTCGCAAGGTTGCCCAAGGCAAGGTGGATGGAACCCAGGCAAGCATTTCTCTTGCTTCCATAGATAACGGCATATATGTAGTCAAGGCAGTGGCAGGAGGCAAAACTGCAGTTAAGAAAATCGTTAAAAAATAAATGCTATGAAGACGAACATTACACTCAAACACATATTTGCAGCCACACTTTTGGCTTGTGGATGCTTCCTGAACGCAAACGCCGATGACGGAAACATCTATGTATATAAGAACGGAAGCGTCAAGTTCATGGTAAGTCAGGACAAAGTAGACCGCATCGCTCTCGAAGAGAACAAGACCAAGGTGTCGTTCTATGACAGCAACAACACCCAGCTTTACACAGCTTCCGCCAGCGACATCGACAATATATCCTTCGACTTTACCGCTCCTGTAGCCGACATGCTCGATGTACAGTTCGGTGAAGACGGTTCGGTGACAGATGTTTCCCCGATGAATAATCCCATAGAGACCTATGCGACTACCGATGGTGAAAACTATGTCGAATCAACCGTCCCGACATATTACAGTGACGAATATGGTAGCTACGTCGCTGAATACCACAACCAGATGGGAAACTCCAAACTCGGCCCTAACGGCGTTTACAGCAAGATGGACTTCGCTTCTAACGAGGACTTCATTAATAAACTGAAAGACGGCCATACCCTCGAAACCATCGTACGTGTCAACGAGGAAGTGCCCGACGCTGAGTCTAAATGGTTCTCTGCTCACGAAACAGGCGGTACGGGTCTGATGATCTGCAAGTCGGGCAAAGGCCTTAATAAACAGAATGAGATTACGTTCTTGCCCAATGTGTCGGCCGATGGAACGAAGAGTAGCTGGAAGTTCTGCCCAAGTGGTGTCACCCCCGAAGTTGGAACCTTCTATGACGTTGTAGGAGTATGGAACAAGGAAGAAGGCAAAGCCTACATCTACATCAATGGCGAGCTGGCGAATACCGTCGATGCCGCAGGCGAGCTCCATTTGCCAGACAATAAGGCTGCCAGATGGTTTGGCATCGGTTGCGATGCAGGTCCTAAAGGTGGACAGTGGGGTGGCAACTGGGATATCGTCAGTGCAAAAATCTACGACGCACCGTTGACTGAGTACGACGTGAAGATGATGTACGAAAAATCTCAGCAATAAACGCATTGGCATGAAGGAGAAACCTTCGTTTTGATATTTCCTTATAGATTACAATGATAGGGCGTACCTTTGGAGGTACGCCCCTTTTTTGTGGTTATGCCGGGTGGTAAGTAGTTGCCAAACAACCCTAAGTATGGCAACTGTTCGGACTTTCAATATCTAATGATTTTTCTCCCGCCATGTATGAGAATTTGTCCAGCGACAGGCTTCGTTATGCGTTTGCCGTCGATGCTGTAATATTCATCATCATCGGGATTGTCCACTTCTATGGCATTTATAGAAGAAACAATGCCACTATACGGAATAAGCAACGAGACTATACTCTCCGCAGGAAGTTTCACATCAACATGCCATGCAGAAGATTGTCCAGACACTCCTACTTCCACATCAGACGCACCATTGTTGGACATGAGCACGGCATAAGAACCGTCGGGGTTGCGAAAGGCGGCACTTGCGATTCCTGATACCTTACCAGAAGAAAGCCATACCGCCCCTGGACGCACTACAGCCGACGCATGGCTTATGACATAATAGTGACGATTATACGTGAGTTTGCTGTAATTCTTTGAGTCGATATCCACCGCGCCATAACAGTTCTGGCAACCTCCTCTCAGCTTCGGGGCACCATTGTTGTCAAGCATCAGGTTCCAATACATCACCGCCGTGCAGTACTTGTTAAGCAGACCTATCATCAAGCGTTCCATGTCCTCGTTCAGATGGGTCTTGCTGTTGACGTTGGTCGTGCCGCGTTCCAAGTCGCGCCCATCGTTCCACTCGCCAAGCGACGCTTCGGTGAATATCACCTGCTTACCAGGCTTCTGAACATGAATGTTGGAAAGCTCAGACGGATCGCCACCATAGTCGTGGTAAGCCGAACCAACGACAAGTTCGCTGCCTTCGAAATCGTTGCCAAGAGCGTTATATACCTTTATAGGGTAATTGTCCTGTTTTTTTTCGTCATCATAATTGAAATTATGGTCGTAAACGTATATTTTTGTTTCCAGATTGTTACGTTTGAACGTTGATGCGAGAACCTTCACGAATTTTGCTTCGTCGTCCCATGGCATTTTCATGCTGGCAGTATTACCACCGTTCAGCGGTTCGTTCTGTGGACTTACGGCGTAGATATTTATCCCTTGCTTTTTCATAGCCTCTATGAATTTTACGAAGTAGTCGGCATATGTCTGTCGATATTTGGGATTGAGGTATCCGCCTTGCCATACACTCCAAGCTATATTGCCATTTTGCGTGAACGATTTCATCCATGTCGGACACGACCAGGGAGTGGCGATGATCTTCATGTCGGGATTGATAGCCAGTATTTCCTTGAGTACGGGTATGATGTATTTGGTCTCGTCCTGTTGCAATGCGAAGTGCTCCAGTCCCTTTTCATCGCATAGCGAATAGGTCTTGCTGGAGAAGTCACAGCTACCTATGGCTATCCGGGCATAGCTCACACCGTAGCCCTCGGTAGGCGAGTAGGTTTGGAGCAGAAAACGATGTCTGTTGGTTTTAGACATTTTCATCAGATTATAGCACGAAGCATAAGTAAGGGCAAATCCCAAACCCTCTATTGTCTGGCGTTCCCTTGAAGTATCGAACAGTAATTTCTTGCTTTCCGATGATTTGCCAGCCTGGACCGGTACTGTAGTCTTTGAAAGCCCAAGGCTTCCGTCTGATGTTGTCGTGTAGACGGTGGCTGTCTGAGCCGTCACTTCCGTGACAAACAGGAGAAAAGCCATAGAAAGGACTATTTTCCTGATTCTTCTTTGTTTTTTACGTGTCATTTCTGTATGTGTAATCATTATTTGCTCAAGATATTTTAAGCAAAAATACAAATAACTCGGAAGAATCAAATTTCGATACTATGACTTTCTTGATGCAAATCCGTTACAAAACGATCGTGGGCAGTTCGCAATATGAATTTGTTTTCTTATCTTTTCTTCAAGAACTTCTCCACGTCCGCCTGTATCTTTTGGAATTCGGGCGAAAACTGATAGTAGGTGTTCTTCTTCATCATCATCTTCACATTGCCCAAGCTGTTCTCGTAGCAAGCTATCTCTGTACGCGCTTGCTCTCTGTGGATGGCACGATTGCGAATGTCGTTCTCCTGCTCGTTGCGCAAAAGGTCGCACACGGTCTGCACCAGCGGGCACACCACCAAGTCGAAGAGATGATGTCCCTGGACATAAAGATAAGTATTGTTCTCGTTGATGCCCAAACTGCGCAACATGCGCTCCACCCCCGGCAAAACCTCCTTGAGCTTAGGGAACCTGCGCTCCAACTGGAATATCTTCGCCCTGACCTTCTTGCCCAAATAATCTATCGCCCACTTAGGTTCCTGAACGCGCACCGAAGGGAGCACCACCACCTTGTTGAACTCGCACATGTCGAAGTGCATCGTCATCTTGCGGCGCTGCAGAAAAGCGACGTGCCAAACAAAGAGTGGCCAGATGGTTTGCGAATACGACTGCAGAAAGCGCTCGAAATCGAAGATGGCATGGTCGTTGAGCGTCACCATCACGCACGTCTCGTGCAGTCCCTTGGCGTAACATTGGAAGTTTTCTATCGCATAGGCATAAGTGTGAAAAATGTAGGGATTCTCCAAGATTTGCTTCGACATCTCCGTGGAACCTTGCAATATATAGTCGTAGTCGGCATCCACGCAGGCTATCATGTCTCGTCCCACACCCTTGAGCATATTGGAAATGGCAGCTTTCTTGCCCCTATCGAGATGCTGGTTGCGCGAAGGCAGCATGATGTCGAAAGTCAGCTTGTCGCCCTCGTAGCGTCCGAGCACGGAGCGCCAGAAGAACACATCGTCGTAGCTCTCGACGTAGACCACTATCTTGCGCCTCGATTTCTTCGAAGCCATCCTGTTGGCTGCCTCGAAATACTGCGAGTTGATGTTGTCGGTTAGTCTTTTGCTCATGGATTCGCAAAATTTAGTGAAGAGTGATGTCGCTCACGTCCGTCACACGGTCGGTCCAGCCGTCCATTACCACGGCAGGGCTATGGGTGGTCATGATGATCTGGACATTGTGGTTGAGCCTGAGCACCAAGTCGATGAGCTGCTTTTGCCACTCGAAGTGGAGACTGATTTCAGGCTCGTCCATAAATAGGACGTATGGCTGGTTGTCCTCCACCAACACGGTGAGCAGGATGGCGAGAATCTGCTTCTCGCCCGCCGACAGCTGGTAAGGCATCAACAGCTCGCCCATCTGGTTGAACCGTATCTCGTTGGCGGTGCGGACGATGGCCTTGCCCGTTTCCTGGAAGAGACTGTCCACGATGTCCTGGAAGAGTTTCTTCGGTTCGCTCAGGGCTTGCGCCTTCTGGGCGGCATCTGGCTCTCCGCTTTGCAGCACGGCGATGATGCGGTTGCCGATGTTCACCTGGTAGTCGAGGTACTTGCGCTGAAGCTGGAAGAGCTGCCAGTCGAGCTCGGTGACGAGCGAGAGGTCTATCTTGTTGATCATCTCCGCATTCATCAACGGCCTGTCCACCGAGCGAATCACATCGTAGCGAATCCACTTCGCCTCGGCAGGTTCCACCTGCAGGTGAACCCCTTTGAGCATATGGCTGGGGAACTCGCCCCCGGCACTCAGTCCTTTCACCACTTTATTCAATATAGTACTCTTGCCCACGCCGTTCACACCGCTCAGGATGTTCACCCTGCGGTCGAGGTTCCACAATATGTGCTTGGTACCACTCCAAAGAGAGTCTATCTCTATCTGCTTGATATAGTCGGCATATTTCTGCATAATAGTAACATTTAATACCGCAAATATACTCATTTTCTCCGATTTTTTGTACCTTTGTACTCGATTTTATTCAAAATAAAGAAGATTTAAATACAAATAAGGTAAAATGGATAACAAACGACCTCTCATCGCCCACTTGTGCCTCTTTTGCTCCGGGGCTTTCTGGGGGCTGATGGCTCCTGTAGGCAAGGATGCGATGCTGCACGGCATCGACGGCATCGACCTCGTGAGCTTCCGTGTGCTCGGCGGTGCCATCCTCTTTTGGCTCACCTCGCTCTTCACCAAGAAGGAGCACGTGCCCGTAAAGGACATCTTCTTGTTTGGCGCAGCAGGCATCTTCGCCCTCGTGTTCAACCAGTGTTCTTACACCATCGGCCTGAACATGACCTCGCCAAGCAACTCCAGCATCATGACCACCTCGATGCCTATCTTCGCCATGATTCTCTCCTTCTTGATTCTCAAGGAGCCTATCACCTGGAAGAAAGCCATAGGCGTGCTGATAGGTTGCGCCGGTGCCGTCATCATCATCTTGACCAGTGCACAGGCGGGCAATGCCAAGGTGGGCAACATCTGGGGCGACTTGCTCTGCATGTCGGCGCAGCTCTCCTTCGCCCTCTACCTGTCGCTCTTCAAGAACCTGCTGACGAAGTATTCGCTCTTCACCATCAACAAATGGATGTTCCTCTGGGCTACCGTCCTCATCTGGCCGTTCACCATCGGGCATATCTCTTCCATCGACTTCGCCAACGTTCCGATGAGCACGTGGTGGGAAACGGGCTACGTCATCTTCTTCGGCACCTACATGGGTTACATCTGCATGATGATTGGTCAAAAGACACTTCGCCCCACCGTGGTTTCAGTATACAATTATGTGCAGCCTTTGGTTTCTGTCTCTGTCAGCGTATTGGCAGGCCTGGCTGTATTCAAAGGCGCGCAGGCTCTTGCCGCCCTCCTTGTCTTCTCGGGCGTATGGCTTGTCATCAAGAGCAAGTCGAAGCACGACATCGAGAAGCACGACCACAGCTTGTCCGTAGAAAATCGTTAACATCCCCAATAAACCATCAAGCCGCCCAGCACGATGTACATCACGGCGTAAGGGATGGCAGATTTCAATATCTCGCCATCCTTGCCTTCCATGTCGCAGGCGGCGGTGGCGATGGCGATGCTTTGCGGACTAATCATCTTACCGCCCGTAGCACCCGTGGTATTGGCAGCGACAAGCCAGTTGCTCTGGCTGCCCTCTACCCCGAAGAACGTACTCGTACTCGTCATGCCCAGTTGATTGGCAACATGCGCCTGGAGCTTGGCAAAGAGAATATTGGATGAAGTGTCCGAACCTGTCACGAAAGTACCTATGGCGCCAATCATCGGAGCCACCAACGGATAGGAATCGCCCGTCACGGCTACCAACCCCGAGGCAATGGAGGTAATCATACCACTATAGTTCATCACGCTCGCCAAGGCTATCAAGGAGCAGATGGTCAACACCGTCTTGCGCAGGTTCACCGTGGTGCGAGCCAAGATGACCATCAATCGCTTGAGGCTCAAGCCTTGTATCAAGCCGCCGATGGTGGCGCCCAGGAAGAGCATCAGTCCTGCATTCGAAATCCAGCCAAACTTAAAGGTACTGTCGATCACTGGCAGATGAACCTCGCTCACGAGATGCGACCTTAGGAAGGCATTGACAGGTGGACAGAGTGCGCCCGACACCAGGATAAAGATTAATATAAAGAGATAGACGCTCCAAGCCTTGAAGCTATCGCCTAAAGTAAAAGCCTTCTTATCTTCCGCCCCACTCTTTCTTGCAAACACCTTGGCGTAAGCGATGATGGCGATAATCGAAGACAATGATCCAATAATCGCAGGAGTCTCCGCCCCAAGATAATAGCCACAGACAAACTGTACGGCCACAGAAATCACTCCCACCCAAAGGGCGACGACAAGGTTCTTGATGAGATGATGCCTATCAGCAAGCGTCAAGATGATGAAAGGCAGAATAATAAACAAGGGAGCCAACTGGATGATGGCGAAGGCCGAGGTCTCGCAAATCTGCGCCACGGAAGCCGAACCGCCCTCTGCCACTTCATTGCAGAGCGTGGTGACAGGTACGCCGACGGCGCCAAAGCCCGTAGCCACGGTATTACCTATCAACGATACCAAAGCAGAGAACATCGGTTTGAATCCCAAGCCTATCAATATCGCAGCAGGAATCGCCACCGCCGTTCCGAATCCTGCCATGCCTTCGAGCAATCCGCCGAATCCCCACACCAATAGCAATACCAGCAGTCCCCTGTCGTCGGTAATGCTTGTAAACTGCTTCTTGATCACTTCTATCTGCTTGCTCTCCACCAAGATATTATAGCTATAGATAGCCATCAGGATGATGATCAGTATCGGGAACACCGCCTTCAGCAACCCTTCCACCAGTGCCCATCCAGTCAGGGCAATGATGCTATCCTCAGCATGAGCAGGTGCAATCATGCCCAGCGGAGAGGCTGCGAAAAGCGCCAGCAATATGGTTACCACGAGCGTAAGAAGCGCACTCTTATGCCCAGCCATCTTGAAGCCGAGCATCAAGACGAACAGCAGCACGATGGGAATAATGGAAATAATGGATGCCATAAGTCATTCAGATTTTTAAGTTTTTGGTTGCAAATATAATACTTTTCTTTGAGAAATAAGCATTTTAAAAAAAAGAAATGATTATCTTTGCGACATGGATACCAATTCGGGCATCATCCTACCACAAGAGGCGCATTGTACGGAACTGTTTTCTGACTTGCAGCCGATACCTTGCAAGGGTTACAACCTCCTTTGCAAAGCAAAGCGCTATGGCAGGTGGTGGATGCTGAAGGGCCTGAAACCTGAGTTTCGTGAACAAGAAATCTATCGTTCGTTATTGCGCAAGGAATTCGAGATACTCATCTCCTTGCAACACCCCAATATCGTATCAGCCAACAGCTTGGAGGAGATACCAGGCTTGGGGCATTGCATCGTGATGGAGTGGATAGAAGGCAGAACGCTCGATGCATTTATCAAAGAGCATCCGAAAGAAGAGAAGACTAATATCGAAAAGTCTCTCCTTCCGATTATCTTCCAACTGCTCGATGCCCTGCAATATCTACATGCCAAGCAGATAGTGCATCGCGACCTCAAGCCAAGCAACATCATGATTACCTATAATGGCAACCATGTGAAACTCATCGACTTCGGGCTCTCCGATGCCGACAGCTATGCCATTCTCAAACAACCTGCCGGCACACCAGGCTTCACTGCTCCCGAACAAGTCACCGCTCGCCAAGCCGACATCAGAAACGACCTCTATAGCTTAGGTTGCATTCTCGAAGAGATGAACATAGGCAAAAGATATGCTGCCATCATCGCCCGATGCAAAGCCCCTATTTCAGAGCGATACCAACATGTGGAGGAAATCAAGCGCGACATCTCCGCTCTATCCTCTTTCCAAAAGAAATCCCATGGCATGCGACTCGTGATAGCCTGCCTCATCGGTATCATCAGCCTCCTATTGATAGGCGGAAGCATTTATACCTTATTATATAATAGGACTGAAACACTTGATCGGAAAGAGTCTCTTTTTCGGAATGGGTCTCCCAATCAGAACGAATCTCTTAATAGAGAAGAGCAGAAGATTGTGAAGGGAAATAGCAAGAATATCAACAAGCAGAATATCGAAAATGCAGTTGTACCATCAAATGCATCCCAAACAAAAACTGTCCCTATACTTTCTCTTCCTTCAACCCAAGCCTTGACACCCCAACCTGCCACAACCAACGATTACAAGATAGAGACAATCATCAAGAAGGGCAAGCAGAAAATAGATTTCATGTGGAAGGAATCAGGCATCACCCAACAACAAAACCTCGTCAAGAAGAGCGAAAAGTTCACTCATTTCATTGATGAGAGCAACAGGTTCATCACCATTTCTTATCCACATTCGTACAAGCAAGGAATAGACAACACGAGCAAGGCCGCTATCATCAATGAACTCTCCACCTATACCGCTGAAAAATATGTGAAGCCAACGTTGCAAGAAATACAAAACAAAAACGAGCAGATGAGCAATCAATAAGTTCCATCTGCTCGGCATTTCTCCACTGCTTTTGGGAACATTAGTCAGCAAGATAACGTTCCACGACAATGCCATTTTTCTTTCCGATGGCATAGGTCATCGGAGCATTTCCATCGTGCGTCCATTTATCGAGATACGCCGGTTCATGGGTGATGAAGAGATGGCACTCGAAGGTATCCCCCTTTGAAAGTCGAGTATTCTCCGAGTCAACTATAGAGAACTGCCCCTGTCCCTCAAATCTTACGATGCAAGATCTATCAGGAAGCCAAGAGAGCCTCAGCATTTGCCCCACATATAGGTCATCGCAACAAATTCTGTCGCCCATCACCAGTTGGCTCTGCACATACCCCTCTCCCTGCATCTCCACAAACTGGTCGAAGTCTTGAAAACCAAGAAATTTAGCCAGTGCATCCTTGGTAAAGGCACTAGCCTTCACCCCTTCGCTCACATATCCCCAGAATCTGCGGAGTGTAGAACCGCTCACCCTCAGTCCCATCCGTTCCTCCACCTGGCAGCTGAGCCACATGAAATCACGAGGAGTCTTCATCGTGCGCCCCGTCATCTCCTCTATCCTATCTCGTAATCTCTGTTCCATTCTTCTTTTTATCATCTATTAGATATTGCAAAAGTAACAAAAGTTTTGGAGAAAGTCAAATTTTCTGTGATAATTTGGGCGCAACCGACAAACCCTGTGGGGAGCTGACGGTCATAACATTGTTATTTACACAGAAGAATTTGTACTAAAGCCATCGGTTTCCAAAGACTTTAAGGTCTTAAAAATTTCTTCTGACGATGCTTATAAAATCGGTTGGACAGGTTCTAAAACTTTAAAGTTGCAATAAACATATAGAAACTGTCCCCATCTGATATTTGACTTCATCAGATGGGGGCAGTTTTATTCTTATGAAATACAAAATGGCCAAATTACGGAAAAACAATTGGCCAAATTCGGGAGTTAAATAATGCCAAATTACGGAAAAATATTCGACTAAATTCGGGAATTCAAGAAAGAAAGCTTATCTTTGCACCAAAAATAAATTCATAAAATGAGCATAAATGATTATAAACCAAGAGTTATAGACCATCTTCTCAGCCGAAAGCTAAGAGGGAAAGGTGCTGTATTGATTGAAGGTGCAAAATGGTGTGGCAAGACTTCGACTGGTGAACAACAAGCCAAAAGCGTGATTTATATGTCCGACTCTACCCGAAGAGACCAATATAGAATCTTCGTTGATAGTGATCCAAAAGTAATTTTAGATGGAGAAACACCACGACTGATTGACGAATGGCAACAAACTCCCAAATTGTGGGATATGATTCGTTTTGAGGTTGACCATCGCCATGGAATGGGACAATTCATCCTTACTGGTTCGGCAGTACCTGCCCAATTAGAAGAATTACATCACACAGGAACTGGAAGAATCGCCAGATTGCTCATGCGCCCTATGTCGCTATGGGAATCAGGCGATTCCAATGGCAGTATATCATTGAAGGAACTGTTTGATGCACCAAAGTCTATCGCAGCAGAAAACAGCAACGACCTACGGAGAATAGCATATCTCATTTGCCGTGGTGGTTGGCCACAAGCTTCATTGCTGGATGACGATGAAGAAATAGCCCTTGACCAAGCAATTGACTATTATGATGCAGTTGTCAACGCAGATATTCAACGAGTGGATGGAGTGGAAAGAAACCCAGAAAGAGTAAAACGCTTGATGAAATCGTATGCACGAAGCCAAGGTACACAGACTTCTGTAGCTGAGATAAAAAACGATATGTTAGCAAACGACCAATCCTCACTTGATGAGAAGACGGTAAGCTCTTACCTCAATGCATTACGCAAGATATTTGTCATTGAGGATATGCCAGCATGGAATCCTAATTTACGTTCCAAGACTTCCATTCGTTCTACAGATACAAGATATTTCGTTGATTCTTCAATAGCAACTGCCGCTCTTAGCATTGGTCCAAATGACCTCATGAATGACTTGAATACTCTTGGACTATTTTTTGAAACCTTATGTGTTCGAGACTTACGTGTATTTGCCCAAGCATTAGACGGAAACATATATCATTATCGAGACAAAACAGGATTGGAATGTGATACCGTTGTACATTTACGAAATGGAAACTATGGTTTAATAGAAATCAAGATAGGTGGAGACAAACTGATTGAGGAAGGAGCAGCCAACCTCAAAAAGCTATCTTTGAAGATTGACACCACCAAGATGAAATCACCTTCATTCTTGATGATTCTTACTGCGGTAGGGAGCTTTGCCTATCGACGAGAAGACGGAGTGTATGTAGTACCTATCGGCTGCTTAAAAGATTAATTTTATAAGATAATCATCCCATGACATACGAAGAATTTAAGCAACTGGCAGAGCACCCACAGCATCGTGACATCCCCGCCATCTTCAAACTTGAAGTGATCGAAATAGAAGAGTTGCCGGAGAACAAGCGCTCTCATTATCCGAAATATCAGGTGAACACCGACGCATCGGCTCTCGCCCCTACCCTCGAAGAAGCTGAGGCATTGATGCGCAAGGACATCGGCTATCGCAAAAAGATGAAGGAGGAAGACGATTATCCGATGGATACCTTCTGCTATTACATCTCGGAACTACCGATGGGACTGATGCACTACGAGCATGAAAATCTCTCACAAAGGATGTATGACGGTGAGGGAAAACTCATCGACCAGACTTACTGTAGCTCGGGATTCAGCCTCTACTACCCTACTATCTGCGACGAGCCTGAATATGAGAAGCATCCCGACGAGATATTCCATGGTCGCCCAGAGGACAAGATAAGATTCCACAGAGGTGACATCGTGGAAGTGTATTGCGGAGACGAGGTGAAACTGGCTATCGTCGTAGGTTCTCCCCTTACGACGAAATGGGTATGGGAATCGATACCACGCCTGAAGGAGAGAGGGATAGGAATGGACGACATGCCATACGACGAGACCGACGACACCTATACCGTGATAGATGGTCCGGGCTATGAATACCACGAACATATATCGGCGATGCAAGTTTTCGCCCCTCACTATCACATACAGCTCCACCTGCAACGCCGCTTCAAGGGGTATCTGGAGAAAGCGGAGAAGAAGCAAAAGGAGCAGGAAGAGAAAGACCGAATCTACAAGCAAGCCCACGATTGCAGCATCCGCAACAAGGAGCAGTTGGAGAAATCCGAAAAGTGCGGTTGCTTCTATTGCGGCGAAATCTTCCCACCATCCGAAATCACCGACTATGTTTCTGATGGTGAGCCAACTGCCCTTTGCCCCTACTGCCACATCGACTCCGTGATAGGCGACGCCTCCAGCTTCCCCATCACTCCCAAGTTCTTGAAGGCAATGTATAAGAGGTGGTTCTAGAGGAAATACATTACTGAAACTGTCCCCATCTGATATTTGACTTCATCAGATGGGGGCAGTTTTATTCTTATGAAGAAAAACTATAATGCTGCGGCAATTCTTCTAACTTGCGACAATCGTTTCATAAATGTAGCATCCTTTCTTGTCGACTGGATGTTATAACGCATCTGCATCTTCAACAAAGGTTCTGCATTCACCCCCAATGCTGCCTCAAACAACAAAGCCGTTTTTTCCGTAACAGGTCGACGTGCGTTCAAAATTTCATTTAAAGCAGAGTAAGCAATCCCCATTTCTTCAGCCAACTTACGCTGAGAAATGCCTCTATATTCAATCTCATCCTTCAAGATTTCCCCTGGCTGTGCCGGGAAAGGCAGGTCATATTATTTGCTATCATATTGTTAACCATAATTATACTATTCGTCTCCAAGCAAGACGCCGCAAGATTGCTTGTCTCATCAGTATCATCAGCCTTCTATTGATAGGTGGGCTCAGTTATACCTTATTGCATAATAGGGATGAAGCGATTAATCGAAAGGAATCTCTTATCCGGAATGAACCTCTTAATGAAGAGCAGAAGATAGAGAAGGGATCTGACGAGAAATCGACAGTATCATAAATAG
>ERZ808240.375-NODE-375-length-60088-cov-6.639232_pt1 | contig 60088 bp, 42 predicted proteins | sample MGYA00521084_ERZ808240 | MGnify/ENA primary metagenome ERZ808240 (study PRJEB31516, sample SAMN03275571) | gut metagenome | biome: mammalia-associated habitat; material: feces | host: Papio cynocephalus | place: Kenya | collected 2012-08-06 ...
ACGCTGATGACCGAGATAACGTTCATCACCACCGTCGGGTCGATACTGACGATACCGCTCATAACGACGCTCTTCTCTTTTTAATATTATTTTGGCATAAAACGTGACGGAAATGGAAAAAAATGTGTAAGTTTGCAGTATTATTAGTAACCATATAAAAATACAATACATCTAAGATGGACATTACAGAAAGATTTCTGAACTATACCAAGTTCGACACGCAGTCGAGCGAGGAGTCTACTACAGTGCCGAGCACTTCCAAGCAACTCGTTTTCGCCAAGTACCTCAAAGAGGAACTTGAGCGCGAGGGACTCGATGATGTTGAGATGGACGAGCAGGGCTACATCTACGCTACGCTCAAGGCCAACACCAAGAAGGACATCCCTACCATAGGATTCATCTCCCACTACGATACATCGCCCGACTGCAGCGGAGCCAACATCAAGCCGCGCATCGTGAAGAACTACGACGGAGGCGACATCGTGCTCTCCGAGGGTATCGTTTCGAGCCCGGCGAAGTTTCCCGAGTTGAAGGCTCACATCGGCGAGGACATCATCGTCACCGACGGAACGACGTTGCTCGGCGCCGACGACAAGGCAGGCATCGCCGAGATTGTGCAGGCAATGTGCTGGCTGCGCGACCACGATGAGATAAAGCACGGCGACATACGTGTGGCGTTCAATCCCGACGAGGAGATAGGCATGGGCGCCCACCATTTCAATGTGGAGAAGTTTGGCTGCCAGTGGGCATACACCATGGACGGCGGCGACCTCGGCGAACTGGAGTATGAGAACTTCAACGCTGCCGGAGCGAAAATCCATATCAAGGGCGTCAGCGTACACACGGGCTATGCCAAGGGCAAAATGGTTAATGCCTCGCGCCTTGCCGTGGAGTTTGCCGACATGATTCCTGCATCGGAGACCCCGGAGGAGACAGAGGGCTACGAGGGGTTCTATCATCTCCTCGGCATCACCTCGTGCTGCGAGAAGGCGACACTCTCCTATATCATCCGCGACCACGACCGAGAGAAGTTTGAGGATCGTAAGGACTTCATCGAGAACTGCGTGAAGAAGATGAATGAGAAGTGGGGCGAGGGCACTGTCACCGTTGAGCTGCGCGACCAGTACTACAATATGAAGGAGAAAATCGACCCCAATATGCACGTAATCGACATCGTGCTCAAGGCGATGCAGGAAAGCGGCGTCGCTCCAAAGGTGCAGCCAATCCGTGGCGGCACCGACGGTGCGCAACTCTCCTTCAAGGGTCTGCCTTGCCCCAACATCTTCGCTGGCGGTTGCAACTTCCACGGTCCTCACGAGTTCGTAAGCATTCAGGTGATGGAGAAGGCCATGCAGGTCGTGATAAAGATCTGCGAGATTACTGCCCACTTCAACGACTAATATACGGTTCTTAATATTAACGGTATTATACGGGTACAATTTACGTTTATTATACGACTCAGTCATTTAGATTCGCGTAATAACCGCCAATTGAGTTTCGTATAATACCGTTAATTTTAACGGAAGAGCCTCTTTTGTAATATATGTATATTTTTAACATTCTCACGTGCAATCAAGCACGCATTTTGCCATTCTTACAATGAAGACACATAAATATTTAATATTATGAAAAGAGTTTTTATGAGAATGTTCGCCATGTTGCTGATAACTATGGCGACAATGGCAAGTGCAAACGCACAGGACATTTACGATCTGCAAGGCAAAAACGAGAAGGTTGACGTAGAGAAAGAACTTTCAAAGGCAGAGCGCAGAGCTCTACAGGCACGCATAGACAGCATACAGTGGCAGGAGGCATTGCAGGCTATGCGCGATACGACATTTACGCTTGAGGCCGACCAGGTGATTTTCAAGTACGGACACCGTGCATACGTTTCGTCAACGACAAACTTTGTCACTGTGAACAAGAAGCGTGCAACGTTGCAGGTGGCTTTCAATGTGCCCGTGTCCGGACCTAACGGAATGGGAGGCATTACGCTTGACGGCAATGTGAGCAACTACAAGATTGAAACCAACAAAAAAGGCAAGTTCACGATGCTGACGTTAAATGTCAACGGTGTTGCCATATCATCACAACTGTTTATCAAAATATACGACGGTTCTGACAAAGCGCAAGTTGACGTTAGCCCCAACTTCAACTCACACCGTATCTCGCTCTCGGGAAGAATCATTCCTAAAAGCCAGAGCTTTATTGTGAAAGGTACATCTATATAACATAATACTTGCGAGAGGAAGAACGGATGCGGATGTTTTTGCAAACTTCGCAAAAACTTATTGTGTGTGATTTGAAACAATTCACTATCTTTGTAGTTGCAAACAAGTAACAAGAAAAGAAATGTCTGAAGTACCAACTTTAATCAACGACCTCGCCCTCATACTTATTGTAGCGGGCGCGGTTACGCTGCTTTTTAAGAAACTCAAGCAGCCGCTCGTCCTTGGCTACATCATGGCGGGCTTCATTGTCAGTCCGCACATGCCCTATACAATGTCCGTCATAGACAACTCCGACATCAAAACGTGGGCGGACATCGGCGTGATGTTTCTCCTGTTCTCTCTTGGACTCGATTTTTCGTTCAAGAAAATCATAAAGATGGGAATAGCGCCCGTCATAACTACGCTGACGATAATTATAGCTATGATGATGCTCGGCATCATCGTCGGCCATGCCTTCGGGTGGAATCGTATGGACTGCATCTTCCTTGGCGGAATGCTCGCCATGAGCTCCACCACCATCATCTACAAGGCGTTCACCGACATGGGACTGAGGCAGCAGAAGTTTGCGGGTCCTGTGATGAGTGTGCTCATACTTGAGGACGTGCTCGCCATTGTAATGATGGTAATGCTTTCGGCACTGGCAAGCGGGTCGAGTCCTGACGGAGGTGAGATGATAGGCTCAGTCATGAAGATTGGCTTCTTCCTCGTGTTGTGGTTTGTCGTCGGCATCTTTGCCGTGCCGCTATTCCTGCGCCTGACGCGCAGAATCATCAACGACGAGACGCTTCTCATCGTGTCGCTCGGACTATGCTGCCTGATGGCTGTGGTGTCCACGAAGGTGGGATTCAGTTCAGCGTTCGGCGCTTTTGTCATGGGCAGCATACTCGCCGAGACCATTGAGGCAGGCAAGATTGAGAAGCTTGTTGCTCCCGTGAAGGATCTCTTCGGTGCCATTTTCTTCGTGTCGGTGGGTATGCTCGTCGACCCGAAGATTATCGTGGAATATGCCGTGCCTATCGCCACTCTTGTACTAACGATTCTCGTAGGTCAGTCGGTGTTTGGCACGTTCGGCTTCATGCTGGGCGGTCAGTCGCTGAAGTCTGCCATGCGTTGCGGTTTTTCCATGGCGCAGATAGGTGAGTTCTCGTTCATCATTGCCTCCCTCGGACTTTCGCTCCATGTCACGGGCGAATTTCTGTATCCGGTAGTGGTGGCAGTGTCGGTCATAACGACCTTCCTTACACCATATATGATACGCTTCTCCGTGCCATGCTACAGCGTACTTGAGCGCCGTCTGCCGAAGTCATGGATACGTGCTGCCAACAACATTACGCTTTCCCATCCTTCGCAGGTGCCCAAGGGCAAGTGGAAGAGCCTTGTGGGTCAAATGGCGCGCATAACGATAGTCTACTCCATTCTTTCCACGGCTGCCATTGCCTTGATGCTGACGTTCTTCCTTCCGTTCATACGTAGGGTTATGCCAGGCATGCATTGGTGGGCAAATGGCATCTGTGGTTTGCTGACTGTGCTGATTATCGCTCCTTTCCTGCGTGCTATGGTGATGAAAAAGAACCATTCGGATGAGTTTCGTGCGCTGTGGGGCGAGAGCCGAATGAATCGCCTCCCGTTGCTCGTTACGATACTCGTAAGGCTGATGATTGCCTCTGCCTTCGTCTTCTACATCTGCAACTACCTCACGCGCTTCACAAACGCTCTCATGTTGACCATCGCCGTTGCCCTCGTCTGCGTGATGATTCTCTCGCGACGGCTGAAGAAACAGAGCATACTCATGGAGCGCCTGTTCGTGCAAAACCTCCGCTCGCGCGACATAGAGCAGCAGGTGCTCGGACTGAAGAAGCCGCTTTATGAGGGACATCTGCTCGACCGCGACATTCACATCTCCGACATCGACGTGCCTGAGAATTCTACGTGGGCAGGCCATTGTCTTGCCGACCTGAGGCTGAGCAACCGCTTCGGCGTACATGTAAGTAGCATCCTGCGTGGCCATCAGCGCATAAACATTCCTGGCGGCGACAACATCATTTTTCCAGGCGACCGCTTACAGGTTATCGGCAGCGACTCGCAACTCTCTGCCCTCCACACTGCTGCCAGCAACGACATCGTGCCCGATGATCCCGACATTGAGAAACGCGAGATGAAACTGTCGCAGATTGTGCTTGATAAACATTCACCATTCGTAGGGAAGACTCTGCCTGAGACTGGCATACGCGACAGCTTCAACTGCATGGTGGTTGGACGCGAGGAGGGAAAGGAGAACCTGACCATGGTCAACACCATCTATCGCTTCCGTCTCGGCGACATTCTTTGGGTCGTTGGCGAGGAGACGGCACTTGAACACTTGCGTGAGGCTAATAGTGGAAAGTCTGCCGCCAATTAGTCTACTTAGCCGTGCTTGCGGCGGAGCCTTATGCGATAGCCGCTCCAAAGACACCACACAGCGGCTATACCTGCTACGAATACGAAGACGTAGGTTGCTATGCTGCCGATGTAGAGGCGGCCGCTGTGAAGTTCAAGGGCAACGTTCCAAAGCGACATAGGTAGGCGCGACATGCGTTCGGGCTGGTCTATGGAGGACGTGCCGTCGTAATAGTCGACGGCGTTACCGTAGGTTTCGCGTTGTGTGTTGACGCCATTTCGTGGCTTGTGGGGGAGGATGTCGGACGTAAAGCCGGATATGGCTTTTTTGCCGAATGGTGCCCCGGCTGTCGAGGGTGAAGGCTTGTGGGTGAAATAGTCGAAGGAACGGTGGAGACGGCGATCCCACACGTGCATTCCGCTGAACGATCCGCAGAGCCATTTGCCGTCGTCTGTGGTCTGCCATACGTTAAGTCCCATAACGCTTACGGGTGGCGCTCCCTGTGCTTTTGTTGCGTAGGGAGATGCTATAGAGCTGCCGAGCGAGAAGAATCCCTCGGAAGTGGAGATAAGCCAGTCGCCATTGTGGTCGTCATGGCGAACCATCCGCAGACGGTCGTGCCAGGGATTGTCGCTGCGAAGCGTTGTCAGTGGCGGCGTCGGGATGTCGGAAAGCGCAAGGGCTATCATCATTGGTGGGCGCAGACACCATCCAGTGGCGCACAGTAGGAGTGTGAGCACAATTGTGCTCACGCCTATGCGGTTGTGCCAATGCAGCGAGTGCTTCAGCATGGAGCGCACGGCTACCGTCTTTTTCTTGCGCCGTTTGGCGAGGAAAAAGGCAATTCCCGTTAAAATCAAGATTATTATTACTATTGCCACGGCGTCCATGAAAAGTCTGCCAGGCAAACCGAACAGTTCACCGCTGTGGAGCATCCACACTGTGCGGAAGGCCGTCGTGTGCTGTCGATAGTGGGGCGGTGCGGGCAATTGTACTTTTTTGAAACTGTGGAAGGGCGGCGTAGCTATGTAGAGGAAGGAACGGCTCATGACGACAAGTGTGTCACCGTGAGTAGTGATGTCGCTCAGTCGCTCGTCGCTGTCGTTAATGGGTAACGGCTGTTGTCGCCAAGGAGTTGTGGCATGTCGCCGATAGAGCGCGAAGGGGGAGGCGGCAAATAGCTCCTGACTCTCGCCTTTGCCGCAGGCGGCTATGCCGCGTATCTGCCGATAGTCGGCGCCGGAGGGCAATCCGTCGTTGAAGTCGGTGAACGAGGATCCGATACTGTCGGTGGAGAACATGCCGGAAGAACCATATATAATAATGTTATGGCGTTGGGGGAGATTCGTTCGAACGGTGGCGCGCAGAAGCCCTCCGTTCCAGTTGTGGTAATGGTAGCGTGAGGGAAGGAGCGAGCGGCTCACGTTGACGTCGGCAAAGAGTCGGCGATGGTTGAGGATTATGCCCGACAGGCAAAACATCAGCAGGAAAAAGCTGACGGCAAGACCGAGCCATTTGTGTTGCTTTATTGTTTTCTTTATGTTCATAAGCGTGATGAAATAGGGAATGCAAAGTTATGCAAAACAGCACAACTCTACAATCCCCAAAAGTAATGAATGTTGTCATCATGCCTATGAATAGGCGAGATAGAAAGTGAAATTCAGTTGAAAGCGACTGATGCTCAGTCGGTGAGTACGACGGTAACGCCACGTGCGGCTTGCGCTCCCATGACGAGAGCTTGCTCAATGTCTGCCGTTTTTGACGGGCCTGAGATGAACGTTCCGAGTCCGGTTTTGGGCATTTCGATGCGCTCATACGCCTCGTGCATGTTATTGACGATGCCGCTCTTGGGCAGAACAATGACGAGATATTCACAGATGAAGCAGACAGCTTTCTCCTTCATCGACTGAGGTATCCATACGCAGCCGTTCTCTGCTACGCCTATCTGTCCGCAGACGACGCCGACGTCGATGCCGTTGAGGTCTTGCGCCTCGGCTACGGTGTCGGGATTGAGCGTGGCAATGGTGAGTTCCTTGAGGTTGGAGGCTATGTTCTTAGCCTCAGGATAGGCTTGGCGCACGATGTCGTCGAGGCTTTCGCCCTCCTTCGCCGTTACTACGCGGCTGCCAACCGTCTCGCTCATGGCTATGAACTGTGCAATTGTGTCATCGTAGGCGATGCCGTCTATCTCGGTAGACGGCATGTCGTATTGCTCGCGTGTGTTGCGGCGGAGCTTGTCTAAGAGTTCTTCTTTATATGACATTAAATGATGATTAAGCGTTGATGAATTAGACGTTACTTCACTTTTCCCTTCTTCCAAAGCGTCTGGAACGACTCCTTTGCAAACTCAGGTTTCGTGTGGCCGACGCCCCATGGGTTGACGGCGCGTATGTGCGTCAGACTGTCGGGGATGAGATTGGCTAAAGGTGCGAGACGCAAGGTTGAGGCGTAGAGGGCGGGATGGTCGAAAAGCACCTCCATACCTTCCGACATGAGCTTCTTAATGCGGTTGGCGCGGTGGAGAGAGTCGAGTTTCTGGCGCCAAAGATAGACCTGTGAGCCGGGATTGACCTTCGACGGGCACACGTTGTCGCACGAGAGGCAGAGCGTGCAGGCCGACACATTGTCGCTGTAGCGTTGCGGATTGCGCAACATACCGAGGTTGATACCTATAGGGCCAGGAATGAAATACGTGTAGGAATAACCGCCCGAGCGGCGGTAGACGGGGCATGTGTTCATGCACGAGCCGCAGCGTATGCACTTCAGTGTCTCCCAATGGTCTTCGTCGGCGATGATGTCGCTGCGTCCGTTGTCGACGAGAATGACGTGCATCTCGCCTCCTGGGCGCGCCTGACGGAAGTGTGACGTGTAGGCAGTGGTGGGCTGTCCGGTGGCAGAGCGGCAGAGAAGGCGCTGAAAGACTGCGAGAGAACGGTAGTCGGGCACAATTTTCTCTATACCCATTGCCACAAGATGGAGCTTTGGCATGGATGTGGACATGTCGGCATTACCCTCGTTAGTGCACACCACGACGTCACCGGTTTTAGCCACGCCGAAGTTGCAGCCCGTCATGCCGGCTCCTGCTTCCATGAATTGGTTGCGTAGATGCTGTCGGGCACAGCGCGTGAGGTATGTCGGGTCGTAGTTGCCGATTTCCTTGCTGATGCCTTTCTCCTCGAACATGCGTCCCACTTCCTCGCGCTTGAGGTGGATGGCGGGCATGACGATGTGGCTTGGCTTTTGCTTGAGCAACTGGAGGATGCGCTCGCCGAGGTCGGTCTCCACGACGTCGATACCATTTTGTTCAAGGTAGGTGTTCATGCCACATTCCTCGGTGAGCATCGACTTCGACTTCACCATTTTCTTCACGCCGTGTTGTTTGAGGATTTCGAGCACGATACTATTGAAGTCATCGGCTGTCGCAGCCCAGTGGACGATGACGCCGCGGCTCTCAAGCTGTGAGGCAAACTGCTCAAGGTAGTCGGCGAGGTGGGTAATCGTGTGGCGCTTTATCTGGCTTGCGTGCTCGCGGAGGTCTTCCCATTCGGGCAGACCCTCAGCCATCTTGTCACGCTTCTGCCTCACCGACCAGAATGTGGCGTCGTGCCATGTTGTCTTCTCTCTGTTCTCGTTGAAGCGTCGTGCCGCTTCTGAATGTAGTGTGCTCATAGTCCTGCTGCTAAAATCTGTACCACGTGAATGAATCTTATAGGCTTGTTTTCTTTCTTCGCTATGCCTTGCATGTGCATAAGGCATGAGGAGTCGGGGCCCGTGATGTATTCGGCACCGGTCGCCATGTGGCGCTCAATCTTGTCCTCACCCATACGCTTCGACACGTCGGGTTCCTCAATGGCGAACATTCCGCCGAATCCGCAACACTCGTCGCGGCGCTCTGGCTGCCGAATGGTGATGCCATGTACGAGCTTGAGGAGGTCGATGATTTTGTTGAACTGCGGCACGTTGCGTTCAGAGGGCGACGATAGTCCGAGTTCGCGCACTCCGTGGCAGGAGTTGTGGACGCTGACAACGTGGGGGAAGCTCGCCTTTAGGCTTGTTGGCTTCACAACGTCATGGATGAACTCAACGACATCCATAATCTTTTTTGACGTAAGACACTCGTGCTTGCCCTTTGCAAGACGTGGGTGATAGATTTTTACGAAGGCAGCACACGACGCTGACGGAGCCACTACGTAGTCGAAGTCACGGAACATGTCGTCGAAATGGGCGACAATCTTGTCCGCCATCTTCTCAAAGCCTGCGTTCGCCATCGGTTGTCCGCAGCAGGTCTGATGGAGTGGATAGGTAACGTCGAGCCCGAGGCTCGTGAGGAGTTTGTATGTGGCTACGCCCACTTCTGGATAGAGCGCGTCGACATAGCATGGTATAAACAATCCTATTTTCATACTTGATTTTAAAAGGTCATCCGCGATAACATGTATTGTTATTGTATTAAGTGCTTACAAAAGTAATAAAAAATGGGTGATGAATGAAAAAAGAACTGAAAAAAAACAATGTTTGCGAAGTAAATAACAATAATAAAAGTGTAGGCTTTTATGCAATATACGCTAACTTTGTGCATTCTAATGATAGGAAGCGTAATTGCTAAGCATTTAAAAGAGAGATAATACGATGATGAGACGATGTTTTTTTTGCAATCCGGAGCGTGTAGCAGCGCGCATTCTGACGCTCGGTGTGTTGCTGATAGTGGCGATAGTGATGGCGTCTTGCCTGCCTTCGGAAGAAGAGCCAACGATTGTGGTCGATGACTTCGGCTCCACTTACCATGGCAAATGGAATGTCGAAGGAGTGGAAGGAGGCGATGGAAAGCTTTTCGTTGACAGTCGCAACTTTGTCTTCGACTGCTTGCCGGCGGAAGAGATTGCGCGTGCCGTGTGGAAGAATGATGACGTTGTTGATGCCGTGTGCGGTCCATGCGTAGTGGGATATGGCTCTGTGGTGTCGTCGGGCACAAATGTTATCTATTCGCTTGCTGACGCCGAATGGGAAGTAAAGGCCAATGTCGGAGGCATGGAGCGTACTGCATTGCTCTGTCTCAAGTCGATGGCTTCGGCGCTTGATGGGCAGTCGTGGGCTGCGTGCGCCAAGAATTCGGGAGTGATGACCGTATTCCTGCATGTTGACGTATGCAGCGAAGAAGGCGTAGTGCAACCAATGAAAATGACACTGACATTTACAGGTGTGCCAGTTGATGGCAGCGAAGAGCATGTGAAAAAATGACTTTGACTACTGATGGAATCAGAACAGCAACTCGTACATGATGTTAAGAAGGGAAACCGTGGCGCGATGCGACGGCTCTACAACCGTTATTCGGGATATGCTATGGCTGTAGCCTTGCGATATGTTCCGGACAGGGATGATGCTGCCGATGTTGTGCAGGACTCTTTTGTGAAGGTCTTTACGTCTGTCGAGGGGTTTGAATGGCGCGGCGAGGGCACGCTGAAGCTATGGATTGCGCGCATCGTGGCGAATGAGTCACTTGGATTTCTGCGCAAGCGGGGCAAGTTGACGTTCACTGACGAAATCCCTGACGAGGCTGTTGGTGACGAACATGACATTGACGCCGTGAGCGACGAGTTACTGAGGAGGATGATTGCAGCGCTGCCGGAGGGTTACAGAGTTGTGCTCAATCTGTACGTATTCGGTGGATTGAGTCATAAGGAGATTGCCGGCGAGCTTGGAATATCACCGAGTACGTCGGCGTCGCAGTTCTTTCATGCCAAGAAGATGTTGGCAAGAATGATAAAGGAACATCTACAAAAGAATTTATTATGAGAAACGACGATTGGACCGATAGGCTTCGTAGGCGTCTTGAAAACGACAGGGCAGATGTGCCGGAGATGCTTTGGAATGAAATAGAAAAACGACTCGATGGTGGGCGTGGCGCTCTTCGTGGACGCTTCGTCCTGCGCGTGGTGGCGTTGTCGGTTGCTGCCGCAGTGGCAATAGCCATTGTTGTCGTGACGCGCATCGCTACAGATTCGTCCTCGGACGGCAGTGGCGTAGCGCCTCGTGTGACTGTAAATGTAGTGAGGAAAGCGGTTATAGACAATGTCGGTAATAATAAATGTGAAGCCGGGGTGGAAAGAAATGATTCGGAAAGTCCTCAACCGCCAATTCTTTTTGCTTCTTTAGCAACTTCAAAGGACGTGTTGGAGAACAGTGAAGTGGCGAATGACGCCGCTAAACTGGCGGTTGAGCATGAGGAAACGGGCGTGAGAACGGCTACTTGCGACACTGTTAGCCACGTGGAAGTGGAGTCGAAGGGGAATGTTTTGTCAAGCAATGATGCTGAAGAGTTGCTCGCTGAGAATACGCCGTCAACAATGTGGCGTGGCGACGACGACTTTTCGCGTCATGCAATCTCGCGTTGGAATGTGGAGGCACATCTGTCGGGAGGAATTGAGGCGACAAGTAACTCGCAGTATCCGGTTATGATGATGGCGCCGAAGCAAATGTACGAAGCCACGGAGGCAGGGGACGAAGGGTCATCGAGTGGCTTCTCCACTATGGGCTATCCGCTTCTTCTCTCAAGATATGGCGAGAAGAAACATCATGCTCAGCCCTTCAGCTGTGGCATATCTGTTGGTTATGCCCTGATGGATCGACTGTCGCTCACAACTGGAGTGGTGTATATGCGTGCAGTGTCCGACTTCTACAGTTCAGTCGGTAGCGACCAAACTGTTGCCACGCAGCGTCTGCATTATATAGGAGTGCCGCTTGGCGTGCGTTATAGAGTGTGGGGGACACGGCTGCTAAAGGTGTATGGCATGATGGGTGTTGAGGCCGACTTCAACGTCTCAGCCACTGTGAGGTCGGGTGGCGTCACAGCAGACGTAAAGAAAGACCGCCCGCTGTTTTCGGTGAGCGCAGCTGCGGGAGTGCAGTTCAATGCGTTGTCATGGTTAGGCATCTATGCAGAGCCTGGCGTAAAACGCTATTTTGACAACAATAGCAGCTTGGAGACAATCTTCAAGGACCAGCCATGGGCTTTCAATCTGCAAGTGGGGCTGCGTTTCGACTTCTGATGTCGTTATCTTCCTGGCCATGCCAGTGTGACTACCTCGCAATCTTTCATCTGCGCCCCGTCAATAGTGAGGCGCACAAGTGTACGTTCAGTCTGCCAACCTTGCAGACCGGCTGCTCCTGGATTGATGTGGAGCAGTCCGAGCTGAGGGTCATTCTTCACCTTTAATATATGTGAGTGTCCGCTGATGAACAGTTTCGGCGGACGCTCCATGATTTGCTTTACGATGCTACGGTCGTATTTGCCAGGATAGCCGCCGATGTGCTTCATGAGTACGTCAACGTCTTCGCATTTGAATCGAAGCACTTCCGGATACATCAAGCGGAGGTCGCCCCCGTCGCAGTTGCCGCAAACGGCACGCAGAGGGCGGAATTCGGCGAGTCTTTCGGCGAGCACTGTTGAGCAGATGTCGCCGCAATGCCATATCTCGTCGCATGGTTCGAAGTATTTCAGATAGCGGTCGTCCCAATAGGAATGGGTGTCGCTGATGATGCCGATGCGTTTCATAGAACCCTTCTGATAAAGTCTGCGATAAACTCCTTCGTGCCGTCAAGTCCGAGGCGTGAAGAGTTGACACACAGGTCATAGCTTGCGCTACTTCCCCATGTCTTCCCCGTGTAGTAGTTATAGTAGGACGAGCGTGTGTCTTCCTGATTGGATATAATCTTGCGGGCCTCTTCTTCTGTGCAGCCATGGCGTTGGCAGATGTTGTGAATACGGTCGGAGAGGTCTGCGGTGATGAACACTGTCACCATGCGCTTGTGCTCACGCAGCACGTAGTCGGCGCAGCGTCCGACAAACACGCATGGCGACTCTTCTGCCGCCTTGCGTATGGCATTGCTCTGAAGGCGGAAGAGATTTTCCTGCGAGAGTCCGTTGTCGTAGAAGGAGGAATCGGAGATGAAGGGTACATGCATATGGAATATCTGGTCGAGAAATCCCTTGCGCTCGTCGTTCTTCTCGAAGAATTCTTCGCTGAATCCACTTTCTTTTGCGGCGAGATTGAGCACTTCGCGGTCGTAGAATTTGCAGCCGAATTCCTCAGCGAGTTTCTTTGCTATTATTCGTCCGCCACTTCCGAGTTGGCGTCCGACACTTATTATAAGGTTTTCTTTAGTTGTCATGATCGGTTTTTTTGTTTGTTATAGCGTTTTGTTGGTTCGTTACGGCTTGTTTCTGTAAGTTCTTATCATGTTCGGCTTTCAACTTTCTTATGTAGCTCAAGAGCATCGTGACAGCCACGATGGCTGAAATGAAGTCGCTGATAGGCTGCGAGAACCACACACCGTCAACCTGATAGAACTTTGGAAGTACTATTAGCAACGGCAGGAAGAAGAGAAGTTGGCGCGAGAGCGAGAGCAACATGCTCACCTTTGCTTTGCCAATGCTTTGGAAAAATCCCGTACACACCATCTGCAGACCCACGACGGGGAACGCCAGCATGTTCACTCTTATGGCGTGCTCGGCAATTCTAATGAGCGTATCGTCGGTGGTGAAGAGCCGTGCACACTCGTAAGGGAAAATCTGTCCGATGACAAATCCAAGCGTAGCGATGCTCACCGTCACCGACATTGTGTACTTCAAAACCTTCAGAAGTCGGTCGTAGTTGCGTGCGCCGTAGTTGTAGCCGGCAATAGGAAACATGCCTTGGTTCATGCCCATATTTATCATGATGAAGATGAAGGCTATCTTGTTGGTTATGCCGAAGGCGCCAACGGCAAGGTCACCGCCATGAAGGGTGAGGGCGTTGTTGATGAATATGATGACGATGCAAGAGCACACGTTCATGGCAAACGGCGACATGCCGATGCCGATGATGTTTTTAATTATGCGTCCAACGGGTCGATAGATACCGCGCTTGAAGTGTACGATGCATTGTTTGTTGCTGAATATGCGAAGTTGCCACGTCAGAACTGCTGCCTGGGCTATAATCGTGGCAAGGGCGGCGCCACCGATGCCCATGTGCAAAGGCCAGATGAAGATAGGGGAGAGGATGGCATTGAGGATGACGGTCATGATGGAAGCCATCATTGCGGAGCGTGGTTTTGAGGCGGCACGCAGTATGGCGTTCATGCCGAAGAACATGTGTGAGATGGCGTTGCCTGCAAGCGTGATGACCATATATTCGCGTGCGTAGGGCAGAGTGGAGTCGCTTGCTCCGAAGAAGCGCAGTATGGGGTTGAGGAAGAGTAGGGTGATGATGCTGAACGCCACGCCGATGATGACGTTGAGCGTCACGGCGTTGCCGAATACGCGTTCTGCCGTGTCGTAGTCTTTCTGTCCGAGCTTCACGGAGATACATGTCGATGCACCCACGCCGACGCCTGCTCCGAAGGCAGCACCGAGGTTTTGTAGTGGGAAAGTGATGGCGAGACCGCTTATTGCCAACGCTCCGCAACCCTGACCGATGAAGATGCTGTCGGTCATATTGTAGAGCGACGCTGCCGTCATGGCGGCAATGGCTGGCAAGGCATACTGCATAAGCAGTTTGCCGACAGGCTTTGTGCCGAGTTCGAGAGTCGCTTTCTTGCTGTTATCCATATTTGTTGAAAACTATTCTTGTCGGGTGTTTTTGTTTTGGTGTATATATAAGACGTGACGGAGACGCCATGTCCCCGCCACGTAATAAATTCTTTTTAGAATCCGTAGATTTCTTTCAACTTCGCTCCGAGCTGTTCGCCACGGAGGTCGGCAGCTATAATCTTGCCCTCAGGGTCGACAAGATAGCTGGCAGGAATGGAGTTGATGCCATAAGTCTGTGAGGCGATGGTCTTCCATCCCTTGAGATCGGAGAGGTGAACCCAGTTGAGCTGCATGTCAGCAATGGCCTTCTTCCAGTTCTCAAGCTTGTTGTCGAACGACAGACCGACGATGTTGAAGCCCTTCGATTTGTACTTCTCGTAGGCAGCCTTTACGTTTGGCATCTCAGCACGGCATGGTCCACACCATGAAGCCCAGAAATCGATGAGCACGTAGTTGCCTTTTCCACAGTATTCCGACAACTTGTGTGGTTTGCCCTTGACGTCGTTTTCTGTGATGTCTGTGAATTTCTTGCCGATGATGGCAGCTTTCTTGGCGAGCATTGCAAGATACTGCTTGGCAGGTTTCAGGGCGGGATGGTTGCTGTAAGGATGCTTTTCATCGAGCATTTCCTTCAGCTCGTCGTAGTCAACGTCGTACATTACGCTGCTGATGAATGCCACGGGTATGAGGTTGTCGGGATTTTCCTTGATAATCTGTATGCAGCGTTGGCAGGAGCGATCGGAAATCTCGTTGATTTTCGGTGTCAGCGTGTTGGCGAGTTTCTCAAGCTCGACGTCGCTCATGCCGCTTTGCTGAGCCTCGGCAAACTGCGCGTAGATGGACTGTATCTCGTTGCTAATGGCGTCCACCTCGCGGTCGTAGGCGTTGAGCTTCGTGTTTTGTTTAGAGCCCGTCAACAGGTTCTTGGCGAGGTCTGCCTTTATTGGAGTGCCGTCATTGAAGAAAGCGCGATAGTCTTGCTTGGTGATTGTGAGTCCGAGGAAGGCGTTTTTCGCAGCCTCTCCCTTCAAGGAGAAAGAGCCGTTGCTGACTGTTGCGCTGTCGATAGTCATCGGACGCGCTCCACTGACATCCATCACGTAGACCTTCTGCACCTCTTTTGGGCAGGTGCCGCTGATGTTGTATTCAGTTTCGTTTTTCTCTTGTGCGCAAGCCGTCAATGTGATGATGGCAAATGCGATGGTTGAAAAGAATGATCTCATAGTGTGTATATGTTTGTCTTTTTGCTGCAAAAATACCTATTTTATGGCATACGCGCAAAATATTGACGGGTTTTTAAGTTTTATAAATAATTGTTGTTGACGTCAAAATTAGTCAGTTTCCTATAAATTTCGTAACTTTGCAGCCTGAAAATGGGTGATGCGGCTGCCGTTGTCGTCAGCCGTCCCGGCTATAGAGTGCTTGGTAAACCTCTTAAAAAACAAGAACAATGCAAAAAAACAAGAAACAAGTGAGCGTGCTGTTTATGCTTTTCAGCACGTTGTTCTGCGTTTGTCTGATTACGGCTAACGTGTTGGAAACAAAGCAAATCTCTCTCGGTCTTTTCAATGTAAGTATCACAGGCGGACTGATTGTGTTCCCCATCTCCTACATCATCAACGACTGCGTATGCGAAGTGTGGGGTTACGGCAAGGCGCGTCTGCTAATTTGGCTCGGCTTTGCCATGAACTTCCTCTTTGTGGCGCTTGGAGCGCTGTGCGACATATTGCCTGCTGCGCCCTATTGGCACAATCAGGAAGGCTTCCACGCCGTGTTTGGCCTCGCGCCGCGCATCGCTTTAGCCTCATTCCTTGCCTTCCTTGTAGGTTCTTTTGTAAACGCTTACGTGATGAGTCGCATGAAAATTTCATCTGGAGGCAAGAATTTCTCGGCGCGTGCCATATTGTCCACGGTGTACGGAGAGGCTGCCGACTCTGTCATCTTTTTCCCCTTGGCTCTCGGAGGAGTGGTGCCGTTGCAGGAATTGCCCGTGCTAATAGTGTCACAGGTGGTGCTCAAGACGGTGTACGAGATAATTGTCCTGCCCGTCACTATACGCGTCGTGAAGGCCACGAAACGCCTGGAAGGAGAGGACGTGTACGACAACGGCGTCAACTATAGCGTTTGGAAAATATTCAGTATATAACAATTTTAGGAAAACAAATAGAACATAAAAATGGCTACAAATTCAGAAAACCGTCGCGACGAGGGCCTTCAAGCACTCGGCGCGAAGACAAAATATCGCGACGACTACGCTCCGGAAGTGCTTGAGACATTTGTCAACAAGCATCAAGACAACGACTATTGGGTGAGATTCAACTGCCCTGAGTTCACATCTCTTTGCCCTATCACGGGTCAGCCCGACTTCGCTGAGATACGCATTGCTTACGTTCCGGGCGTGAAAATGGTGGAGAGCAAGAGCCTGAAACTTTATCTCTTCAGCTTCCGCAACCATGGTGACTTTCATGAAGACTGCGTGAACATCATCATGAAAGACCTCATCCGCCTCATGCAACCTAAGTATATAGAGGTTACAGGACTCTTCACACCTCGTGGCGGCATCAGCATCTGGCCCTACGCCAATTACGGAATGCCTGGCACAAAATACGAGCGTCTTGCCGAAGAACGCTTCATGGCACACGACATGAAGTAGGAAGGCTGACGCCCGACCTCTCAATATCCAAACCTTTTAACCAAGATTTAAAGCTTATGAAATGCTTATTACGAACAGCATTGATGGCCCTGTCGCTCTCGGCATCTGCTTCTCTACCAGCCTCCGCTTCGCCGTTGCAGCAGCCAGCGGCGTCCGTATCCGACTCTATTCACGCCTATGTGCCCGCGCCGGAGAATATCGCAGCGCGCAAGCACTTTCAAGACGAGAAGTTCGGAATCTTCCTGCATTGGGGACTCTACAGTATGCTCGCCACGGGCGAATGGACTATGACCAACCGCAACCTTAACTATAAGGAATACGCCAAGCTTGCGGGTGGCTTCTATCCCTCGCGTTTCAATGCCCACGACTGGGTTGCGGCAATAAAGGCATCGGGAGCAAAATACATCTGCTTCACGACGCGCCACCACGAGGGCTTCTCCATGTTCCACACGAGATACTCCGATTATAACATCGTTGACGCCACGCCTTTCAAACGCGACATCGTGAAGGAACTTGCCGATGAGTGTCATCGCCAGGGTATAGACATCCACTTCTACTACTCACACATCGACTGGCAGCGCGAGGATGCACCGCTCGGACGTACCGGACTTGGCACGGGCCGACCGAAAGACCGCCAGAACTGGGACTCCTACTACCAGTTTATGAACAACCAACTGACTGAGCTACTCACCAACTACGGCAAGGTGGGCGCAATATGGTTTGACGGATTGTGGGATCAAGACCAAAATCCGTCCTTCGACTGGCGCCTGCCTGAGCAGTACGCCCTTATCCATAGGCTTCAGCCTGCTTGCCTTATCGGCAACAACCATCACTCGACGCCTTATGACGGCGAGGACTTCCAGATGTTCGAGCGCGACCTTCCCGGCGAGAACACTGCCGGCTTGTCGGGGCAGGACATCAGCAAGCTGCCGCTTGAAACCTGCGAGACGATGAACGGAATGTGGGGATACAAGATAACCGACCAGGACTATAAGTCGACAAAGACCCTCATCCACTACCTCGTCAATGCTGCCGGACGCAACGCCAACCTCCTCATGAACATTGGTCCGCAGCCCGACGGATGTCTGCCTGAGGTGGCTGTGGAAAGACTGAAGGAAGTAGGCGAGTGGATGAAAGTCTACGGCGAGTCCATCTACGGCACTCGCGGAGGCTTCATAAAGCCACACGACTGGGGCGTCACGACGGAGAAAGACGGCCGCCTCTTCGTGCATATACTCAACCTCCAGGACCGTACCCTCTTCCTTCCCACCGGTTCCCGCAAGACGGGCAAGGCTGTCGACTTCGTGAGCCGTAAGCCAGTGAAGGTGCAGAAGTGTGACGGTGGCATACTGCTCTGTTTCGACAAAGTGCCGACAGGCGTCGATCGCGTCGTGGAAGTGCGCCTTTAGCGAGAGCGGAAGCGCCTCTTCGGCGAGAGAAAACACCACTTTCTGCCGCGGGCAATAATGCCAACAATTACTAAAAAAGCGCACATATTGCCCGCAATTGAAAATTTTTCTCTAATTTTGCACATTTGAAGGAGAGTGTCGCTTTGGCACTATAGACATTCGTCGCCTTTCATTTATAAAACGAAATCTGTAAAAATTTAAAAATAGAGATGAAAAAGAAAATTCAGTTCAGTCTCGTCTACCGAGATATGTGGCAGTCTTCCGGCAAGTTCCAGCCACGTAAAGACCAGTTGGAGCGCATCGCTCCCGTCATCATCGACATGGGATGCTTCGCCCGTGTTGAAACCAACGGCGGCGCCTTCGAGCAGGTAAATCTGCTCGCCGGTGAGAATCCTAACGATGCTGTACGCGCTTTCTGTAAGCCTTTCAACGAGGCTGGCATTAAGACCCACATGCTCGATCGTGGTCTCAACGCTCTGCGCATGTACCCCGTGCCCGACGATGTGCGTGCCCTTATGTATAAGGTGAAGGCAAAGCAAGGCACCAACATCACGCGTATCTTCGACGGATTGAACGACGTTCGCAATATTATCCCAAGCATCAAGTGGGCAAAGGAGGGCGGTATGACCCCACAGTGTGCGCTCTGCATCACCAATTCTCCCGTACACACACTTGATTATTACATGAACATCGCCGACCAGCTCATCGCCGCAGGCGCAGAGGAAATCTGCTTGAAGGACATGGCTGGCATCGGACAGCCGGCATTCCTCGGCAAGCTGACAAAGATGATAAAGGACAAGTATCCCCACATCATCATACAGTATCACGGCCATTCTGGTCCAGGTCTGTCCATGGCATCCATCCTTGAGGTGTGCAACAACGGCGCCGACATCATCGATACCGCCATGGAGCCATTGTCTTGGGGCAAGGTGCATCCGGACATCATCTCCGTAATCAGTATGCTGAAGAACGAAGGCTTCGACGTGCCTGAAGTGAACATGAAGGCCTACATGAAGGCCCGCGCTCTCACTCAGGAGTTCATCGACGAATGGCTTGGCTACTTCATCAATCCCGGCAACAAGATTATGTCGTCGCTTCTCCTCGGCTGCGGACTTCCTGGCGGCATGATGGGCTCAATGATGGCAGACCTCGGAGGTATGCGTACAACGATTAACAACGTGCGCAAGAAGAAGGGTGAGGACGAGCTTTCCATGGACGACTTGCTCATCAAACTCTTCGACGAGGTGGAGTACGTATGGCCGCGCGTAGGCTATCCTCCATTGGTTACGCCGTTCTCGCAGTACGTGAAGAACATCGCCCTCATGAATCTTCTCACTATCGAGCAGGGCAAGGGCCGCTTCGTGATGATGGACGATTCTATGTGGGGCATGATTCTCGGCAAGTCGGGCAAAATCCCCGGCACCATCGATCCGGAACTCGTGGAGCTTGCAAAGAAGCAGGGACGCGAGTTTACAGACGTTGACGCCCATACTCTTCTTCACGACGCTCTCGACGACTTCCGCAAGGAGATGGACGAGAACGGATGGGACTACGGCAAGGACGATGAGGAGCTCTTCGAGCTTGCCATGCACCCGGAGCAGTATCGCAACTACAAGAGCGGACAGGCAAAGAAAAACTTCCTCGCCGATCTCCAGAAACTCAAGGATGCCAAGCTTGGAGCCAACCTCTCGCCTGAGCAGCTCAGTGCTTACAAGCACGCCAAGGCCGACGCTATCGTGGCTCCGGTAAAGGGCGAAATCTATTGGGAATTCTCCGGCGACGGCGAGTGCGCTCCTACCGTAGAGCCGTTCATCGGCAAGGAATACAAGGAAGGCGATGTACTCTGCTACATACAGGCTCCTTGGGGAGAGATTGTCACAGTCCCAGCCGCTCTCGGAGGCAAGATTGTTGAAATCAACGCTAAGCGCGGTTCTAAGGTTTCCAAGGGTGACGTCATCGCTTACATTGAGCGTGAGCACGAGTAATACTGTTGGAAGTTAAAGAATTCAGAAGTTAAAGAAGTTCAAGCCAAATGCTTTGTTTGCTTAAATGCAAAACCAACAAAGGTAATGGCTTTGACTTCTTAGCGACCGAAGGGAGCGACAACTCCTTTAGCCCTGATTTCTAAATAAAAGATATGTACCAGCAAATAATTGACAAATACTATGGAGGATGCGGCGCCTTGCGCCACATCCTCCTCACTCATAGCCAGTCTGTAGCGCAACGTGCGTTGCAGATTGCCTCTAATCATCCCGAACTCAACATCGACACCGACTTTGTGCGCGAAGCAGCAATGCTCCACGACATAGGCATCATACGTGTCGACGCTCCAGGCATAGAATGTCACGGCACGGAGCCCTACATACGCCACGGCGTCTGCGGAGCCGAGATGTTGCGTGCTGAAGGACTGCCTGAAAGCTACGCCCGCGTTTGCGAGCGCCACACAGGAGCCGGACTGACCCTCTCCGACATCCTTTCGCAGCATCTGCCGCTGCCCCATCACGATTTGCTTCCGGAGACCATAGAAGAGAAACTTATCTGCTATGCCGACAAGTTCTACTCCAAGACCCATCTCAACCGCGAGAAGACAATCGAACAGGCAGAGAAGAGTCTCGCCAAGTTTGGCGGCGACACTCTCGCACGCTTCAACGCCATGAGGGCAATATTTGAACCCGAGAAGTAAAGGAAAGCATTTTTTTCAGAATATAACCAGCAACTCAAATTGAGAACAAAGACCGTCATAGCCCTTTTGCTTAGTGCCATCATGTTTGTGATGGCTGGAAGTGTTATGCCAGATGGGCAGAAATCCAAAAGCAAAAGCCGGAAAAAGGCGCTACGCGACTCCATAGAACTTACTGACATCTACGACTCCATCAGTACGCCAATGCTGCGCGACTCCCTTGGACGTCTCACCCCCGACACGACGCGGATGGACTCCATGCAGCTCGCCATCTACCGTCACAACCGCGCCATCGACGACTCCATACGTCTCGACTCCATCAATCGCCAACGCTCAGGAGGCATCAATTTCCCCGTCAACTACACGGCTGACGACTCACTCGTCTACGACGCCACCACAAAGACGGCGCGCCTCTACGGCAACTCCACCGTGAAATACGACAACATGGACCTCGCCGCCGAGCGCATCCATATGGGCATAGACTCCTCCATAGTGCACGCTACGGGCGCGGAAGACACTTCCGACTCTACCAGCCACAAACTCTTTGGCACGCCTGTCTTCTCTATGGGTTCCGACAAGTACGAGAGCGACACGATGGCGTTCAACTTCAAGACGAAAAAAGGACTCATCAGCAATGTCTATACGCAGCAGCAGGATGGATTCCTCCGTAGCCAGATATCAAAGCGCAACGACAACGGCGACATCTATCTCCAACACGGACGCTACACGACGTGCGACGCCAAACATCCCGACTTCTACATCTCGCTCTCACGTGCCAAGGTGCGTCCCGGCAAGGACGTAGTCTTCGGACCTGCCTATCTCGTGGTGGCAGATGTTCCTCTGCCGCTTGCCATCCCCTATGGCTTCTTCCCTTTCACGAAGAGCTATTCCTCCGGCTTCATTATGCCAACCTACGGCGACGAGAGCAATCGCGGCTTCTACCTGCGCGATGGCGGCTATTATTTCGCCATCAACGACAAGTGGGATCTCAAGCTGCTCGGCGAAATCTACACCAAAGGCTCATGGGGAATATCCGCCGCCTCCAACTACAACAAGCGCTATCGCTACTCGGGCAGCTTCTATGCCAGCTTCCAGAACACGCAGACGGGCGACAAGGGTATGCCCGACTTCAGTCGGCAGAAGTCGTTCAAGATACAATGGAGCCACAGGCAGGATGCCAAGGCCAACCCTTACAGTTCGCTCTCCGCAAGCGTCAACTTCGCCACGTCGAGCTATGAGCGCAACAATCTCAGTTCGCTCTACAACCCGCAGACGCTTACGCAGTCGACCCGCACATCTTCTGTCTCCTGGAGCACCACGTTCTCCAGCATCGGACTCTCGCTCTCCAGCACAGCTAACCTCTCGCAGAACATGCGCGACTCGTCGATTGCCATCACTCTTCCCGACCTCAACATCTCGCTCTCGCGCTTCTATCCCTTCAAACGAAAGCATGCCGTGGGCGATGAACGCTGGTATGAGAAAATCTCCATGTCCTACACGGGTCACATCTCCAATAGTATAAACACGAAGGAGAACAAGATTCTCCATTCAAATCTCATAAAGGACTGGCGCAACGGATGGAACCACAACATTCCTATCAGCGGCAACTTTACGCTTTTCGACTACGTAAACATTTCGCCGTCGTTCAACTTTCAAGACCGTATGTACAGCCACAAGGTAATGCGCAGCTGGGATGCGGCACAGCAGAAGGAAGTGTGCGACACCATCTATGGCTTCAACAACGTCTACAACTACAGCCTGTCAATAGGTCTATCGACGAAACTCTACGGCTTCTACATACCGAGCCGCAAGATTTTCGGCGACAAGATACAGGCCATACGCCACGTCTTCACGCCATCCGTCAGCTTCAGCTACGCCCCTGACTTCAGCTCTTCGCGCTACGGCTACTACAAGACCTATCAACGCACCAATGCTGACGGATCTGTCGACCTCGTTGAATACTCACCCTATTCGGGTCAGCTCTACGGCGTGCCGGGCAAGGGCAAGACGGGCAACATCTCTTTCGACATCTCCAACAATGTCGAGATGAAGGTGAAGAGCGACAAGGATTCTACTGGATTCAAGAAACTCAGTATAATCGATGAGCTCGGTCTCTCCATGAGCTACAATTTCGCCGCCAAGGAAAAACCGCTCTCCGATCTTACCATGCGCATCCGCCTGAAGTGGTGGAAGAACTACACGTTCAACATGACAGCTGTCTTCGCCTCCTATGCCTACGAGCTCGACAGCAACGGCCGTCCCTACGTCGGCAACCGCACGCTCTGGGGTATGGGCAAGTTCGGACGCTTCCAGGGCACGTCGCAGAACATCTCCTTCACGCTCACGCCCGACAAACTGAAGAAATGGTTTGGCGGCGGCAAGGATGACGACAAGGACAGCAAGCGCAACAAGGACAACGAGGAAGGCGTCGACACCGACATCGAGTCGAATGTCGACGACACTATGGTCAATGCCCAGCGCGGAGCAAAGAAAAAGAGTGGGGGAGGCAAGGCTGAGACCGACGCCGACGGCTACATGCGCTTCAGTATGCCATGGTCGCTCACGTTCGGCTACGGCATCACGATGCGTGAGAACACGAGCGGCAAGTTCAACACGAAGTCGATGCGCTATCCCTACAAATTCACGCAAACGCTCAACATGAGCGGCAACGTGCGCCTCAGCGACGGATGGAACATCTCCTTCTCTACGGGCTACGACTTCGAGAGCCACGACTTTTCCATGACGACAGCGTCGCTGCAACGCGACCTCCACTGCTTCAACATGTCGTGCTCCGTGGTGCTCGCGCCCTACACAAGCTACAACTTCTCCTTCCGCTGCAACGCGGCTACGCTCACCGACGCTCTCAAATACGACAAGCGCAGTGGCTACAGCAACGCCGTGCAGTGGTATTAAGCCTTATGGAGACAAACAGGAATAGACAATAATATATATATATAAAAGGAGACGAAGTTATGAAGAATCAGAAAATGTACGAAGCGGACGACAAGATGATCTCGCTCATCCGCGACAATTACAACCTGCTGCAGAGCCTCGGGTGTTTTGGTATAAGCCTCGGATTCGGAGACAAGACGGTCAGTCAGGTGTGTGAGGAGCAGCATGTTGACACCTACACTTTCCTCGCTGTCGTGAACTTCACCATCAACGGCTATCGCGATGTCGACGACGCTTCAAAGCTTTCCGTTCCCACGCTCCTGCAATATCTCAAGGCAAGCCATGAGTATTATCTTGGCTTCCAGTTGCCCTTCATTCGTAAGGAGCTTGTCGAGGCACTCGACGAGAACGATAATCTTGCGCGTCTTATCCTGAAACTCTACGACGAGTACGCGCGTTCCATCACCTCCCACATGAAATACGAGGAGAAAACGGTCTTCCCATATGTCGAGGCGCTTCTTTCGGGACGCTCAGTAGACAATTACGCCATCGACATGTACTCCAAACACCACGGACAGGAAAGCTCCAGACTGCGTGAGCTCAAGAGCATCATCATCAAGTATCTGCCGAGCGACGGACTCCACAACAACCAGCTCTCCGCCACTCTCTACGACATATATAATAATGAGGAATGGCTCTCGCTCCATGCCGAGGTGGAAGACCATATCTTTATTCCTTCCATCAAGCGCCTTGAGCAAAAATCGAAGCAGAACGATGTGTCGGCGAAAATATCAAATATGATCAATCGCAACCAGGATGGCACCGACGCCCTCGGCGAGCGCGAGAAGGATGTCATCATCGCTCTCGTGCAAGGCATGAGCAATAAGGAGATTGCCGACCATCTCTGCATCGCCGTCAACACCGTCATCACCCATCGCCGCAACATAGCGCGCAAACTTCAGATACACTCCCCGGCTGGACTCACAATATACGCCATTGTCAACAATCTTGTTGACATATCTTCCGTGAAACTCTAAGCGAAAGCGAAAGGAAGGGCATAATGACAAAATGAAAGTGCCACTTTAGCATGTCTAAAGTGGCACTTTTGCTTTCATAAAGCGCCACTTCAGGGAACCTAAAGCATCACTTTAGCTAATGCCAAAAGTATTTAACTCTCGTTAAGAAATAGTGTAAGGAAAAACATTGTAAAAGTTACAAAACGTAAGGCTGCGAGTGTCGAAATGGAAGCAGCAAAATTTTCTGAATATTTTCCTGCTTATACGTGTTGCCAATTCGTTTTTTTTATATATCTTTGCAACCGCAAACGAAAAACAACGCAGACAACTTTTTGATGCAAGATAATAGAAAAGTTTTCCAAAACGGAAAACTTTTTGTTTCTCAAAATCAAAAAAGTTTTCCAAAAAAATAAACTTTAAGCAATGAAAGACTTCTTAATCACCAAACGTGACGGCTCTAAAGACCGTTTCTCTTTAGACAAGATAATGAACGCAATTTTGAAGGCGTTTCAGTCAGTTCATGAAGATACTAATCTTGCTACTATCTCCAAGATAGTCAGCCACTTAGACATCTCAGAGGGTATCACTGTGGAGGACATCCAGAATCAAGTGGAAGAGTCCCTCATGCGTGAAGGATTCTATAAGGTGGCAAAGTCTTTTATCCTCTATCGACAGCTTCACAATGAAGATCGTGAGACTCTCGAAAAGTTGAAATTCTTGACAGATTATTGCAGCGCTGCAAATGCTGCAACTGGTTCAAAGTATGACGCTAATGCCAACGTAGAACACAAGAACATCGCGACGCTCATCGGCGAACTGCCGAAGTCGAGCTTCATCCGTCTCAACCGTCGCCTCCTCACCGACCGCATCAAAAAGATGTACGGCAAGGATCTCGCCAACGAGTATCTCGACCGCCTCAACCACCATTTTATATACAAGAACGACGAAACCTCACTTGCCAACTATTGCGCATCCATCACGATGTATCCTTGGCTCATCGGAGGCACAACGTCAATCGGAGGCAACTCCACAGCGCCAACCAATCTCAAGTCGTTCTGCGGAGGATTTGTCAACATGGTGTTCATGGTTTCCAGTATGCTCAGCGGCGCCTGCGCCACTCCTGAGTTCCTCATGTACCTCAACTACTTCATCGGCAAGGAGTACGGACTCGACTATTGGGAGCACGCCGACAAGGTTGTTGACCTCTCGGCAAAGCAGCGTACCATCGACAAGATGATAACAGACTGCTTCGAGCAAATCGTCTACTCTATCAATCAGCCGACTGGCGCACGCAACTACCAGGCTGTGTTCTGGAACGTAGCCTACTACGACAAACCCTACTTCGAAAGCCTCTTCGGCAATTTCGTCTTCCCCGATGGTTCGAAGCCCGACTGGAACGGACTCTCATGGCTGCAGAAGCGCTTCATGAAGTGGTTTAACAAGGAGCGCACGAAGACCGTGCTCACCTTCCCCGTTGAGACCATGGCTCTCCTTACGAAGGACGGCGACGTCATCGACAAGGAATGGGGCGACTTCACGGCAGAGATGTATTCCGAAGGTCATTCCTTCTTTACGTACATGAGCGACAATGCCGACTCTCTCAGTTCCTGCTGCCGCCTGCGCAACGAGATTCAGGACAACGGCTTCAGCTACACACTTGGCGCCGGAGGCGTGTCGACAGGCTCAAAGAGCGTGCTGACCATCAATCTCAACCGTTGCATACAGTACGCTGTGAAGAATGGTATCGACTATGCCGACTTCCTCTCCGAAATCATCGACCTCTGCCATAAGGTGCAGCTCGCCTACAACGAGAACCTCAAGGATCTCCAGAAGCAGGGCATGCTGCCGCTCTTCGACGCCGGCTACATCAATATGGGACGCCAGTATCTTACGATTGGTGTCAATGGTCTTGTAGAGGCAGCGGAATTCATGGGCTTGAAAATCAACGACAATCCCGACTATCTGCATTTCGTGCAGAAGGTGCTCGGACTCGTCGAGAAATACAACAAGCAGTATCGCACGAAGGACGTGCTCTTCAACTGCGAGATGATTCCAGCCGAGAACGTTGGCGTGAAGCACGCCAAGTGGGATCGTGAGGACGGCTATTTCGTGCCGCGCGACTGCTACAACAGCTACTTCTACGTCGTTGAGGACGACTCTCTGAACGTTGTCGACAAGTTCAAGCTCCACGGCGCTCCCTACATCGAGCACCTCACGGGTGGCTCTGCGCTCCACATGAACCTTGAGGAGCACCTCTCTAAGCCTCAGTACCGCCAGCTCCTGCGCGTCGCAGCCAAGGAGGGATGCAACTATTTCACGTTCAACATCCCCAACACCATCTGCAACGACTGCGGCTACATCGACAAGCGCTATCTCAAGAAGTGTCCGCACTGCGGCAGCGAGAACGTCGACTACATGACGCGTATCATCGGCTACCTTAAGCGCGTGAGCAACTTCTCAGAGGCTCGACAGAAAGAGGCGGCACGCCGCTACTACGCTGAGCCAAGCAAGTATAAGGAGGCTTAAACATACAAAGAACTTCATCTAAAAAAATAAAGGCAATGCTGAAATATCTCAATACAGGAATAGTCTTCCAGGAAATCCCCGACGAGGTGACACTTTCCATCAACATCACGGGTTGCCCGTGCCGTTGTCCGGGCTGCCACAGCCAGTATCTGTGGGAGGACATCGGCGAGCCGCTCACGACGATGGCGCTGGAATCGCTTGTCAAGGACTACAAGGGCGAAGTGACGTGTATCTGCTTCATGGGCGGCGACGCCGATCCGAAATACGTCAGCCTGCTTTCGCAGTATCTCCATAGGGAGCATCCGGAACTGAAGGTGGCGTGGTATAGCGGCCGCCAGCAGTTTCCGAAGACGATACGCAAGCGCGACTTCGACTACATTAAGCTCGGTCCCTACATCGAGCATCTCGGATGCCTGAAGGAGCGCACTACCAATCAGCGCCTCTATATGCGCGCCTCTGGTGACGACTTTACGGACATTACGCAGCGCTTTTGGAAGAAGTAGTATAAAGCAAACATCTACTGAATGAATGTTATAATTCCGCATATTGCAATCATCGACCCCAACACCCTCGCGGTGTTGGGGTTGAAACATTTGTTGGAGTCGGTGATGCCGCAGGCGAGAGTGGATAGCTACGCCTCGTTTGCTGCCCTGTCAGCCAATCATCCTGAACGTTATTTCCATTTCTTCGTGGAGGTGTGCACGGTGCTCGCCAATATGCCGTTCTTCCTCGACAACAGACTGAAGACCATCGTTCTTGTCGGCGCTGCTACCGAACCGTCCATTTCCGACCGTTTTCACACCATCTGCACCGATCAGCCGGAGAAACTTCTCCTGCGCTCAATCCTCATGCTTGAGCAGCATGCCCATGCTCATGGGCGTAATTTGCCCCCGATGCAACACACAGATGCTAACGCCCATCCGCTTTTGTCGCCGCGCGAGACGGAAGTGCTGGCGCTTATTGTCAAGGGACTCATCAATAAGGAAATTGCCGACCAGCTCAACGTGGCGCTGCCGACAGTCATATCCCATCGCAAAAACCTCATGGCAAAACTCGGCATGAAAAGCGTTTCTGCCCTAACGATATATGCCGTCATGCACGGACTCGTCAGTATTGACGACATCTGACGCTCGTTTTTTTTCTTGTTTTTATCAATTTTTCCACTTCTTTTTGCGCATTTCTCATTGATTATGGCTAACTTTGTAGCATTATGTAAAGCGCAGAATGAGAAAAGCAACTTTAAGATATTTGTTTTCCTTTGTGGCGTTCTTCGCCATAATCGCCGGCGCAAACGGTCAGACGTCTTCCGACGTAAAGTACATGCGCGTCGCTGACGTGTCGCTCTTGCGCGACGGCGACGAAGTTGTCGTGGCAAGTGCAGCACATGGCGTGGCAATGAGCCGATTTCAGAAGCTCAAGTATGCCGTGCCGTGCAGCGTTGACATTGCCGACGACGGCATGATGCTCACATGTCCAAGCGACAGCGTTGCCGTCTTCCGCCTGACGAAATACTCCGGCGGATGGAGACTTCACAACGAGCAGAACGGATGGCTCTACGCCCCAAATGCCTCGTCGAGCGACATCGCCTACAGCAAGAGCAAGTCGGAGAAAGGCTCGCTTGTCGAGATTGCGTTCACGTCGGAGGCTGACGCTTTGCTGGCGTTCAGCGTCTCCAACTACAAGTATCTGAAATACCGCAACCAAACGCAGCGCTTCGCACGCTATCAGTATGCCGGTTCAAACGATGCCGTGCAACTCTATCGGCGCCTCGTCAACCCCACTGTCATTGACAATCTGACGATAGGAGAGGAGGGAGGCGTGGGCGACATGGCGCTCTCTTGTCAGGACGCCTTTGTGAGCAATGTCTGCATCGACCGCTCGTTTAGCGCCGACGGGGGCTACTACACGGTGTGCTTGCCCTTCGACTTGACGGAGAACGACATCAACACGACATTCGGCGGGGCGCAGTTCAAGCGACTCTCGTCAGTGGAGAAGGTGGGCGACAACAAGCTTGTGCTACATTTTCTCACCGTGCGCTCCACGTCGGCAGGCGTGCCCTATCTGCTCAAACTCAATGCAGCCACGTCGCAGGATGTCGTTTCGCCAATAGTGGCACGCAAGTTCATCTCTGCCGCCGCCCCGTCGGAGGTAAGCGTGAAGGCGTCAGAGCAGATTGTCAGTTTCGTAGGCACCTACGACCCCGTAGCCATTCCCGCCGACGGACGCTATCGCTTCGTGAGCGCCGACGGCTCCCGCTTCGTGACACCCGCTTCGGAAGGTATGCTGAAAGGTCTTCGTGCCTATGTCGTTATGCCTTCGCCTTGCGCCAACGTAGATTTCGACTCGGCAGCCAAGAAACTCGTTGTGGCAGTAGCGGACGACGGAGTGGAGCTGTCGCCTGCCGAGACAACGGCTGTCGGCGCCCTTCTCTTGCCGTCGCAAGGCAGGCAAAGTTCCGTCTATAATCTATCTGGGCAGCCCGTAGGCTACGATGTCAAGTCGCTCGCGCCGGGCGTCTACGTCAGCGGAGGCAGGAAGATAGTGATAAGGAAATAAAGAAATAAAAACAATAATACAGTAAAAAGATGAAACACACTTTGAGAAGCGCAGTCTGCACGGAAGGCCGACGCATGGCTGGAGCCCGCGCATTGTGGGTGGCAGCCGGAATGAAGCATGAACAGTTTGGCAAGCCTATCATAGCCATTGTCAACTCCTTCACGCAGTTCGTGCCTGGCCACACTCATCTCCATGAGATAGGACAGATTGTCAAGAAAGAGATAGAGAGCATGGGATGCTATGCCGCTGAGTTCAACACCATCGCCATTGACGACGGCATTGCCATGGGGCATGACGGCATGCTCTATTCGTTGCCTTCGCGCGACATCATCGCAGACTCCGTTGAATACATGGTCAACGCCCATAAGGCCGACGCCATGATTTGCATTTCCAATTGCGACAAGGTGACGCCGGGAATGCTTATGGCGTCGATGCGCCTTAACATACCAACCGTGTTTTGCTCCGGCGGACCGATGGAGGCTGGCAAATGGCATGGGGAGAATGCCGACCTCGTGACGGCGATGATAAAGGGTGCCGACACGACGGTCAGCGACGATGATTTGCAGAAACTGGAGTCGTGTGCATGTCCGGGATGCGGATGCTGTTCAGGAATGTTCACTGCCAACTCCATGAACTCTCTGACGGAGGCCATCGGCATGGCTCTTCCGGGCAACGGCACCATCCTTGCCACACACAAGAACCGCGTGGAGCTTTTCCGTGAGGCGGCACGGCAGATCGTGAAGAACGCCTTCGCCTACTATGAGGACGGCGACGAGAGCGTCCTGCCACGCAACATCGCCACACGCGACGCTTTCCTCAACGCCATGACTCTCGACATCGCCATGGGCGGAAGCACCAACACCGTGCTCCATCTTCTTGCCATCGCACAGGAGGCTGGCGCCGATTTCACAATGGCCGACATCGACCGCCTGAGCCGTCATGTACCGTGCCTCTGCAAGCTTGCGCCCAACACGCAGAAGTACAGCGTGCAGGAGTGTAATAGGGCTGGCGGTATCCTCGGTATCTTGAATGAGCTTAACCGCGGCGGACTCGTGCGCGGCGGCGTGAAGCGCGTCGACGGAATGACGCTCGACGAGGCAATGGCACGCTACGACATAACTGGCGACAGCATCTCGCCCGAGGCTTCCCGCATCTATCACAGTGCACCAGGCGGCAAGTTCTCCACGCAGATGGGTAGCCAGGACGCTCAGTGGGAGTCGCTCGACGCCGACCGTGAGCACGGCTGCATACGCTCTCTCGAACATGCTTACACGAAGGACGGCGGACTGGCGGTGCTCTTTGGCAACATCGCACAGGACGGATGTGTCGTGAAAACGGCTGGCGTAGACGAGGCAATATGGAAGTTTAGCGGTCCGGCTAAGGTGTTCGACTCGCAGGAAGCTGCCTGTGAGGGCATCCTCGGAGGCAAGGTGAAGAGCGGCGACTGCGTGGTGATTACGCATGAAGGACCGAAGGGTGGTCCCGGTATGCAGGAGATGCTCTACCCGACATCCTACATCAAGAGTCGCCATCTTGGCAAGGAGTGTGCGCTCATCACTGACGGACGCTTCTCCGGCGGCACCAGTGGACTGAGCATCGGACACATCTCGCCAGAAGCGGCTGCCGGCGGCAACATCGGAAAGATTAAGGACGGCGACATCATTGACATTGACATACCTGCCCGCACCATCAGCGTGCGACTCAGCGACGAGGAACTTGCTGCACGTCCGCAGCAGCCGCTCACACGCAATCGACAGGTGAGCAAGGCCCTGCGTGCTTATGCGCAGAGCGTCAGCTCGGCAGACAAGGGCGGAGTAAGGCTCATCTAACATCGGTGCAGGGCTTTTAAAATATTCATCAAGATTATTATGGAACAGATAACAGGAGCAGAGGCGCTGATGCGTTCTCTGAAGAATGAGGGCGTGAAGACTATCTTCGGATATCCGGGAGGGGCCATCATGCCTACGTTTGACGCTCTCTATGACTATACAAGAGGCGAGAAGAAAGCCTTCAATCATATTCTCGTGCGCCATGAGCAGGCGGCAGCACATGCCGCCGAGGGCTTCTCAAGAGTGAGCGGAGAGGTCGGTGTGTGCCTCGTCACAAGCGGTCCGGGCGCCACTAACACACTGACGGGCGTCGCTGACGCTATGATCGATTCTACGCCGATTGTCGTCATTGCAGGACAGGTGGGCGTGGAAGCTCTCGGAACGGACGCCTTTCAGGAGGTTGACCTCGTGGGACTGGCGCAGCCAATATCCAAATGGAGCTATCAGATACGCCGTCCGGAGGACGTGGCGTGGGCTGTCAGCCGCGCGTTCTACATCGCCCGTACGGGTCGACCAGGACCAGTAGTTCTCGATTTCCCCAAGAGTGCGCAGGTGCAGAAATGCGAATGGCGCCCGGCTAAGGTGGAGTCGGTGCGCAGCTACGAGCCTTATCCCAAGATTGACATGACGCGCGTGGAGGAAGCTGCCGCGCTTATCAACAGCGCAGAGCGTCCGCTGGCTCTCGTAGGCCACGGCGTGGAACTTGCTGGAGCGCAGAGAGAACTTGCCGAATTCCTTGAGCGGGCTGACACACCTGCCGCACGAACGCTGCTCGGACTCTCCGCTCTGCCTACTGACCATCCTCTCAACGTCGGAATGCTTGGTATGCACGGCAACTTAGCCCCTAATGTCAATACGCAGAAGGCTGACGTCATCATCGCCATTGGTATGCGTTTCAGCGACCGCGACACGGGTAGACTCGACACATATGCCAAGCAAGCGAAAATTATCCATCTCGACATCGACCGCGTGGAGATTGACAAGATTGTGAAGACAGACGTGGCTGTAGTGGGCGACTGCAAGGAGTCGCTGCCTGCTATGACGCGTCTTCTGCGCAAGGCCGACCATCGTGAGTGGCGCGATAGCTTCAAACCCTATTGGGAGGAGGAGACGCGCCGCGTCATAGAGCCTGCCATTCATCCCAAGGAAGGCCCTCTGCTGATGGGCGAGATTGTCAACGCCGTGGCTGAGGCGACGGATGGCGAGGCGGTACTGGTGAACGATGTAGGACAAAACCAGATGTTCTCCTGCCGCTACTTCAAGTACAAGCGCAATCTAAGTGTCGTCACGAGCGGCGGACTGGGCACAATGGGCTTCGGCTTGCCGGCTGCAGTAGGTGCCACGTTTGGTGCTCCCGACCGCACGATATGCCTCTTCACGGGCGACGGCTCGTTCCAAATGAGTATTCAGGAACTTGGCACAATCATGGAGCAGCAGGCTCCGGTGAAGGTGATACTGATGAACAACAACTACCTTGGCAACGTGCGCCAGTGGCAGGACATGTTCTTCGGAGGAAGGAAGTCGTTCACGAAGATGCTCAATCCGGACTATCGCACGGTGTGCGAGGGTTATCATCTCAACTATGGAGTGGCTATCACGCGCGACGACTTGCAGCGCGAGATTGCCAAAATGCTCTCCACGGACGGCCCGTACATCCTTGAGTGTGCCGTCAAGGAAGAGGACAACGTGCTGCCGATGACGCCTCCGGGAAAGAGCGTCGACGAGATGCTTCTCGAAGTAGACCTATAAAGCGGCTGCAATAATGTTTCTAATGTCTTAATAAACAACAGAAGAAGTGGAAAAGAAACTCTATACATTATTGATTTATTCAGAGAATGTGCCGGGCATACTCAGTCAGGTGTCGGCTGTGTTCACGCGACAGCAGGTCAACATTGAAAGTATCAATGCCTCGGCGTCGAGCATTCCTGGAATACATAAGTACACCATCACTACGATGAGCTATGAGGAAGAGATTAAGAAGATCACGAAGCTCATAGAACGGAAGATTGACGTCGTGAAGGCGGATTACTATCTCGACGAACAACTCTTCATTCATGAAATCGCCATCTACAAGATTTCAACGCCTGTGATGATGGCAAATCCGGAAATTTCGCGCGCCATTAGGCGTAGTGGAGCACGCATGATGGAGGTGAACCCTACGTATGCTACCGTGCAGATTGCCGGGCTCACAGACGAGGTGCAAGACCTCTACAAGAGTCTTGACTCATTCGGATGCCTGCTGCAATACTCCCGTTCGGGACGTGTCGCCGTGACAAGAAGCACGGAAGAGCCGGTGTCTGAATATTTGCATAATAATAAGGATATATATTGATTATGGAACTGTTAAGCAAAATAGGAAGCTACGATTTTCTCGTGGAGCCCTTCCATTGCGACTTCTCGCATCGTATCTTCCTCGGCCATTTGGGCAATCATCTGCTCAACGCTGCCGACTTTCACAGCAATGAGCGCGGCTATGGCATGGACTATCTCGGATCTGTGCACAAGACATGGGTGCTCTCACGCTTTGTTATGGAGCTTGAGGATATGCCGCGTGCCTACGACCATATCACGGTGGACACGTGGGTGGAAAGTGTAATGAAGTTCTTTACGAGCCGCAACTTTGCTATCCGGGACAAGGAGGGCAAGACTTACGGCTACGGACGCAGCATCTGGGCGATGATAGACACAGATACACGCCAACCCGTTGACATCCTTGCAGAGCGTGACGGACTCATCACTTTGTACATCGACAAGGACACGTCGTGCCCTATTGAGCCTTTTCAACGCGTGAGGCTCTCGAAGGAGAAGACGGAATGTAGGCGCATCGTTGATACGCATTACAGCGATGTGGACGTCAATGGCCACATCAACAGCGTGAAATACATCGAGCATATCCTCGACCTTTGGGACATCGACTTCTATCGACACAACCGCTTGAAGCGCTTCGACATTGCCTACGTGGCGGAATCGCATTGTGGCGACAGACTCCACATGCTTGTTGAGGACGCAGGAGAGGGGGAATACTGCGTGCAGGTGATGAAACAAACGCCCGACAACGCCGAACAGTTGAAGGAAGTGTGCAGATGTAAGGTTAAATTTGTGAAAGAGTGACGCAAATGTTTGCTGTTCTGCAATATTTTATTACCTTTGCAAGGTAATTGAAGGCAAAACGTCATTTATGACAATGCTTGACTCTTGCAAGTAAAAAAACTTAAAATATTAACCGCAGTTGTGCCCCAAGACTGCATAAAAAACACAACAAAATGGCAGAAATGAATTTCGGTGGCGTCATAGAGACTGTTGTCACCAGTAAGGAGTTTTCTTTGGAAAAAGCACGTGAAGTACTGAAGAATGAGACCATAGCTATTCTTGGATACGGCATTCAGGGTCCTGGACAGGCAGGCAACCTGCGCGACAACGGCTTCAATGTCATCGTTGGACAGCGTCCTGGCAAGACTTATGAGAAGGCCGTGGCTGACGGATGGGTGCCTGGCAAGACTCTCTTCTCTATTGAAGAGGCTGCCGAAAAGGGTACTATTGTATGCATGCTTCTCTCTGATGCAGGACAGATCGCTGTGTGGCCTAAGATTAAGAAATACCTCACACCGGGCAAGACGCTCTACTATTCACATGGCTTTGCCATCAACTGGAACGATCGCACGGGCGTTGTGCCTCCAGCTGACGTTGATGTCATAATGGTTGCACCGAAGGGCTCCGGTACCTCACTACGCACAATGTTCCTTGAGGGTCGTGGACTCAACTGCTCTTACGCTGTCTATCAGGATGCTTCTGGCAAGGCTGAGGAGAAAACTATCGCCTTCGGCATCGGCATCGGCGCAGGCTATCTTTTCAAGACAACTTTCCAGCGTGAGGCTACAAGCGACCTTACTGGTGAGCGCGGCTCTCTGATGGGTGCTATGGAAGGATTGTTCGAGGCTCAGTATGAGGTGCTCCGTGAGCACGGTCACTCTCCTTCGGAGGCTTTCAACGAGACCGTTGAGGAGATGACGCAGAGCCTTATGCCGCTCTTTGGCGCCAAAGGTATGGATTGGATGTACGCCAATTGCTCTACGACGGCTCAGCGTGGAGCTCTCGACTGGGCTCCGCGTTTCCGCGAGGCTATCAAGCCGGTTATGGAGTGGCTCTACCTTTCCGTTAAGACTGGCGAGGAGGCACAGATTTCTATTGACTCCAACTCTAAGCCCGACTACCGCGAGAAACTCAACGCTGAGCTGAAGGCTATGCACGACATGGAGATGTGGCGTGCTGCCGAGACTGTGCGTAAGTTGCGTCCGGAGTACGACGGAGAGTAAGCGTTGCTTGCTGGATATCAGTTAAAAACAATGCGCCCTGTAAGCGCAAAAGCTTCATGTAATAAAAGCTTTTGTCTTACAGGGCGCATCTTTTTATTGTACTTCCTGTATGTTTACTTGCTTTTCTTGAACGCTTTGTAGGCGAGGAAGGCAATGATTACTGCGGCAAGGGCAAGCAGTACGTAGCCAATCTCATGGCTATACTTGAGGGCTTGCTGATAGACATCATGCGTCGTCTTGTAGTCGGTGTACTTGTAGATGCCCCAACCAATGGTGGCAAGCACTGTGTTCCATACGCCAGCGCCAAGCGTGGTGTAGAGAATAAACTTTCCAAGGTGCATGCCCGACAGTCCTGCAGGGATGCTGATAAGCTGGCGAACGGCAGGCACGAGGCGTCCGAAGAATGTCGATGCGGCTCCATGCTCGCGGAAGAATGCCTCTGCTTTCTCGACGGCTGCACGGTCGATGAGGCACATGTGGCCTATGCGGCTGTCTGCGAAGCGGTATATGATGGGACGTCCGAGCCATTTTGCAAGGAAATAGTTGATTAGAGCGCCGATGTTTGCGCCGATGGTGGCGAACACGATGACGAGAATGAAGCTCATGCCACTGTCCGGGCTCATGGCTTTCCATGCTGCTGGGGGCACCACTACTTCTGAAGGAAATGGTACAAACGAACTCTCGATCGCCATGAAGAGCGTAACTACCCAATAGTTGAGATTATCGAGAATCCAAAGAAAGAGTTCTGCTGAATTCATTATTTGCTTTTTACGTTTTGGTTTGAATTGTCTTTTGTTAAGTGCCTTTTTATGCAGTAGGCAGATTTGAATGTTGAATCAACGGATTATTCATGCTGTTTGGCGACTTCATAGCTGTAGTAATCGTTTGGATTCATGCCTTCGGGGAAGTATTCGCCAAGTACTTTGCGTGCCTCCAAGGGGTTCTGCTCGCAAGCTGTTTTCAAATATTTCAAGTATTCTTCCCTCCGGTTGAGAAGTCGGCAGCATACGGCGAGATACGCCGTTCCTTCGTCTCCTTTCTCATGATGCACTTCGTGATAGGCCTTGAACATGCGGTAGGCTATGGTGGGGTAGCCGCAATCGTATACCGAAATGGCTATACGAAAGAAAATTTCATGGGAGAAGGCTGTGGCCTGCAGGGCACTTACAAAACTCTTTATTGCCTCTTTCACCATTCCGTGCTCAAGTTGTATATGTCCGCGCACGACGCTAATATCACTGTGGTTACATTCTTTTTCGCTGTCAGCCTTGTCAAGGCATTGCAATGCCTCTTCGGTCTTGCCAATCTGCGAGAGCGTGAAGGCGAGACACTGGCGCACTTCAATGGTGCTTTGGCCGTATTCTATGAAGTTATTCAATGCAGCCTCGTAATAGGGAAGAGCCTCTTCTGCCCGTCCGAGATTGAGAAGGCAATTGCCGATGAATAGCGACGCTGACCCTTCGTCGGGACATAGCTTGAGGAAACGCTTGTAGTACTCCATGGCATCTGTGAAGTTGCCGAGCGAGAAGAGCCCGTTTGCCTTGTTGAGAATGGCTTCTTCATCGTTGGGATTGATTGCAATAGAGTATTCGCTCGATGTTATGGAGTCGTTGATGCGGTTGCTCATGAACTGCGTGGAGGCAAGCGAATTCCAGTAGTGGCCGGAATAGGGGTCTTCGTCAAGCAGTTCGTCGAAAATCTTCTCGCTCTGTTCGTAGTCGCCGCGTGAGAATGCAATGCGTGCCTTTACCTCGCGATAGTCGAGAAGGTCTGGTTCGTCGCTGAGCTTGAGCCACTCTTCCGCAAGGTCAGGGAGATTGTAGTCGATGAAAAGCGTTGCTACGTCGAGCACATAGTCGGGCACGTCGTCCTCGTCAATGCGCTCCATGGAGTTGTGAAGGAACTGGTTGGCCTTGTCGGTTTCGCCACGTGCAATCATAATTTCGGCGTGAAGGTAGAGACAGTCAAGGTCGTATTGGTCGCCGATCATGTCGGCATAATGCTCGGCTGCGTCGATGTCCTTGTCGTCGATGAGGGCGATGCGTCCTCTGAACACCAAGGGCATGGCAGCGCCGGGATGGAGGCTTACAGCGTAGTCAAGCACATCGATGGCCTCCTTCTGCTTGCCCGTATTGTAGTAATATTCGGCAATGTCCGACAGTTCGTCACTGCCGAAGTATTCAGGACGCCCGTTTTGCAGCGACTGCTCGTAGTTTTGCAGTAAATCCTGAAATTCTTTGCTCTTGAAATAGTTGTCCTTTTTGTCCATCTGTTTTTAATGTTTAATGTCTAATGTTTAATGTTTAATGTTGTTGCACGCCATTTTCAGGTTTCAATGTCGCTGTTTTATATGGCTTAATGTGCAACTAAACATTAAGCATTAAACATTAAGCATTAAAAAAATATTATTTGTTCTGTTTTGCCCAGGTGTCCTTCAATCCAACTGTCTTGTTGAACACGAGGTTGTCTGCTGTCGAGTCAAGGTCTGCCATGAAGTATCCGATGCGCTGGAACTGGAGATATTCGCCTGGCTTGCGCTCTGCAGCGTAGTTCTCCACGTAGCAGTTGTCGATTGTCTTGAGGCTCTCCGGATTGAGCAATTCGCGGAAATCACGCTCGTCTGCCGACGGATTTTCAACGTTGAAGAGGCGATCGTAGACACGCACTTGAGCCTTCTTGCAGTGGTCGGCAGATACCCAGTGGAGCGTGCCCTTCACCTTGCGGTTGGCTCCCTCCATGCCACTCTTGCTTGTCGGGTCGTATTCTGCCTGAATCTCCGTTATGTTGCCCTCTGCGTCTTTCGTGCATCCAGTACACTTCACAATGTATGCGTTCTTCAGACGTACCTCTTTGCCCGGAGTCATGCGGAAGAACTTCTTCGGAGCATCTTCCATGAAGTCGTCGCGCTCTATCCAAAGATTCTTTGAGAAGGTTATGGTGTGCGTGCCGTCGGCTTCGTTCTCCGGGTTGTTGATGGCTTCCATCTCCTCTGTTTGTCCATCGGGATAATTGGTGATGACAAGCTTAACGGGGTTGAGCACGGCTGAAACGCGCAGCGCGCGCTTGTTGAGGTCGTCGCGGACTGCGGCTTCAAGAAGAGCCATATCGTTGAGAGCGTCAAACTTGGTGTAGCCGATGGAGTCGATGAATTTGCGTATTGACTCAGGCGAATAACCGCGGCGGCGCATTCCGGAGATTGTCGGCATACGCGGGTCGTCCCATCCGGAAACGAACTTCTCCTGCACGAGAGCCAGCAGCTTGCGCTTCGACATCATCGTATAGGTGAGGTTGAGTCGGTTGAACTCAATCTGACGCGGGCGGAAGTCGTGGAGATTCTCCGTCTCGCCGCGCATCTCCTTGAGGAAGTCGATGAACTTGTCATAGAGCGGACGGTGAGGAACGAACTCAAGAGTACAAATGGAGTGGGTGACACCCTCAAAGAAGTCGCTCTGTCCATGTGCGAAGTCGTACATTGGATAAGCGTGCCATTTTGTTCCTGTGCGGTGATGTGGTGTCTGAATGATGCGATAGATGATTGGGTCGCGGAAGTGCATGTTGGCGTTTGCCATGTCGAGTTTGGCGCGGAGCACCATGCTGCCCTCTACAGCCTCCGGTGTGTTCATCTTATTGAAGAGTTCGAGGCTCTCCTCTATTGGACGGTCGCGATATGGCGACGCTACGCCAGGTGTTGTGGGCGTGCCTTTCTGCTCGGCAATCTGCTCGGCAGTCTGCTCGTCGATGTAGGCATGACCGTTCTTAATCATCCACACGGCAAAGTCCCACAGCTTCTCGAAGTAGTCGGAAGCGTAATAGATGTTGCCCCATTTGAAGCCAAGCCACGTGATGTCGTTGAGGATGTTCTCCACGTACTCGTTGTTTTCCTTGCTTGGATTGGTGTCGTCGAAGCGGAGGTTGCACACTCCGTTGTACTTCTCTGCGATGCCGAAGTCCATGCAGATGGCCTTGGCGTGTCCGATGTGGAGGTAGCCGTTGGGCTCTGGCGGGAAGCGTGTCTGTATGCGTCCGCCGTTCTTGCCCTCAGCGAGGTCCTGCTCGACGAGTTGTTCCACGAAACTCAGTGTCTTCTTCTCTTCTGTTGTTTTTTCTTCTGTTGTCATGTGTTCTGACTTTTTATTTATTGTTTTTTTGTTGCGTTCAGAGCCTGTCGGCGTGTTTTCCTGCAGCCTTGTAGCAGCTTTTGACGCTGACTTGACGTAATTTATACAAAGTTAAACAAAAAGGTTGGAATTCTTGGCATTTGGCAATAGATTTTTTATTGTTGTTTGAAATCATATGTGGGTTGTCGGCATATAAATGTTGCATATTGCGAACTTTTTATTAATTTTGTGGTGGAGTAACTTTAAACCTACAATTTAGCAACAATTTAAACACGTTAGATATGTCAATAAGCCAGGAACAGAGATGGATGGACAATTATGAAGCCCTAAAGGCGTATGTCGAAGAGTATCATCATTTGCCCGACAAGAAGAAAGTGGAGAACCGTGGATTACTTAATTGGTGGAAATATAACAGAAAATGCCTGAAGCAAGGCAAACTCAACGATAGGCGTTTAGCCTTACTTCAGGCGCTCAGCGATATGCGTGAAGGACCGCATATGGATAATTACAGCATTCATTTGTAAGACATTACAGTAGCTGCTCAATATTATCTTTACCTATATTGAAATTATTTTATAAGCAAAGTTTGCCCTGCCATGTCTGCATTTCTTTCATGCGGTTGACAAGGCGGTCGGTGAATTCGTGATTTTTCAGTCCCCATTTGGGTGCCACAAGCATGTCTGCAGGTGACTGGCTTACAAATCTTTCTATGATTATGTCATGACGCAGTCGCTCCAAATAGCTTATGCACAGGTCGATGTATTCGTCGGCAGTGTAAAGTCGGAAAGGCTTTGAGGCATATTCAGAGGCGAGTGGCGTGCCGTCGATGATTTGCAGTTGATGGAGTTTGAGGATGTCTATTGGCAGATCGGACACAATGGAAGCCTGTCTGATGTTCTCCTCAGGCGTCTCCCCTGGCAGACCGAGGATGATGTGGGCGCAGGTTGTGATGCCACGATCGTGGGTTCTTTGAATGGCGTTGCGGCTGCAAGAGAAGTCGTGTCCACGGTTGATGCGTCGCAGCGTTGCATCATCCACTGACTCCACACCGTATTCCACAATCAGAAAACACTGCCTTCCCAATTCTTCAAGATAGTCGAGCGTAGCGTCGTCAACGCAGTCAGGTCGTGTGCCAATGACCAGTCCGACGACATCGTCCGATGACAGAGCCTCCTCGTAGCGCTGCTTAAGCGTGTCGAGCGGGGCATAGGTGTTGCTGTAAGCCTGGAAGTAGGCGAGATATTTCATGTCAGGATATTTGCGCCGAAAGAAAGCTTTGCCGTCCTCAAGCTGTTGGGATATGCTTTTTGAGGGTTGACAGTAGGAGGGATTGAATGTCCTGTTATCGCAGAACGTGCAACCTCCGTGCGACACTTTTCCGTCGCGGTTGGGACAGGAAAATCCCGCATCGATGCTTATTTTCTGCACTCGGAAGTCGAATTGCTGCCTTATCCATTGCCCGTAATCATTGTAGGGCTTGCCGTTGAACGGTTGTTCCATTGTTTCTTGATTTCTTGATTATTGTTAAAAAACAGGCACCACGACAATGCTTTCCCGTCATGATGCCTGTTTTAAAGAATTGCTATTTCATTAAAATCTTCTTCGTCTTGCTGCCCCTCTTGACAATGTACACGCCCTTAACGGGCTTGTCGACAGGGCTGAGTCGGCGTCCTGCCACGTCGTATACAGTAGTTGCTTCAGCGCTGTCGTCGGCGAAGGCTCCCGAGATAGCTGTTGGGTCGCCCCAAACAGCCGTTGTCAGTCGGCTTTCGCCTGTATTGTAAACAGCGCTAACCTTATAGCTGTAGCTCTTGTCGCCAGCGTTGTCAATATACGTAGTTTGGCTGACGGGAGTTGGAGTGATAAGCTCACCGTTGCGGTAGACGTTGTAGCCAAGCAATGAGAAGTTGCGTGCCGCTTTGCGGAATGTTATGTCATCGAGGAAGAGAATGTATTGATCCTGCGATATACAGTGGAGAGCAAAGAAGCGTGTGCCTTCAGGTAAGTTAGCCGTGAACTGCTTCCATGAGCCTGGCACGCTGATAGTGGAGCCAATCTTTTTGAAGTCGGATGTGGCTGTGCCGCTTGTGGAGTAGAGCACTTCAAGCTTCTCCTGCGTGCCGTAGTAGCTGTTGTCAGGACTGCAAGCCCAGAAATTGATGGTCTGTGCGCCGTCCACCTCTGGCGAGATGAGCCAGTCGTCATTGGCAGTGTAGCGTCCCGTGGAGAACGTGGCAGCCACCTGCTTGCCTGAGTGGGTTGGATAATAGAATTCGCTCAGCGAGATGGCCGACGGATTAAATATCTGGAAAGCCATCGGAGACTCCACGTTGTCATATTGGATGAAGTCGCCGGAGCCGTCCTGTATGCCCATTGTTGTCTGCTTGTCGCCGTCGAAGAGCGTCCACTCGCCGAAATGGTCGATGGTAAACGGCACGTACTGTTCGAAATCCTCCGTCACAGTCTCCGCCTTCGTGTCGGCATCGATGTTCAGAGGCTTCTCCCATGAAAGCTCAACGGCAGATTGGTCTCCGCTGTTGTTGGCATATACAACGTCGATGTAGGGTTTTCCAGGTACGATGGTCACTACAACCTGCTTAGATGTATTGTCGCTTGTGTCCTGGTCATCGTCCCATTCTGCCTTCGCCTCGTAGCGGCTTGAAAGCTTTGCGTCTGAGTTTGGCACGTCCTTCAGCTCCACGTCGAGAGACTCGCCTAAGGCAAGTTGCTGGCAATTCTTGCTATATACGCGCTTGCCGTCGCGGTAGAGACTCACTTTAAAGTCGCTCGCGTCCTCAGCTCCGATGTTCTTCACGCTTGTGTGGAAAGTAATCTCGTCACCCACTTCAGCCTTCTTAGTCTCCGTCGAGAGGTCTCCCATGGCGAGGTTGTAGTTGATAGGGTCAGTGATAGAGATATTGTCCACGTAGAGCGGCACGATGGAAGCCAGGTTCTGCATGTTGCCGCCAGTGGCGTTGAGACAGAGCTGTACATATTCGGAAGAACTATAGTCGGAGAGATCGTACTTATATGTCTTCCACTCTCCGTCGTTGCCTTCGCGTTCAGTATTGTTGGGAACGAACTTGTCGAGCGAGTGGTGCTTTCCGTCGGGGGTCACAATCTGCACATCGAGCGTGTGTACTGTGCGCTTCATCTGCCACACGTAGAACTTCAGCGTCGGGTTTTGGCTACCCTTGAGCGACACCTTTGGTCCGATGAACTCTGCCTTTGAACCCGGTGAAACGGTGTAGAACGAAAGCAGACCATGGTCGCTGTCGACAGGATCAGCGTAAGTGCCATACTGCATGATGCTCCATTCTGCCTCTTCGCTGTTCTTGTTGCACCACGGGCCGTTCTGCATTCCGCGTCCCTTGAACGACTCCACGAATGGAAGATCGTAGGGCTTGCCGACAAAGATAGTGTCGGTAGACACCTCCGGACCCGTGCCCTGCTTTGTCTGAGCGCTCACGACATACCACATAAGGCGCTGCGGCGTGTCGTTGAATGTAATCTGCTCGTTGTAGGAAGGAGAGCTGACAATAGTGCTGCGCATGGAACTGCCGTTGAGGTTGGACACGTTGTACTTCAGCGAGTTGCTGTCGATGGTTCCTCCTTCAACGCCCTTTGTCGGGGCATCCCACGTGGCAGACACATTGCCGTCGTCGTCTCCACTTATTTTCATATTGGTCACGACGTTAGGCACGTCGAGTCCGACGTAAGTGGATGCGGTGTTCGTGAAGCCATAGCCATAGCTGTTTTGCGCAGTCACGGTGTATGTGATGTTGCCGTCGCTTGTTGGCGTATCCTCAAAGTCGCAGTCTTCACCTGGAGCAACATTGCTGAATGACTTTACAATATTGTTCGTCGCCTGGTTGCGGACGACGATAGTCTTCAGGTTTTCCTTGAGTGCGTTTCCAGAGATGTCTGTAACAGGAGCCTTAAAGTGAATCTTAACCTTGCGTTCCGAGCCAACGCTCTTGGCACTCAACTCCGTCACGCCATTCGGAGCCTTGATGGAACCAATGGTGTTTACGCGAAGATTGTCGATGTAGATTACGTCGCCGTCGTTCGTGGAGCTGACGGCGTGTATGCCGATGTGGCACTCACCATCCTGCTTAGGGATGAAGATGTTGCTGAGAGTTTGGAATTCGGTGCTTGTAAGCGTCGTCGTAGGGATGATAGTCTGCGTGAGACTCTTGCCTTCAGCCTTCGGTCCGGCAGCCACTTCCAGCTTCTCTATGTAGTCCTTGTTGACATGTGCGTCAATAGAAACCTGGTAAACAGAGTCCTTTTTCATTATGAAAGCCGGCGTGATGAGCCAGTCGTTGGCATCGTTCTCCGCCTCACTGCCGTCGTAAACCATGCAGTCGTAGTCGAACTCCCATGAGTAGCCGTCCTCATTGGTGTCCTCTACGGTCATCGTGTTGGCAGCGTTCTCGCTGTTGAAGTTCTGTACGTAGGGCAGGAAAAGGTGCTTGCCCAAGGTGATGGCTTCGGTGCGGATGGTGTCACCGTAGAATCCGCCGGTCTTTGCCACCACTTCATATGTGTAGTTGTCATACTGCAAGGCGTCAACCTTCACGTCCTTACATTCCGTAGCCTTACCCTCGTACACCTTTGCACCGTCAGGTTGGCGCGTTACGGTGTAGGTTATGTCGTTCGGATTGTAGTAGCCGCCATGCACGCTGCCCTCAGGGGCAAGCCAAAGCACCGTAACCTCGTTGTCGGCGCTCTTGTATGCCGTGACGCCGTCGACGTTGACCACATCCGTTCCTGCCCACATGTCGCAATAGCTCCACGGACCTCTGCCGACGGAGTTCTTTGCCGCCACCTTCAGCGTGTGCATACCGCGCGTGAGCGAGAGACTCCTTTTCACGCCGTCGCCCGCGTTGCCGCTGCCCGTGAGCGGCTGCTCGTCGTCCACCTGTAATAGGTAGGACACATTGCCGGAGAGTTTAGAGCCGTCCATGGTTGTCTTTGGGAAGGAGAAGGAAACGTTGCCGTTGAGCGAACCATTGGCAAAGTTGCCATTGAGTGCAGCTACCTTCGTCGGAGCCTTGTCGGCAGCGTAGGAGTTTTTCGTGAAAATGCCGGTGAACTCATAGCGTTCCGGCACCTGGGTAAGCGTAGTAGCCTCGCCAGTAGTGAGGTTCACTTCGCAAATCTCAGGACTCTCGTCTGTGTAGTGGGGCGTCATAGCCCAGTACATGCGTCCCGACGGATAGTCGAACGTGGCACTCTGTGCGTACTTCACGTTTTTCCCGGTTTTGCCAATCTCCGTGAGTTGTCCGGTCGTCTTGTTGATGCTGTAGAGTATGCCCATTATGCTGATGCCGTAGAGTTTGCCCTCCTTTGTGGATGCGATTGCGACAAGTTCTTCGTCAAGGTCGGCTATTTTTGAGGAGAATCCAGTGATTGGGTTGAGTGTTCCAAAGAAGAACTTGTCCGTCAGCGATTCGTCGTTGAAGCATCCGTAGATTTTGTCGTCGGCAGGATTGTAGGTGAGATCGGAAGCCACGCTACTGTAGGTTTTGATGCGTTTCTCGCTGAGCAGTTTCCAGTCGTTGTCGGCGTCGTACACACGGAAAGCCACGGTGTGGTCGATGTTGAATGGAGTGAAGTCGACGAGGTAGTAGCGGCCGTCCACGTAGACACCTCCGCCATTGGCCTTGAGGTCGTTGCCCCTCTGCATGAGGCTCACCGCCTTGCCGTTGTCGGCAGGGATGCTGTACATGCCATAAGGAACATCGCTCATGCTCTCCCATTGGTGTCCGAAGATTACGCTGCCGTAGATGGTTGGCAGTGTGTCGGCTGCAGCTGGAGTTGTGAATGCGCAGGCTCCAATAACTGCTGATAAGAGGAATGATTTCATTTGTTGATGATAAGAATAAGACTGTTTTTAGTTGAATTGAATATAGTATTGCTTTTATGCAGGATTGAAAAAATCAACGGGGTGGTGTCAAAAAAGAAGTCTCAGACTCCAATTTTGCCCCATCCCGTTGATTATTTCAAGCAAGTTTTTACTTTACAACAACCTTGTAAGAGTTACCTGCCACTCTGACGATGTACATGCCAGGAGCTACGTTGACATGCTCTGTGCTACTTGCACGACGCTCGGCTACGCGGCTTCCGTTGGCAGAGAATACGCTTGCGAGCTTGCCCTCAGCACCGGCAATGACTATAGCCCCCGACTCGGTGGTCACCTTCACGTTGGCTGCGTCGAGTTCCTTCACGCCAGTGAAGTAGGTAATTTCAGCAATGTTGGAAGGCAGTGATTCGCCCTTGTCGTAGAGAGCAGTCACGGCATAGCTGTACTTCGTAGAGAGCTGTGCAATCTTGTCGACGAACATTTCGCGGCTGATGAGGTCGGCGTTCATCTTCACGCCGTCGCGATAGACATTGTAGCCTTGCAGCTCAAGGTCCTCAGGTTTTGAACCAGCCTCGACGAAGGATATGTCATCGATGAGAAGTGCGAACTTATTGTTCGACACGCAGCGGATGGCAAAGTACTTTGCGCCCTCTGGCAGGTCGAACTTGTACTCGTCCCACGACTTTGCATTGTTCACGTCGACCGTAGAGCCAAGCTTCTGGAAGTTGTTGATGGCCTTACTTGTAGTGGAGTAGAGCACCTCAAACTGCTCAGGCAGGGCCGATTCGCCCATGCCAGCCTTTGCATAGAAGCTGATGGTCTGCGCCTCGCCATTGAGCTCAGGCGAGATGAGCCAGTCGTCGTTCTGCGCCTTAGTAGTGCCGCCGTCTGTGGATGCACAGCTGAAGCTTACGAGCATTTGGTCGCCAGTGTGAGCGTCCCAACTCTCATAGGGGATGCCAGCCTTCTCCGAGTTGAACACCTGGAAAGCCATCGGCTTGCCAGCATTGTCATACTTCAGCGGACCGAAAATCTCGCTGAGTGTGATTTGAATCGTGTTTTGCTTGTCAGCGTCATAAGTAGTCCAGTTGCCGTAGCCGCTGATTACGAACGCGTTATAGTCCTCGAACGATTCAACGGTTGCCTTAGGCTTGCGGTCGTTGAGCTCAGGAGCAGTCCAATTGAGCTGCACGCCGTTCCAGATGGAGGCAGCTGTCAACTCAGTAGGAGTAGGATAGTCGGGCAACACCACTTTTATCTGTTTTTTGTCAGACGTGTTGTTGGCAGGAATTTCATCGTTGGCATACTCCACTGTAGCGTGATACTTCGTGTGCTCAGTGTCGAATACAGTGGCGGTGTTCTTTATGGTAACAGTCTTCACCATGTCGGCGTCGATGTCCACGCCAGCCTTGCGTGCCACTTCCTTGTCGTTCTTGTAGAGTACAATGTTGTAGTCGCCGCCCTTGACAGCTGTGCTTGCGTTGTTGCGGAAGGAGAATTCCACGGGAGTTTCGCTGCCAGCCTTCACGCTCTCTTCCACGGTGAGGTCAGTGGCCATGAGGTCGTGGGCAGTATTCTCTACGATTGCCACGTTGTCGTAGGCGAGGAAAGCATCGGTGTTCTTCACAGCCTTGCCCTCAAAGCCCACTCTTATGTATTTGCTGTCCTTGTAGGGGGAGAGGTCGATGCTGTAGCGATGCCATCCCTTGGAAGCCTCGTCGGAGGAAATGCTCTTCACGTTGATGAAGTCGCCGTAGTTCTTCTGTATGCTGACATTCATCTGGTCGCCGTCGCCGTTGAGGTACACCCAGAAGTTGAGCACGGGATGCTCCATGCCGCTGATGTCCACCTTCGGCGACTCGCTGCGCACAGCCTTGCCCGTAGCCTCGGCTCCGAACGATTGCATTCCGCCGTCTTCATCCTGCGGCTTGGCAACCGTTGACTCAGACATGCAGTAGCAGTAAGCCTCGCCGATTTCTCCGTTAGTGACGTTCGTAATCCACGGGCCGCTCTTCATTGTCGACTTCGGGAACGACTCAATCATAGGAGCCTTCAGTGCCGGACCGGCGATAGCCGTGCAAGTCTTCCAATTTTCGCGTCCGCCGCCCGTGTTGTTCACGGCGTAGACGCTGTAGCCAGTGTAGACCTGCTTGCCGTTAGTGGTCAGCTGTTCGTCATACTTGTTGACGTTGCCGAGGGAGATATCCTCTGACGAAGTGCCGACAGATATGTAATAGGTGAGATTCTCAGGGTTGATATAGCCGCCGTTCTTGCCTGCAGGAGCGTCCCATGTAACGTGGATGAGTCCCTCTTTCTCAGAATCCTCCACGGCCTTGAGATTGCGCACAGCTCCCGGCTCGTCCTCGCCCACGAACACCTTGGTGCTTACGTCGAGACCTTCCTCGCCGTTGGCGTTGATGGCAGCGACAGCGTATTTGTGGCTGCCGGAGTCCATGCCCTCGTCCTTGTATGAGCAAGCCTCGCCCGGAGCAATGTTCTGCAGAGTTGTGACGACGTTGCCGTCGCGGCTGATATTCACTTTCAGGTTACCCGTCAGCTTGTTGCCGTCGAGTGCTGTTGTAGGAGCCTTGAAGGAGACAGTGGCAGAAGTTGCTCCGTTCTCGCCCGGAACGACATTGAACTCGGAAACCACGTCGGGAGCAGTAGCCGGAACCTCGGAGATGTTCATGTTGTCGACGAAGAGCGTGTTGCAGTCGGCATCGCTTACGGCATGTACGCCGAAGTAGTGGAGTCCGTCCTCCTTGGCGCGGAATGTGCCTGAGAGCGTGTGGCGTCGCGGGTTGTATGTGATGTCGGTAGGCGCGATGACCTCGTCGGTCATTGCCTCAGCCGTTGCAGCTTTGCCCACGGATGCAGCCACGCGCTCCGTCGGATACGTGTTCACGGCGTCGAACGAGAACTTGTATGCCGAGTTCTTTTTCATGTTTACGGCAGGCGAGATAAGCCAGTCGTCGCCGGCGTTCTCCTGGCTGTAGGAATAGATGGCAGCTTCGTAGTCGTCGCTGTAGGTCCATGTCTTGCCGTCGTTGTTGGCGTCTACGACAGTCAGTTCTTTGAACTTGTCCTCAGAGTGTATGCTGTTGGAATAGGGGAGCTTCACGCTTGTGCCAACGTTCACGTCGCGCGACTCAGCGTATTTGCTCTGCATGTCGCCGTTGTTGGCAGCCACCTTATAATAATATGTGGCGATTTCTGGTGAGTCGATATGGTCGGTGTAAGCCGTTGCTGTTGTGTTCTGTGCGAGAACAACAGAGTCCTTCACGTTCTGCGAGTTGACGCGCACCACGGTGTAGTTGATGTTCGCCTTGTCGAAGTAGCCTCCGTTTACACCAGCCGTAGGAGCTTTCCATGAGAGCTTCACGTCCTGTCCGCTCACAGAGGCAGTAAGGTTGGAGGGCGCCTTTGGAACGTCGTAGCCGAGGCGTGTGCTCGTTGTGGTCATCTCGCTGACGGCAGCAGGGCGCTCGCCGCTTGCCGGTACTTCAGCCGTTACGCCGAACACCGTTTCGCCGCTCTTCGTCGAGGTGAACTCTCTTGTCACCTTCTCGCCAGGAGCTGCAGTGCCCGTTAGATTGCTCTCGCCGTTGAGGCGTAGCGTGTAGCTGAGATTGCCGCTGAGAGCAGCGTCGTTGACGTCCTTCGTTGGCATCGTGAATGTCACAGTGCCCTGATTGAGCGACGACAGGCTCACGGAAAGGTTGCTTGCAGCCTGCGGCAGCGTGGCGAGGTTGAGGTCCTGCTTGATGAAGATGCTCGACATCTGGTCGTAAGTAGCCTCGCCTTCTTCGCCGAAGTCGGTGACGGTTGTAGACTTTGCTGTGGAAGGGTCTATCTCGACAATGTGCGTTGCCCAGTCGTCACCCACCATTGCCCAGTAAATCTTGCCCGTATTGTAGTCGCACGTGGCGCTTTGGAACAGGAATGGCACGGGAGTCATTCCCGTGGAACCGATAGTAGTATATGTGGCGTTGTACTTGTTGACGAGATAGAGCTTTCCGCTCTTTCCGATACAGTAGAGGTCGCCGTTGCGGTTGAATGTGAGGGCGATGATGTTTTCAGGCAGTTCGCCGATGGCTGAGCTGCTGGTGATGACGTCGCTGTCGAAGTTCATGTAGGTGAGCTTGCCGAGCGTCGTGTACTTTCCGGAGTAGTTGCCGTCAGAGAATATGCCGTACACCTTCTGCGTCTGCGGGTCGAAGGCGAGGTCTCTTGATATGGCGGTGAACGCCATGTCCATGCTCGTCTTGTCGCCCTTCAAAGTCCAGTCGGTGGAATCGTACTCATAGAAATGTACGGGGAATTTCACCGTGGCGCCAGCATCGTTGTCCTCCTCGTAGTAGGATGACAGGAATGTGCCCTGCATGTAGGTGCCGCCACCGTAATTCTTCACGTCGCTGCTGACGAGCGATATGCCCGAAGGATTGGTTGTGTTGAATGTGTACAGGCCTGTAGCGTGTTCGTCGCTTGATGCCACGTAGCCGTAGAGCTGCACGCCCTGCGCCTTGGCATCAGCCTTCTTGTGTGCCGACTGCCGTGAAGCCTTCTTTGCTACGCGGCGTGCCAGCACTTCCGCCGGAACGGCGTGCGTCTGCGCCAGAGCCTCAGCCACGGGAGCCGCAATCACGGTCAGCGCGACAAGAGCCTTAGCGTAAGGCTTGATGTTGGAGTCTTTTCTCATAACGTAAGATTAAGATATTGGTTTGTGAAATGTTGTTATCCGTAAAGATAATGCAAAGGTATATAAAAAACATGAAAATGCAAGTAGCTGTTGTTTAATTTCTGAAAAATAGGGACTTATGGTCATTCTATTGTCGTGTAATTCGCTATTTTTGTTTAATTTTGCAGGCATAAAACAAGTAACATATTTATAATTATGACAATGAAACGATTGTTGTTAATCATCACAGCATTTATCATGTACGCATCAACAATGTCTGCCGGTGGACGCCTGACGATAGCCGACATCACCGGCGGCAAGTTTGCCGCCAAGACCGTGAACGGCATCAACCCCATTGAGGGCACCGACACCTACGCCCGCATCAGCGACGACGGAAAGCGCGTGGAGAGCTACTCTTTCAAGACGGGCAAGAAGCTCGCTGTGCTCTTCGACGTGGACAACACCATGGGCAAGAAGCTGAAGGACTTCGACGACTATATCCTCTCGCCCGACGGCACGCGCATGCTCATCCAGACCTCTACGGAGCGCATCTACCGCCGCTCCTTCAAGGCCGACTTCTACATCTACACCATTGCCTCGCGCAAGCTTGAGCGTCTTTCCGACGGCGCGAAGCAGCAAGTGCCGGTGTGGTCGGCTGACGGACAGCAAGTGGCTTTCGTGCGCGACGGCAACATCTTCCTCGTGAAGCTGCTCTATGACAATGCCGAGATACAGGTGACGAAGGACGGCAAGTTCGGCGAGGTCATCAACGGCTTGCCCGACTGGGTGAACGAGGAGGAGTTTGGCTTCAATTGCGCCCTCACGTTCAACGCCGACGGCACGATGCTCTGTTGGCTGCGCTACGACGAGTCGCGCGTCAAGACCTATTCGCTCCAGATGTACAAGGGACTTGAGCCCGAGAAGCAGGAGAATGCTTCCTATCCCGGATTCTACTCCTACAAATATCCTAAGGCAGGCGAGGACAACAGCCTCGTGACCGCCTGGAGCTACGACATCAAGAGCCACAAAATCAGCAAGCTTGCCGTGCCTCTCGACGCCGATGGCTATATGCCGCGCATAAAGTCCACCTCCAATCCGGCGCGTGTAATGGTCTACACTATGAACCGCCATCAGGACCAGCTCTGCCTCTACGCCGTCAATCCTCGCAGCACCATGGCGCAGCTCATTGTCAAGGAGCAGGTGGCGAAGTACGTGAAGGAGGAGTCGATGGAGGGCGTGAAATTCATCGGCGACAACATCCTTCTGCCCAGCGACCGCTCAGGCTACATGAAGCTCTACGTCTACAACATGAACGGACAGCTCCTTCGCACCATCGGCGACGGCAACTACGACATCACTAATGTCTACGGCTACGATGCCAAGACGGGCGACGTCTTCTATCAGGCTGCCGCTCTCGGTGCCTCCGACCGTCAGGTGTACGTCTGCCACCGCAACGGAAAGACACAGCGCCTCACCGACCGTGAGGGATGGAACTCCGCGCTCTTCTCCGGCGACTATCAATACTTCATCAACACGTGGAGCGACTACAACACTCCCTACGTCTTCACGACGCGCTCTCGCGACGGCAAGCTCATCTCTACCCTCCAGGACAACAGCGAGCTGAAGGCTCTCGCCGCCGACTATGGCTTCTGCAAGCGCGAGCCTTTCTCCTTCAAGACATCGGAAGGCGTGGAGCTTAACGGCTGGATGCTAAAGCCGCGCGATTTCGACGCCTCGAAAAAATACCCCGTCATCATGCATCAGTATAGCGGCCCCGGCAGCCAGCAGGTTGTCAACTCCTGGGGCGCCGGCTCCATGGGACAGGGCGGCGCTTTCGACTCCTATCTCGCTCAGCAGGGCTTCATCATCGTCAGCGTTGACGGACGCGGTACGGGAGGCAGAGGCTCCGACTTCGAGAAGTGTACCTATCTGAAGATTGGCGACCTTGAGTCGAAAGACCAGGTGGAGGCAGCCATCTATCTCGGCTCCCTGCCTTACGTCGACAAGGAGCGCATCGGCATCTGGGGATGGAGCTACGGCGGATTCAACACGCTCATGAGCATGTCGGAGGGCAGAGGCGTCTTCCGTGCAGGAGTGGCTATCGCACCGCCAACCAACTGGAAGTTCTACGACACCATCTACACTGAGCGCTACATGCGCACGCCGAAGGAGAACCCCGACGGCTACGCCACCAATCCCATCAACCGCGCCTCAAAGCTCCATGGTGCACTGCTCATCTGCCACGGCACAGCCGACGACAACGTTCATCCACAGAACACCTTCGAGTACTCCGAGGCTCTCGTGCAGGCCGACAAGGATTTCCGCGAGTTGCTCTACACCAATCGCAATCACGGCATCAGCGGAGGCAACACGCGCAATCATCTCCTCCGACAGGTGGCACAGTTCTTCATGAATGAGCTGCGTTAGTAGCTGTATAGACAAAGGTTTATAGGTCTGCTTGCATTACAATATTTGCCTGTTTTTATCGCCCAAAACTTGCGAATGAATCGGCAATCTTTCATTTGTGCGGTTTTTCTTCAAAAATCGGCGTGCAACAATGAAGCTATTGAATATCAGGAATTTATGTAAGCGAAATAGGACTTTGTGCAAAAAAAGTAGCCCATGAATGGGGCTACATTATAGTAAAAGTGGCACTTTAGCAATGCTAAAGTGCCACTTTACGTTTATAGAAGCGCCGCTTCAGACCTGCTAAAGCGGCGCTTTTCAATGCATACAACCTGTAAATTTCCCTCTTTTCCATCCTTTTTGCAAGAATAAAGTTCTGATTTCACATTAGGCGAAGCCAACGCCATAGGATTTCAGAGCAGAAAAACATCCAGATTGAAAATTCTTTTTGTAATACTTTTTTACTTCGTGTACGATATTTGCATCCCTGCATAGCAAGGAGCATTACTCCGTCAGCTGCGGCTCACTTGGAAGCCATTTTGACATAAAGTCATCTCCACGAAGCGTGCCTTGTCGTTAGGTCGGTTTTCGGAGAGGATGCGCCTGATGCGTGCAGCAGCGTCTTCGTCCTTCGCCACCATGTACAGATAGCCTCCGCCGCCAGCACCCGGCAATTTGTAGCCAAGGCATAGGTCGTCGACAAGCCTCGTCAGCGCCTGCACGGCAGGAGGATTGGTGCCGGAGTCGATTGCTTGGTTTTGCAGCCATGTCTTGCCGACGAGGTGTCCCATGCGTTCGAAGTCCATGCGCTGAATGGCGTCGAACATGTTGAGGGCGTGCGCCTTCATCTCGCGCAGCATGGCAAGCTCGTCGTGCTCGTTGAGGAACATCTTGCGCACAATCTCGGCAAGGATGGTCTTCGCCGTGCGCGTGATGCCAGTGTAGTAGAGCAGATGACAAGCCTTGTATTCCGGCTGGGAGAAGAGAGCGTCGGGCAGATAGCGTACCTCCGGGCTTTGTCCGAAGCCACGCTCCGTCTGGAGCAGTTTCACGCCAGGGAGCAGTCCGCCAAACTGGTCTTGCCATCCTCCGCCCGTCGTGAGCAGTTGCTCAAGCACGAGCGTGCGGTGGCCAATCTCCGCCTTGTCCCATCCCAAGCCGCAGAAGTCGCTCAGCGCGCCGAGCACGGTTGAGGCGAGAAGAGAGCTTGTGCCAAGTCCGGAGCCTGCGGGAATGGCAGAGAGCAGCGTCACCTCGATGCCGCATCCGAAAGCACGCAGCTGTTCCTCAAGCGATGCGAAGCGGTCCTGGCAGAACTGCGGAACAAAGCCTGCGAGCGCGAGGGCAGCCTTAGGAATAGAGAACGGCGAGCCCACCTTATTATATAGAGCCAGTTCCTCAAATGAAGTGATGGTCTCCGATGCGCCGAGGTCGATGCTTCGCAGCACGATGTGGGGTTCGGAGCATGGCTTCACGTAGGTTTGGAGAGGCGGCTGTCCGTTTAGTTTTATGGCGAGGTTGACAACGTTGCCGCCCTCCATGAGGCAGAACGGCGGCGTGTCGGTCCATCCGCCGGCGATGTCGATGCGCACGGGCGAGCGTCCCCATACGATTTGGTCAGCGTATACGGATAGCTTTGGCTGCTGGCTCACGCGGAGCGCCTCTGCCGTCAGTCCCTCGCGCAGGAGGGCGAAGGCACGCTCCTCTTGCTCCTTGCCGTCGGCGCCAGCAAAGCGCTGGGCCTCCGAGCGGAACATGGCGTCGCGTGTGCGTGTGAGCAGCGACGCCGAGTTGGGTAGGGTGTCGGGCATAGGGATGGCGTAGCGTCCGTAGTCGCGTGCCACGCTCTCAAGGTCGGTCTGGTAGAACACGCTGTGCTGCCAGTTCTTGGCAAGCAGCGGGAGGTTGGCGTTGCGCAGTTTGGTGCGCTGCTCCACGAGTCGACTCAGATTGGCCTCGCTGCTAATCTCGTCGGCACTCATCCGTCGGGCGTTGGTCCATATCTCCTTGCCCTCTTCGAGCGAGGAGTCGCTGAGCATCCAGCGCAGCACGATGCCCATGTCGTGCGTGTTGTCGACCACGGGGAATATGCGTGCCGCCTGCAGGTCATGGCGTCCCTCGATGGCGTCGATGTCGATATGTCGCTTCTCTGCCCAGTCGGCGAAGGAGCCTCCGAGATATTCCACCTCGGCGAGGTCGCCGCGGAACTTGTCGTTGAAGCCGTACGGGCGCACCACCCATTCTTTCTCGCCCATAGGCACAATGTCTACACACTGCCCGGGGGAGAGCGTCAGCGTCCAGTCGTTGTCGGGCACGCCGGTCACGATGTTGTCCTGCGTCAGCGTCCAGTGTGCGCCTACGACGGCGTTCTCAATCCATTCGTTGCGGTTTTTGTCGCTCCATTTCGTTCTCAATTCCGTGTTCTGCACGAATATGGAAGGATGGGGTTTGCGGTCGTGGTGCATAATCTCACGCTGGTCGCTCACGAGGTTTTGTATGGCAAGCATAGAGGAGAGCAGCTCATGCGACGTACCGAAATGATAGAACTCGCCGCCGGGCAGCGGCAGTATGGCAACCTTCAGCTTGGCCACTGCCTCGTCCTTTATCACAGGGTTGGAGCCGAGCGCACAGCCGAACTCGCCGTACATGTCGTAGTTTACGACGTCGCCCGAGAGCGCGTCGCCCTTGTCGGACGAGTGCTCCATGAGCACTTTCACGGCACGGTCGGAGAGAATCCAGACGCCGATGTCGGTAAGATAGAAATGGTCGGCAAGCAAAGACGAGAGCTTCTCTACAGAAGGCTTCTGGAGCATACACTTCAGCTCGGTTGGCTTCTCGCGCGTCGAGACGAACACACCGTGATCCTTGGCAATCTCGGGGCCGAGCCACAGACCGTAGCACACGATGTCGGCATCCTCGGGAATTGGTTGCAGCGGCTCGGTGGAGCGGATGTATACGTCTCCGCTGACAATCATCGTGTTGAGTCCCTTGGGCGCTATGTCCATAATGCGCTTATAGAGCGGCACCTGCAGTGAGAGCAGACTCTGGTGGAGACTCTGTCCGCGCTCCCAGCGGAACACGGGCAGCGGCGTCAGTATTTTGCCCGACGGGGCATACGATGGTAGGCGTCGGCTTTGTCCGCCGGCATGGAGCAGCAGGCGCTTGTCGGATGCCAGCCATTCGTCGAACGGGCATTGCTTGCCGGAGGCGTCATAGGCGGCGCGCAGCAGCCATGTCGTTCCGCCGCCGGAACCGAGTTTCTTGCCCACGGGGTCGTTCGTGCAGAACCATTCTCCCTTGGGCAACTCTGTGATGTCATGAAAGCACCCCACAAGATTAGGGGGCAGTGACAGTAGTTTTTGCATAATTATAATTTTTTTTATTTCCTATTTTTCGTACAAATGGAACATCCTTTCCATCATCTGCCATTTCTCGTCGCTTGTGGCTTCAGCAGAGCAGTTCTGGAAGTTAGCCACGTGCTTTTCCCATTCCGCCTGGCGGGGTAGGGTGGCGAGGCGTGCCATGGCAGAGTCCCAGTCGAAGTCAACCGGGGCGTCTACAATCATCACGAGGCGGTTGCCGAGAATGTAAATCTCCATTTCGAGTATGCCAACAGCCTTGATGCCCTCTCCGATTTCGTCCCAAAAGTGCTCCTTGTCGTGAGCCTCACGGTATTTGCGAATTAGTTCGCAGTCGTCCTTAAGTTCCATGGTCTGCACGAAACGCTTAGTTGGTTGTCCGTATTCTTTCGTTTTGTATCCGTTAGTCATAAACACTGAATTTATAGAAACAATAATATTCTTAACGTATGTTGATTGCAAAGTTACGGATTTTGTGGCATACACGAAGTAAGTTAACCAACTTTATGGTGATATTTTTTGAACATTTACTTATTTAGTTGTAACTTTGCAGACACAGATTGTAACTTTGCAGACACAAACTTCAAGAACATAATAAAAAAATAGCAAAAGGACTTAGGTATGATATATGACGTAATGCGGGCAATTCTCATCTGGCTCATGCGGATTGACGACAGCATGCTGCTCTTCGTGAACGGCATTCACAATCCGTTCTTCGACGGTGTGATGTGGCTCATCAGTGCCCGCTGGACGTGGCTCCCGTTCTATTTCTTCCTCGTTTGGCTGCTCTTCCGCTACACAACGCGGAAGCGTGCCCTGCTGTGCCTTCTTGCCATAGGGCTCCTTATCGCGGCGTCCGACCAGACTTGTGCCACGCTCATACGACCGGAATTTGAGCGTCTCCGTCCTGCCAATCTTGCCAACCCCATTTCTGCTTTCGTCCACACTGTCAACGGCTACCGTGGCGGCAGCTACGGCTTTCCGTCGTGTCATGCCGCTAACACGTTCGCTCTCGCCGCCTTCCTATCGCTACAGTTAAAGCGCAGATGGGTTTGTGTGATGATGTTCGTGTGGGCAATGGTGGTGAGCTATTCGCGTATGTACCTCGGTGTTCACTATCTTGGCGACATTCTCTGCGGGGCAGTTGTGGGTTCGTTCTATGCCGTCGTCTTGCATTTTCTTTTGAAATACGCCTACAGAAGGTTTGATTTGTAGGCACTTTTGCTTGCCCTTTATTTTTTTTAGTATTATGCTTACGTGCATGACTTTTGCCGTTGTTTTAGAGCAAAAGTATTAAAATCTTACTACATTTTTTAAATTATTTATTATATCCTTTGGTAGATAGTCAAAATATTTATATATTTGCCGAAAATTTGAAAATAAGACTTTGTTGACATTAACTATTTACTAATCTTATATAATATGGAGAATCCTAAATCAAAAGCTATTGTCCGCCAATGGATGAGGCGACCGGTTTTGACGGCCGGATTGATGCTCATGCCACTATGCGGTATGGCACAAAACGGTGCTGTCAGCGGTGTTGTCACCGACAGTGACGGTGCGGCTTTGCCAGGTGTTACAGTACAGGTGAAAGGTACGAAGAAGTCAGCCATCACCGACATCAATGGTCATTACACTATTGATGCTCCTGCCAATTCGGAACTTGTGTTCAGCTACATCGGCATGGACCCGCAAGACATCAAGCCGGGCAGCCGAAAGGTCATCAACGTCGTGTTGAAGGACAACGCCTCCAACCTCAACGAGGTGGTGGTTGTGGGCTACGGCGTGCAGAAGCGCGGAACGCTCACCAGCGCCGTGTCGGCAATCAGCGGCGACGACCTCCTGAAGTCACCCGCCACAAACGTCTCGCAGGTGCTGGGCGGAAAGATTCCTGGCCTGTCTTCCGTGCAGGAGTCAGGAGAGCCGGGCGTTGACCAGGCTTCGTTGCGCATCCGTGGTTCAATCTATGGCGTTTCCTACATCGTCGACGGTTTCCCCGTTGACAACATCAACGACATCGACCCAAATGACATCGAGAGCGTGTCTGTGCTCAAGGACGGTGCTTCGGCTGCCGTGTACGGCTTGAAAGGCTCTGGCGGCGTAATTATCATCACTACAAAGAAGGGTGTAGTCGGCAAGACGTCTATCACGTACGACGGCTCGTTCGGTGCGTCGATGAACGCCAATTTCCCGAAGTTCATGAATGGTCCGCAGTTTGCCTACTACTACAACATGGCGCAGATGATGGATCAGCTCGCAAGCGGAGCCATCACCGACCGCAGCCAGTATCAGCCTGCTTTCACGAAAGCTAATGTGGAGGCAATGACAAACGGCGACCCGACGGACGGTTGGGACAATGTGAACTATATAGATAAGGTGTTTGGCACGGGCTTCACGCAGAAGCACAGCGTCACAGCACAAGGCGGCACAGAGAAGCTACGCTACTTCGTTTCGCTTGGCTATCTCGGACAGAACGGTAATATCGACAACTTCACCTATCGCCGCTACAATCTGCGCTCAAACATCGAATCGGATTTTGCTAAGAATTTCCACTTCACTCTCGGCGTTTCAGGCAAGGTGTCAAACCGTCATACCCCCGGCTACGCATCTGGCGGCACCGACGGTGACTCTGGTCTCGGCGAGCAGGGATGGCTCTCCATCGCCCATCAGGTGATTGGTATGCACCCGTATCTGCCGGAGAAGATGAACGGACTCTACACGGGCACGCTCCAAAACAATACGTCTCTACCTAACAGCCCTCTCGCAGCAATCTATGAGTCGGGCTACAAGAAGACGCACAGCGTTGACCTACAAACTAATTTCTCCCTTTCTTATGACGTGCCTTGGGTGAAGGGCTTGCAGCTCAAGGTGGCTGGCTCCTACGACTACGGCACATCCCACAACAAGAATCTCAATACTCCCTATTATCTGATGACGCGCAGCGGCAACACTGGCAGCACGTTCAACCGGACAGGCGATCCGCGCGGCACGGAGAACGGCATCAACATGGGTGAAGGACAGTCCAACTATGAGCAGCTTGTCGGTCAGGCAAGCATCGGATACACAGGCTCGTTCGGACTCCACAACATCGATGTGCTTGCACTTGTTGAGGCTCGCGACTACAAGAGCGACTCACATTCGGCTTACGCCAAGAATCTCCCGTTCGCACAGCTGCCTGAACTGAGTCAGGGCGTGGCTACAGACAATCCTATCAGTGGCGGCAGCGACCAAAGCCGTTCGGCTGGTTATGTCTTCCGCGTGAAGTACGACTACGACAATAAATATCTCGCAGAATTCACCGGACGCTACGACGGCTCCTACAAGTTCTACGGAATGTCGGGTAGCCGCTGGGGCTTCTTCCCATCTGGTTCTGTCGGATGGCGCATCTCTAAGGAGAACTTCATGAAGGACATCAAGTTCATCGACGACCTCAAGGTGCGCGCCTCCATCGGTTTGCTCGGCAACGACGCCGTGAGCGCCTACTCGTTCCTCAGCCAGTATGCTGCGGGCGGCAACGTGCTCATCAATGGCGTGCTCAACCCGGCTTACTACACAAGCGTAATTGCCAACCAGGCTCTTACATGGGAGAAAACGCTGTCCTACAACGC
>ERZ808240.376-NODE-376-length-60063-cov-41.410279_pt1 | contig 60063 bp, 46 predicted proteins | sample MGYA00521084_ERZ808240 | MGnify/ENA primary metagenome ERZ808240 (study PRJEB31516, sample SAMN03275571) | gut metagenome | biome: mammalia-associated habitat; material: feces | host: Papio cynocephalus | place: Kenya | collected 2012-08-06 ...
CTTGAGCGGTGAAACGCTAAAAAGCTTGAGCGGTGAAACGCAAAGAAAGCTTGAGCGGTGAAACGCAAAGAAAGCTTGAGGGGTGAAACGCGAAGAAAATAGCGACCTGTACGATTGAAACGGGCTGAAAGCCCAGAAGCTCCTAGCCCAGGGCATCGCCCTGGGTACAAATGGCGGGAATAAATGCGCCCTGTAAGGGCAAAAGCATTAATAATTCCCCTATAAAATAGAAGGCTTTTGCCCTTACAGGGCGACATGCTGGCTTGCATATTACCTAGGGCGATGCCCTAGGCTAGGTGCTTCTGCCCTTTCAGGGCGTATTGGAATATTCCAACCGTATAGGTGGAAAATAGAAGGTCGAAACACTAAAAAGCTTGAGCGGTGAAACGCTAAAAAGCTTGAGCGGTGAAACGCAAAGAAAGCTTGAGGGGTGAAACACTAAAAAGCTTGAGCGGTGAAACGCTAAAAAGCTTGAGGGGTGAAACGCGAAGAAAATAGCGACCTGTACAATTGAAACGGGCTGAAAGCCCAGAAGCTCCTAGCCCAGGGCATCGCCCTGGGTACAAATGGCGGGAATAAATGCGCCCTGTAAGGGCAAAAGCATTAATAATTCCCCTATAAAATAGAAGGCTTTTGCCCTTACAGGGCGACATGCTGGCTTGCATATTACCTAGGGCGATGCCCTAGGCTAGGTGCTTCTGCCCTTTCAGGGCGTATTGGAATATTCCAACCGTATAGGTGGAAAATAGAAGGTCGAAACACTAAGAAAACTTGAGCGGTGAACCACTAAAAAAACTACATTGTTGAACCATTAAAAAAAGAAAGGAAAGAAAAGTATGAAGAAAGAAAATTGGAAAACCATCCTGCAAGTACTCATCAGCATGCTGACGGCAATTGCCACCTCGCTGGGTGTAACCAGTTGCATGTAACGGAGGAGGAAAAAAAAGAAAAACTAGATTGTTGAACCATTAAAAAAGAAAAACTAGATTGTTGAACCATTAAAAAAAAAAAGGAAAATTGAACTATGGGAATTAAAGTAAAAGCAATCGAACGCAACGTATCGTTCGAAAAGGGAAAGCAAAAGTGGGCTTACGTGATGCAGGCAGACCTCTACAGCCAGCTTGGCGCAAGCAAGGTGATTGAGGAGGCAGCCGTGCGCAGCGGCTTGCCAAAGGCGGTAATCAACGCCGGATGGAGCGCCATCGGCGAGGTGATAGCAGCTTGGGCCACCGAGGGCCACAGCGTAGCCATCCCTGGTCTCGGAAGCCTCCGCTTCGGCCTCAACTCCACCGCCGTGGACGACGTGAACAAGGTGAGCACCAGCCTCATCTCCCGCCGCTACATCATCTTCGTGCCCAACACGGAGATCAAGAAGGAGCTCGAAGAGACCTCCATCAACATCACTTGCTACGACCGAAACGGCAAGGTGGTGAAGCAGGTTACCTCCACCGACACGCCTTCCGACGGAGGCGACGACAACAATCCTTCGGGCGGCGGCTCTAGCACCGGCGATGGCGGCTCGCAGGGCGGAGGTTCAGGAACTGGCGGCTCTGGCGACGGCGACGGAACCGTAGAATAACAATCAAGCCTTCCTCTCAGCATTATTCATGGGGGGAAGGCTTTTTTATGCCTAGCCGATTAACAGAAAAGGCGGCAGACAAGGAACCGCCCTCGGGAGGAAATTTCCCCAGAGGGAGGCCCTTGCTGCCGCCATCACTGCTTTTTTATATATTTGGATTGAATGAATATCTTCCCGAAATATACGTAGATTGAATGAATATCTCCCCGAAATGCAGCTCCAAGCCCTTACTTGGCGTAAGCTGTCTTGTAGGCAGAGTCGAAGAACATAGCACAAGAACCTACGCCAGTCTCATACTCATGCTGCTTCTGGCCAACACCGTCATACTCCACTACATAGCCATTGCCATTGTAGTCGGCGTAGCCATACTCGCCCATGCGATAAGACAGAACAAAAATGTGGTTTGTCAATGGATCTACATAAATGCCGCATGGGCTCTCAGGCATCTCGGATAGGTTTACAGGATGTGCCTCCGTACTACCTGCAAAAATCGCACTCACGCTAGGAGTGCCACCATAAGGAGCATTGAGGACAAAGAAGTAAGGCTGAACAACATTCATGCGTGTACTCTGTCCAGAGGCTACCAAAGCGGCATAGTTGCCTTCTGCCACTTTCTGAGATTTACCTTCGCTGAAACTTACATAACGAAGGGCATTCTCACCATAAGCATTGTAAGAGGCATCATAATACTGATTGTCGATTACATACAGTTTTCCTCCAGCATAATAGATGCTGGTAGGATTGTTCACACCCTCGATATTCTTGGTCTCGACATTGCCATTGGAAAGGTTGATGCAAGAGATGTTGCCACCACCTGCACCAAAGTTGCTGTTTGCTACATAGAGATAGCCGCCACCGATAACCAAGCCCTCAGGATAGCTGCCTACCTGATACTTGCCAGCAAGGGCGAAGCTTGTGGTATCCACCGCAGCCACGTAGCCACCGTATGTGGTGAAATATACCTTGCCACCCTCACCGATGATGTGGCGTGGCTCCGCACCCTCGGTATTGCCCATCAATGCTGTGGTGCTGATTTGCTTGATGCTCTGCTTGGTGGTCTTGTCGATTACCTCGATGGTGTTGCTCTGGTCTACGGCAATATAAATCTTGTTGCCATATACGATACCATCGTTGGCAGTATTGCCGAGCGAGCGACCGTTGGCTGCCTTGAACACACCCTGTGTGGCTGTGCTCGAAGCATAGTCGATGGCTGTGAGCGAGCTCTCGATATTGCTGTACATATTACCAGCGTTCACGATGTATGCGCCTGTGCTGTACTCCTGTAAATAATAGTCAGGACCATCGTTGTCATCGCTACATGATGTCATCATTGCCGTGCCCATCAGGAGCACAGCCAAACCTAATAAATACTTTCTCTTCATTTTCTCTTTTTTATTTTGAATTTTTAATCGTTTTTACTTTTAACTGAACTTTCGCAAGTACTCAAGAATGCGCCCTGTAAGGGCAAAAGCGACGACAAGCAAGAAGGGCATCAGAACGAATACCCGATGCTCAGCGTCCAAGAGCGACGAGGCATCGGATAATGCCCCACAAGCTCATATTGCTTCGCCAGCAGGTTCTTCACATCCATCCTCAACTTCACTCCTCTCAGCGACTTGCCACAGATTCGCAAGTCGTCGAGCTGTCGATAGAGCGTAAGCCCCATGTCCCAGTAGCCATCCACCTCGGTGCCCTCGTAGTGCTCGTTGTTAGCCCATCGCTGGCTCATGCCCTGTCCATGCAAAGAGACGTTCACCCAGGGGTTCTCCCACCCCAGGGCCATGCTGCCCGAATGCAGGGGGATGTAGGCTATCTGGTTGCCATAATACTTAGACGAGCGGTTGGTATGGTTCACCACATGCTGGTAGCTATACGAGCCTTGCAGCGACAGCCGATGCCCATGAGCCACCTGCCATGCACTGCGCAAGGAAGCATCCACGCCCACCACATCCACTCGGGCAACGTTCACGGTGCGCCAAATGAACATGTTGTAGGGCACGCCCACTATCTTGTCAGTTACCCGATTGCGGTACCCATCCACCGTGGCTTGAAGGCTCCATCTTCTGTAACGCAGGCTTTCGCCATTTCCCCCATCCATAGGGGAGGATTTTTTCCAAGTCACACCCACATTCAGTTGGCGGGTCTTCTCGGGTTTCAAGTCGGAGCTTCCGTAGTGGAAGAAATAGTTCTCGTTGAATGTCGGCACTCGGAAGATGTCCTTGTACGAAGCCCTGAGATAGAGCTCGTCGCCATCGCCCAACAGTCGATAAGAGAGCGAGAGCGATGGAGAGAGCCTTCGGGCATCCTTGGCTGCTTGACTAGCCTTGGCGGAATTGCTGTTCAGATAAACAGATGCCAGCATTCGCCCCAGCACCACCCATCTGCCCTGCGTATATCGGGCGGCGAGCGACTGGAGGATGCCGTGGCGGCGAGGATGGAGGTCGGTGGCGAGGGTGCTGTTGAGCGAGTTCATCATCCAGTCGGCGGAATAATCCACCGCCCAATGCTCGCTCGGCATCCACATCAGAGCCGCCGAAGTATAATATTCCCTTTGCCAGTAGGTGGCGTCGTTGCGCCTGTCTGCCACCAGCGTGTCGCGATAGGCAGAGCTTGCCCAGTTCATCTTGGCTTGCACCTTCAGCATCCAATGGTCGTCGAGGCTGCGGGCTTGCCATCTTGCCTGTGCGAAGGCATTGCGGTCGTGCTGCTGCTCGGCATTCAAGTTGGTATAATAGCGCACGATGCCCGGCAACTGCCGGTCGTTGTCATAATAGTAGAGCTTCGCCCATAGCTGGCTTCGGCTCATTCCGTCGGCTCGCCTGCCCATCATCCAGTGCATGTTCAGTTCGCCGTGCCCCGAGTTCATGCGACTGTTGGTGCGTCGCTCGTGGGTGGTGTACTTGCCGTTGCGCAAGAGGAAAGGGTAATCGTTCTCGGCATAGGTATATTCCCCCATCGCCTGTAGGGTAAACCTGTCGGAGATGCGCTGCACATAGCGCAGATAGGGCGATACAAACCCGAAGGAGCCCACCTGCAACTGGGTGGAGAGATGCGCCCTGCGGTCGGCAGGAATCTCGTTCATCGTCTCGATGGCGAGCATGGCTGCCACCGAGGCTTGTCTGGCAGAGATGAAGATGTCGTCGTTGTCGCCGATGGTGAGCTTGAGCGTCTGCACTTGGTCGAGCGAATAACGAGACACGTCGATTTCGCCGCCCTGACATTCGCTGAGCAGCATGCCGTCGTAGCTCACGCCCGTGTGTCCGGCTCCAAAGCCACGCACGGCAACGGTCTTCATACCTCCCGCCCCTCCATAGTCGCGCAGGTTGATGCCTGGCATACGATGCAGGGCATCGGCGATGTCGGTAACGCCCAGACGGGCGAAATCCTGATGCGCCAACAGTTGCAACGGTGCCGTAGAGGTCATCATGCGACGCTGCCCCTGGGCGTTCACCTCCACCTGCTGCAGATGCTGCGTGCGGAGGGTGTCGGCACGTTGCCGGGCAGACGAAGGCATCGCCCGGGCAGACGAAGGCATAGCCATCGCTCCCAACGATAGCAGGCAAAGAAAACCAATCTTTCTCATTATTCAAATCTTATCATAAAAACGGCTCCATCCCCAGCCCTATCCACGAGGCTGGATGGAATGCGCTCCCGGTGTCTCTACATTATAAGAGAGAGAGGGAGTGGCAACGGCAGGTCTTCTGGCTTGCGTCTATCAGGCAAGCGGTCTTCCCGAAAAAATGCCAGTGACCTATATGGTGCTTGCCGTATCCCCGCCCTCCACATGCATGGAAAAGACGGAGAAGAGACGCTTACAGCTGCGGGACAGCTCGGGCTTCTCACCCGATTCCCTTTTAATCACTACCCCCACTTCTCATCCAAGAAATATCGCTCCTCTGGCGGCGCGACGGGGCAGTGAACCAATTGCGGGTGCAAAATTAAGGCGAAATTTTCTATCCACCAAATTTTTGAATAGAAAATTTCGCCTTCACAGCAAAAAAGCCCCAACTATAGTCAGACCTGTAGGGTTGAAACGGGCTGAAATGATTCAAGTTTCGCAGGTAGATAATGATTCGGGCTGAAGGCCCAAAAGCACCTAGCCTAGGGCAACGCCCTAGGTAGTTTGATAGGAATAAAGTGCGCCCTGAAAGGGCAAAAGCTTTATTCTTAGGCTAGCAGATATAATGCTTTTGCCCTTACAGGGCGACATCCTTGCTTGCGTATTACCTAGGGCGTTGCCCTAGGCTAGGTGCTTCTGCCCCTTCGGGGCGTATTGTAATATTCTACCCGTACAGCACAAATCTATTTATGCCAGCAGCGTGACGTATCCCCCCGCCACATCCACGAGCTGCTTTCTCTTGGCCACACCTATTATATAATGCGCCTCCTTGGCAGAGCAATGGAAATACTTCTTCACGGCATTCACCATGTCTTTCTTCTCGATGCTCTCCACACCCTTGGGATAGGCACCGCGCACCGCTTTCTCGATGTCGACCATTTTGTACTCGTGATGACGCTTGTGATAGTACTGCGACACGATGATGGCGAAGATAATCACCAGCACGATGATGATAAATAAAACTGACTTGCTCATAGTTTACGTTTTTAATATATATAATAGGTATCATAATATCCGCCTGGGGGTAAGCCTCTCGCCCCAGCCTTCGAATCGAGCGATAGCTGTAATCGCCAAATTCAGCGCAAATATAATCATTTTTTGCGAGAAATCAACTTTTTTCTCGATTTTTTTTATAATTTTCTGCATTTTTCTTGCATTTATCAGAAATATTGCCTATATTTGCAATCACTAAACCTTAAAGCAAGGAAAAAATGCAAGAAACCGTAAAGAAAGTTTTAACAGGCGACTTCAATCGCAAGAAGGCATTCCTGTTCCTCGTGACAGCCCTTCTCACACTCATCGTGTGGAACCTGCCCATCGATAGCTTCGGCATCGACGGGCTTACAGTAGTACAACAACGCGTCATCGCCATCTTCTGCATGGCAGTGATGCTATGGCTCACCGAGGCTATACCCGCCTGGGCCACCAGTGTGGTAATCATCTTCGTGCTGCTCTTCTTCGTCAGCGACTCCGCCTTCGCCGTGATGCAAGGCTCCGAGGGCGAATATGGCAAGCTGCTCGACTACCAGGGCGTGATGGCGTGCTTCGCCGACCCAACCATCATCCTCTTCCTGGGCGGTTTCGTGCTCGCCATAGCCGCCACCAAGAGCGGCCTCGACGTGCTGATGGCCAAGAAGCTGATGGCCCCCTTCGGCAGCAGGTCGGAATACGTGCTGCTGGGCTTCATGCTCATCACGGGCGTATTCTCGATGTTCATCTCCAACACCGCCACGGCAGCCATGATGCTCACCTTCCTCACCCCCGTGTTCAAGGCGTTGCCAGCCAAGGGCAAGGGCAGGGTGGCGCTCACCATGGCCATCCCTATCGGAGCCAACCTGGGCGGTATGGGAACCCCTATCGGCACGCCGCCTAACGCCTTCGCCTACAAGGTGCTCAACGACCCCGAGGGATTGAACCTGGGCATCAGCTTCGGCGACTGGATGTTGATCATGGGCCCCATGGTGATCATCATGCTCTTCATGGCATGGATGATCATCCGCAAGATGTTCCCGTTTGAGCAGAAGAACATCCAAATCAAGATAGAGGGCGAGGTACACCACAACTGGCGCACCGCCGTGGTGGGCGTAACCTTCTTCCTCACCATCCTGCTCTGGGTGTTCGGCAAGCAGCTGGGCGTGAACGCCAACACCGTGGCGATGCTCCCTATCGCCGTATTCGCCTTCACGGGCGTGGTGACGGCGAGCGACCTGAAGGAAATCGACTGGGCGGTAATCTGGATGGTGGCAGGCGGATTCGCCCTCGGACTCGCGATGAACGGCACGGGCCTCGCCGAGGCAGCCGTGAAGAGCATCCCGTTTGGCGACTTCAACCCTATCGCCATCATGGCCATCTCGGGCTTCGTATGCTTCGCCCTGAGTAACTTCATCTCCAACACCGCCACCGCCGCCCTGCTCATCCCTATCCTCACCGTGGTATGCGCCGGCATGGGCGACACCTTGGCAGGCATCGGAGGCACCAGCACCGTCATCATCGGCGTGGCAGTGGCAGCCAGCTGCGCCATGTCGCTCCCTATCTCAACCCCGCCTAACGCCATCGCCTACTCCACCGGTCTCATTCAGCAGACCGACATGGTGAAGGCCGGACTCACCGTGGGAGCCCTGAGCATGGTGATAGGATACGCTGTGCTCATCTTCTTCTGCCGCATGGGACTGCTGTAAAAAGCTAGAGACGAGAGTTCAGCAGAACCGACAGATTTTAAGAACTATTAAATATCGGCACCGCCAAATAATGACGCAATTATTTGGCGGTGTCTTTTTTTTGCCTTAACTTTGCACGCCAAACAAGGACTTGACCCCCTACACATTTTTTTACATACAAAGCAGAAAAGAAAAATGAAAAAGATAGTAATCGGAATAGACGTGGGCATCTCGACCACCAAGATTGTGGGCATCGACGAGAACGGACTCGTCATCAGCCCCATCCGCATCAAGGCCACCGACCCTATCACCAGCCTCTACGGCGCCTTCGGCAAATACTTGCACGACAACAAGATTAGCCTGGGCGAGGTGGAACAGGTGATGCTCACGGGCGTGGGCGCCGCCTACATCGACGAGCGCATCTACGGCCTGCCCACGGCGAAGAGCCAGGAGTTCATTGCCGACGGCCTGGGCGCACGCTACGAGAGCAAGCTCGACCGCATGATAGTGGTGAGCATGGGCACGGGCACCTCGCTCGTGAAATGCGACGGCGACGACATCAAGCACATCGGAGGCATCGGCATCGGAGGCGGCACGCTGGCAGGCCTCAGCCGCATCATGCTCAAGACCGACGACATCAAGCAGATAGTGAACCTTGCCAAGGAGGGCGACGTGTCGAAAATCAACCTCCTGATAGGCGACATCAGCGCCAAGCCTCTGCCTGGGCTCCCGATGAACGCCGTGGCCTCGCTCTTCAGCAACGCCAAGGCCAACGCCTCGCGCGAGGACATCGCCAAGGGCCTCATCTGGATGGTGCTACAGGGCGTGGGCTCAGCCACCATCCTCTCGTCGCTAGAATCGGGCATCAAGGATTTCGTGCTCATCGGCAACCTCACCCTCATGCCGCAGTGCCGCGAGGTGTACCCAGCCATGGAGAAGCTCTACGGCGTGCGCTTCCACATCCCGAAATACTCGGAGTTTTGCACCGCCATCGGAGCCGCCCTCGACTATCGCCGACAGCAGAAATAAAATCCCAACGGCAGAAATAAAATCCCAACGGCAGAAAAAAAATCCCAACGGCGGAAATAAAGCAAGCATCGCCCTGAAAGGGCAAAAGCACATAGCCTAGGGCAACGCCCTAGGTAAATGGGATGGAGTTCATGCGCCCTGAAAGGGCAAAAGCACATAGCCTAGGGCAACGCCCTAGGTAAAATGGGATGGAGTTCATGCGCCCTGAAAGGGCAAAAGCATTATTGAAACAAGTCTTCGTTGAGGTAAAGCTTTTGCCCCTACAGGGCGACTTTTCCCCCCTTGCCTTTTACCCAGGGCGTTGCCCTGGGCTAGGAGCTTTTGGGCTTTCAGCCCGTTCACACCACCCTGTACAAGGATTGCCGCCTATCGCTTTCAGCCCCCGATCGAAGCGTAGCGACAAAAGGCACAAATGCACAACTATCCGGCGCACAAACCACCAACGTCACGCAACGTGCTGATAAATAGAGAGTTATTCGTTTTGGAAAGCAATATTTTGTCAAAGTTTTCCAAAACGAATTTCTTTTTGCCTGATTATCAGCGACTTAATATTTTTTAACGATAAAAAAGTTATCCGAAAGATGCAACTTTCAGATTTATTTCTTATCTTTGCAATGTCGAAAATGAGAGAAATATAACCTCCCCAAGACATAAGGACTTAATACTAAGTAATTTAAACATTAATCGTTAAAGTACAACAAGAAATGATTCAGACAGTAGTAAAGCGTGACGGACGCATCGTTGGATTCAACGAACAGAAAATCATGGCAGCCATTCGCAAAGCCATGTTACACACCGACAAGGGTGAAGACTCTAAACTGATAGAGCAAATCACCGACCATGTAGCCTTCCGTGGCAAGAGCCAGATGAGCGTAGAAGCCATCCAGGACGCCATCGAGATGGAGTTGATGAAGAGTGCCCGCAAGGACGTGGCACAGCGCTACATTGCCTACCGCAACCAGCGCAACATCGCCCGCAAGGCCAAGACACGCGACGTATTCATGAGCATCGTCAATGCCAAGAACAACGACATCACTCGTGAAAACGCCAACATGAATGCCGACACACCTGCCGGCATGATGATGAAGTTTGCTTCAGAAACCACTAAACCATTCGTCGACGACTACCTCCTCTCTGAGGATGTACGCGACGCCGTCATGCACAACTATATACATATCCACGACAAAGACTATTATCCAACCAAGAGCTTGACCTGCGTACAGCACCCACTGGACATCATCCTCAAGCATGGCTTCACCGCAGGCCACGGCTCTAGCCGCCCAGCCAAGCGCATAGAGACAGCAGCCGTGCTGGCTTGCATCTCACTGGAAACCTGCCAGAACGAGATGCACGGCGGACAGGCCATCCCAGCCTTCGACTTCTATCTCGCACCATACGTACGCATGTCGTACCAGGAAGAGGTGAAGAACCTGGAGAAGCTCACGGGCGAAGACCTGAGCGACCTCTACGACGCCCCTATCGACGACTACCTGGAGAAGCCACTCGACGGACTTGAGGGCAGAGCTCGCCTGGAGCAGCACGCCATCAACAAGACCGTGAACCGCGTGCACCAGGCGATGGAGGCATTCATCCACAACATGAACACCATCCACTCCCGTGGCGGCAACCAGGTGGTATTCTCCAGCATCAACTACGGCACCGACACCAGCGCCGAGGGTCGCTGCATCATGCGCGAAATATTGGAGAGCACCTACCAGGGCGTGGGCAATGGCGAGACAGCCATCTTCCCTATACAGATATGGAAGAAGAAACGCGGCGTGAACTACCTGCCAGAAGATCGCAACTACGACCTCTACAAACTGGCTTGCAAGGTGACCGCACGCAGATTCTTCCCTAACTTCCTGAACCTCGACGCCACCTTCAACCAGAACGAGAAGTGGCGCGCCGACGACCCAGAGCGCTACAAGTGGGAAATCGCAACCATGGGCTGCCGCACACGTGTATTCGAAGACCGCTGGGGCGAGAAGACATCCATCGCACGAGGCAACCTCAGCTTCACCACCATCAACATCGTGAAGCTCGCCATCGAGTGCATGGGCATCGCCGACGAGAAGCAGCGCATCGACATGTTCTTCGCCAAGCTCGACAACATCCTCGACATCACAGCCAAGCAGCTCGACGAGCGCTTCCAGTTCCAGAAGACGGCCATGGCCAAGCAGTTCCCACTGCTGATGAAATACCTCTGGGTGGGCGCCGACAAGCTGAACCCTGAGGACACCATCGAGAGCGTCATCAACCACGGTACCCTCGGCATCGGCTTCATCGGCCTCGCAGAGTGCCTCAAGGCCCTCGTGGGCAAGCACCACGGCGAGAGCGAGAAGGCTCAGGAGCTGGGCTTGAGAATCGTGACCTACATGCGCGACCGCGCCAACGACTTCAGCGAGCAGTATCATCACAACTACTCCATCCTCGCCACACCAGCCGAGGGATTGAGCGGCAAGTTCACCAAGAAAGACCGCAAGGAATTCGGCATCATCCCTGGCGTGACCGACCGCGAATATTACACCAACTCCAACCACGTGCCTGTATACTACAAGTGCACCGCCCTGCAGAAGGCGAAGATAGAGGCTCCTTACCACGACCTGACTCGTGGCGGCCACATCTTCTATGTGGAAATCGACGGCGACGCCACCCACAACCCTTCTGTCATCGCCAGCGTGGTAGACATGATGGATAAGTACAACATGGGATATGGCTCTGTGAACCACAACCGCAACCGCTGCCTCGACTGCGGCTACGAGAACGCCGACGCCCATCTCGAAGTGTGCCCTAAGTGTGGCAGCCACCACATCGACAAGCTGCAGCGCATCACCGGCTACCTGGTAGGTACCACCGACCGCTGGAACAGCGGCAAGCTCGCCGAGCTCCGCGACCGTGTGACCCACATCGACACACCTCACAACAAATAACAAAAAACAAACATCATCATGATAAGCGTTTTAAGCGTAGTACATGATACGATGGTAGACGGACCGGGCTTCCGCACAAGCATCTACTGTGCGGGATGCCCCAACCACTGCCCCGAATGCCACAACCCGCAGTCGTGGGACATCAAGCATGGCACGATGACCTCCACCGACGACCTGATGAAGGAAATCTTGAGCGACCCCTTCGCCAACGTCACCTTCTCGGGCGGCGACCCGATGTTCCAGGCAGAGGGCTTCGCCGAACTGGCACGAGCCATCCGAAAGGAGAGCAAGAAGGACATCTGGTGCTTCACCGGCTATCTCTTCGAGAACCTGGTGAAGAACCCACAGCAACTGGAGCTCCTCAAGCTCATCGACGTGCTGGTGGACGGTCCGTTTGTCAAGGCCCTGCGCGACGAAGACCTCTTCTTCCGCGGCAGCAGCAACCAGCGCATCATCAACGTGCAGAAATCACTGAAGGAAGGCAAGGTGGTGGAACTGCACCTCACAAAAGAAAATCCGAACCCAGAGCTCTAATCCAGCTCCGAGTTCGGATTTTCCTTTTTGTTGTCCAGGTAATCCCAATGCGAAATCACCTGGAGCATCTTCTTCATGAGTATCTTGATGTAGTCGCGCCCCCAGTCGTCGATGCGCAAGATTTCATCGCCATAGCGCAGCAAGTCCAAGTCCATGGCGATGAAGCCACGATTGGTTCCGCTTAGCTTGCGCCCACATCGTGCCTCAACATACTTCAGCGAATACTCCACCACCGACTTCGAGTAGGAGGTCCTCGCCACAGCCACCATGTTGAGGAACTTGTCTGAACCCTCCAACCCGATGGGTTCCGTCCACATCGGCTCCGAGAACTCCACATCATTGAAGGTCGACCTAAGCCATTTCTTCGCCTTCTCGATATGAGCCTCCTGGTTGTAGTTAGTCCCCATGGCTATAATCAGCGTATAATATGTTTTTGCTGCCATTTCTTTGCCTTTCTATCTCTATTTATAACATTTTCGTGCAAAGTTAGTGAAAATACTTAAATAAACGGCAACTTATCCGATATTTTTATTATTTTTGCAGTATGAATCGACTAAGAACAAACATCATAGGCATCCTCCTGCTCATCTGCGCCCCATCCATGGCACAGATGAAGTGGAACCAGGCCTATCAGACATACATCAATCAGTATAAGGATCTCGCCATCGAGCAGATGCTTCGTTACCGCATTCCAGCCAGCATCACCCTAGCACAGGGCGTGTTCGAGAGTGCGGCGGGAAGGAGCGACCTCGTGCGACAGGGCAACAACCACTTCGGCATCAAGTGCCACAACTGGACGGGGCCCACCCAGTATCACGACGACGACGCCCGGGGCGAATGCTTCAGGGTGTACATGGACGCAAGAGAGAGCTACGAAGACCACAGCAAGTTTCTAGCCCGACAGCCACGCTACGCCAGCCTCTTCTCGCTCGGCACCACCGACTACCAGGGCTGGGCGCGAGGACTGAAGCAGTGCGGCTACGCCACCAATCCACAGTATGCCAACAAGCTGATACAAATCATCGAGCTCTACGGCCTCTACCAGTACGACCGTGCCAAGCGCTACGACCGATTCATGGCAGAGCACAGCGGCACCGACCAACCCGTGAACGCCGAGGGCTTGCTCCACCCCATCCACCTCTTCAACAAGAACTACTATCTGCAAGCCCGCCAGGGCGACACCTTCAAGAGCATAGGCAAGGAGGTGGGCATCAGCTGGCGCAAGCTGGCTCGATACAACGAGCGCGACAAGCACGACCAGCTCAGCAAGGGCGACATCATCTACCTGAAGAAGAAACGCAAGAAGGCGCCTAAGCAATACAAGAAGCGCCCTCACGTGGTACAGGCAGGCGAGAGCATGTACACCATCTCGCAAAGATACGGCATCCGACTGGAGAGCCTCTACAAGATGAACCACCTCGACCCTAGCTTCCAAATCAGAGTGGGCATGAAGCTCAAGATAAGATAGGGAAAAGGTCAAAAGGTCAACTGGTCAACCGTCACTTTTTAAGTAATGCACACACATTTAAAATAATTAGTATTCAATATATAATGAACAAGAAAACGATATTCTCCATCGCAGCCCTCGCACTGCTCCTGATGCCGGGCAAGATGGCCGCCCAGCGTTTCGACGACTATTTTGTAGACAAGACGCTGCGCATCGACTATACCTTCGCCGGCAACAGAGCCCACCAGCTCATCGCCGTAGACGAACTCAACTCCTTGCCACGCTGGTATGGCAAGCGACAGCACCTGGGCGAACTGCCCATCGAGGGCAACGGACAGATAACCGTGCGCGACCACCATTCGGGCAAGGTCATCTATCGCAACTCCTTCTCCACCCTCTTCCAGGAGTGGCTCTCCTATCCCGAGTCGGAGAAGAACACCCAGAGCTTCGAGAACGTATTTCTCGTGCCGATGCCCAAGGACACCGTCGACATCACCCTCGACCTGCGCGACAACCGCCGCCAGGTGATGGCGTCGCTCACTCACCAGGTGGTGCCCACCGACATCCTCATCCATCAGAAGGGGCAGCATCCTACGCCCTACGTCACCCTGCAGCAGGCGGCCGACACCGCCAAGTGCATCCACATCGCCTACGTGGCAGAGGGATACACCGAGGCAGAGATGCCCGTCTTCCTGCAAGACGCCAAGGAGGCCACCGAGGCCATCTTCGCCCACGAGCCTTTCAAGAGCATGAGAGACCGATTCAACATCGTGGCGGTGAAATCGCCATCGCAGGAGAGCGGACCGAGCGAACCGGGCAAGGGCATCTGGCACAACACTGCCCTCAGCTCCAACTTCGACACCTTCTATAGCCAACGCTATCTCACCACCCTCCACCTCAAGGACCTGCACAACTGGCTCGCCGGAACTCCCTACGAGCACATCATCGTGCTGGTGAACTCCGAGCGATATGGCGGTGGCGGCGTGCTCAACTCATACAACCTCACCACCTGCCACCAGAAATGGTTCAAGCCTGTGGTGGTGCACGAGTTCGGTCACTCCTTCGCCGGTCTTGCCGACGAATACGCCTACGACACCGAGGAGATTCCGATGTACCCGCACGACGTGGAGCCATGGGAGAAAAACATCACCACCCTGGTAGACTTCCACGGAAAATGGGAGAACATGATAGACAAGAAGACCAAGATTCCTACTCCGCTGTCGAAGAAGGAGAAGGAAGCCGTGAGCAAGGTGGGCGTGTTCGAGGGTGCCGGATACAGCACCAAGGGTGTGTACCGTGGCGTGCAAGACTGCCGCATGCGCATCAACGAAACGCCTGAGTTCTGCCCTGTGTGCAAGAAGGCACTGCAAGACATCATCGACTTCTACACCAAGTAAGGGAGAAGAAACGTCTTTCACAAGGCGAAAGGAGAAAAGGTGTCTTCTTGAAGGTGAAAAGGAATCTTCTTGAAGGAGAAAAGGAATCTTCTTGAAGGTGAAAGGAATCTTCTTGAAGGTGAAAAGTGAAAAAGTGAAAAGTGAATTTCAAACGATACCCCTATGACGGAACAGACATTGAATATTAGATATGAGGTGGCTCAGCTCTCAGAGCTAAGTCTACAAGAACAAGAGTTGGTAAAGAAGGCGATGAAAGCCACCGACAACTCTTATGCCAACTACAGTCATTTCCACGTGGGCGCCGCCTGCCGCTTGGCAGATGGCACGGTGGTGATAGGAGCCAACCAGGAGAATGCCGCCTTCCCGTCGGGCTTGTGTGCCGAGCGCAGTGCCATCTTCGCCGCCCAGAGCAACTATCCCGAGCAGCCCATCACCACGCTCGCCATCGCCGCCCGCAACGAAAACGGCTTCCTCAAGTCGCCCATCTCGCCCTGCGGTGCCTGCCGCCAGGTAATACTGGAGATAGAAGACCGCTATCAGCAGCCCGTGCGCATCCTGCTCTATGGCGAGAATGGCACCTACTGCTTCCATAGCGTGAAAGACCTCCTGCCCTTCTCTTTTGTAGACGCCAACATGAAGGAGTGAGGATTTATTCCCCCGAATACTCGTAGCAGCCAGCCGAAGGAGTGGCTGTTCGCTTCACCCCGTCCCTATCCACGGCAAGCGAGGTGGCGGCATCGGCTGCCCCTATCGCCGCCGACGCATCGCTGAGATGGAAATCATACTTTAGGTTGTCGGTGTCTATCAGGCGAAAGTTCTTCTCGCCCACATCCACGCCCTTTCCCATCCTCACCACGCTGGTGAGGAAATCGGCAGAGGCATCATCCTCCAGCTCCACCTCGTTGTCGCGATAACCCGTAACGAGCGAGTTCTTCAACGAGAACAGCGTTTCCTGCCCCTCCACAAGGAGAGCCGCCCCATGGCGCGCATCGAACGGATAGAACTGGGCAAGCGTGCAGCCGTTCAGCTCCACATCGCCGCCCTTCACACAGAGGCAGTTGTCGAGCGCATTCGACAACAGGCAATTCATCAGCCGCACCTTGCTCGAAGAGGTCTTTACCCCAAAGCCCTGGCAATTGTGCACCGTGGCATTGAGCATGGTGAGCTTAGGGCTAGCATTGCCAAGCTTGAGACGAGCGTCGCCACTGCCACCTTCTTCGTTCCCCTCCACCACGATGCCATCGTAGGCACTGTGGATGTCGGCATACTGGATGAGATTATCGTGGGAGGAAGACTTCAGGCGAATGCCCTGCCATCTGCCCGGCGTGCGGTCGTAAGGCAGATAGGAAAACATTTGGTCGAGACGATCGCCACGCATCATCACCTCCTTGCCTCGCTCGCCCTCCACACGGAGCGAGCCATACACCTGGAGCCCCGCATCCTCATGGAAGAAGAGACGGGTGCCTGCGGCTATGGTAAGTTTGGCGTTCTCGCCCACCCTGATGCCTCCACGCACCAAGACAGGCTTGGCACTCTCCAGGCGCGCATCCTCATCTACCTGCCAATCGCCGAGCAGGAGCGCATCCCATGAGCAAGCCTTCAGATTGACCTTCTGCTCCACCCCGCTTTCGAGCTGAAACACAAGGTCGTCGCTTACCTTCTGAGGCTCATCGGCATGTTGCACGGGCGCAGTCAGCTCCACAAACACCCGGATGCTGTCGCCCTTCAGAATCTCCACATCTTGAGTTTGAAAGCCAACCGACTCCCCCAGATAAGTGCCATCCACATTCACCCGATAGCCCGACTCGCCGCCCCGCCGCAGGCGCACACTCGAACAGCGCAACGCCCCCGACGAGCGATTGTAAACCCAAAAGCTCTGCGTAGGCGTAGGCACATTGGAAAAGACCGTGTCCATCTGCAAGGTATCCACCGAGAAAGAAAGCACATCGCCCCTCGACGTTGAGAAATCCTCATCGTCTACACAACTGGCGAGCAGGGAAGCCACAGCCATCCCCACACCTATTATAAACAAAAATCCCTTTTTCCGTTTCATATCTATAAAACGAAAAAAGGGAATATATATTGCATCCCGTTCTATCCGAACAAGACCAATTTCTTACATAAACATGGCGAAGATGGAGGCTCCCACCACCGTCATCACACCGCAAACCACGATGCTCAAGCTGCTCATGGCACCCTCGATGGTACCCATCTCCATCGCCTTGGCGGTACCCAGGGCGTGAGAAGAACATCCGATGGCGATACCCTTGGCGATAGGCTCCTTGATGCACAACAGCTTCAAGAATTTCTCGGCGAAGATATTGCCCAGCACACCCGTCACGATGATGACCACTACCGAGACAGAGACATGGCCGCCCAGCTCCTCGCTCACACCGATGCCGATGGCAGTGGTGATGGACTTAGGCAGGAAGGTGACATAGTCGGCATGGTCGAAGTGGAAGAGCAACGCCAGGACGAGCACCGAGCACAAGCTCGCCAGCACTCCCGAGAGAATGCCGATGAGCACGGCACGATAGTTGCGCTTCAGGAGCTCCACCTGCTGATAGAGTGGCACCGCCAGACAGATGGTGGCAGGGGTGAGAAGATAGCTTATCATGTTGGCACCCGCACTATAGGTCTTGTAGTCGACCCCCGTGACGAGCAAAACGACAATGACGAGGATAATGGAGATGAGCAACGGATTCATCAGCGACCAGCCCGTCTTCACCTTGAGCAACAGTCCGATGCCATAGGCAGCCAAACTTATCAATACGCCGAAGAATACAGAGTCTTGGAAGAGCGATGTCATTTCTGCGCCTCCTTTCCCTTGTCGGCATCGGCAGACGCCACCTTCATCTTCCTCCTACGAATCACAAACTGGGTAATCCATCCGGAGGCAGCCATCACCACGAATGTGCTCACCACGGTGACCACGATATACTGCAACCAAGCGTTGGCTATGGCGTGCCACGAATCGATGAGCCCCACGGCAGCCGGAATGAACATCACGGGCATCACGGCGATGAGGAAGGAACTCGTCTCTCGAATGTCCTTCACCTTGAGCACTTTCAGCTCCAGTGCCAGAAACAGCAAGATGATGCCATAGATACTGGCTGGTATGGGCAAGGGCAAGCAATAATGCAACAACTCTCCCGCAAAGGAGAAAGCAATGATAATCAAAAATTGAATCAAAAACTTCATTTTTCCCTATTATCCTAAATATAAACTGTGTGTATTTTCTCTCTCTTACTTTTTATTTACTACTACTTTATTTCTTCTTTACTTCTTCAGGTCACCCTCCACACGAGCCACATACTCCTCTATCATCTGGGCAGTGGCCTCCACGCCGAGGCGAGTGGTATCGAGACAGATGTCATAATCGTCGGCATTGCCCCAGGTGAGCCCTGTGTAATACTTGTGGTAAGCGATGCGGCAATCCTCGGCATGCTCCACGAATTCCTCGGCCTCCTCCCAAGAGAGCTGCTGCTCCTGCTGGATGTCGAGCACACGGTCGTGATGGTTGCCACTGAGGAAGACCGACACGAGGTCTTTGCGCTCACGGAAGATGTAATTGCCACATCGACCGATGATGATGCAGTCTTCGTCGCCTATCATGTCTGCGAGGGTGCGAAGAGGGTGCTCCGTAAGTTCACGCTGGCTCTCGCCAAAGGAAGTCATGGCGAAGAGGAGTTCGTCTACCGGACGTTCGTCGAAGAAAGCCTCCATCTCGTCGAGCACGCCACGTTGGCTGGCCATCTGCAGCAAGTTCTGGCGAGTATAAAAGGGTATCCCATAATGTTGGGCAAGCAACTTGCCTACCCTGACAGCGCCACATCCACACTGGCGCGCAATCGTAATAATCATGATTTTATCTAAACTTAAACATTAATTACCTGTTACTTGTTGGCAAATCTCTGAAGGAACATGCTTCGCCATATTTTCCCCAGGAAATGTACATATAGCAAAAAAGCTAAGAAGATGTTGATTCTTCTTAGCTTTCTAAGTCGGGGCGACAGGATTCGAACCTGCGACCACCTGTTCCCAAAACAGGAGCGCTACCGGGCTGCGCTACACCCCGCTTTACTAAGGCGAAGAGCTTTCGAACAAACAGAAGTCGGGGCGACAGGATTCGAACCTGCGACCACCTGTTCCCAAAACAGGAGCGCTACCGGGCTGCGCTACACCCCGCTGACTCGTCTTCATGATGGCTTTAAAGCATTGCCGTAAGCATCATTTCTGATTTGCGGTTGCAAAGGTACAACCATTTTTTGATTCCACCAAATTTTTGGCAAACTTTTTTCAAAAAAAGATGCAAATATCTCAAAAACGTACCCTTTAAGAGTAAAAAATGAGGGCAGCCCCACTCGGAACTGCCCTTATACCTTATTATATATACAATACATTTACTTGATTATATATACAATACATTCACTTGATGATGAATTCATTTTTACTTGATGATGCATCCACATTCACTTGAAGATGCAATCATTTTTACTTGATGATGCCTTCCTCTACGAAAATCTGCTTCAAGATCTGTACAGCTTTCTCCACCTGCTCTCTTGTATGGGTAGCCATCAAGGCGAAACGTACCAATGTGTCCTGAGGAGCACATGCTGGTGGGATAACTGGGTTGATGAAGACGCCACGGTCGTAAGCCTTCTTGGTTACGATGAATGTTTTCTGGTCGTTACGTACATAGAGAGGGATGATAGGACTCTCTGTCTCGCCTATCTCGAAACCTTCCTCGCGGAAACGCTTCAATGCATAGTTGGTAACATCCCAAAGATGCTCGAAACGCTCTGGCTCATTCTGGATGATGTGGAGTGCCTCAAGTGCTGCGGCTGTGGCAGCAGGAGTGTTGGATGCACTGAAGATGTAGGTGCGGCAGTTGTGACGCAAGAAATTGATGGTATCCTTGTCGGAAGCGATGAAACCACCGATGGAAGCCAAGCTCTTGGAGAAGGTACCCATGATGAGGTCTACCTCGTCGGTCAAGCCAAAATGGTCGCAAACGCCACGACCCTGCTTGCCAAACACACCGAGACCATGAGCCTCGTCTACCATGATAGAGCAGTTGTACTTGTGCTTGAGCTTCACAATCTCTGGCAAGTTGGCTAGGTCACCCTCCATAGAGAACACGCCGTCCACAACGATGAGCTTGATGGCATCGTGTGGCAACTTAGAGAGCACGCGCTCCAAATCCTCCATGTCGTTGTGCTTGTAGTGCAACTGCGTAGCGAAAGAGAGGCGGCGGCCATCCACGATACTTGCGTGGTCGCGGTCGTCGCAGATGATATAGTCGTTGCGACCTACTACGCAAGCCAAGACTCCCTGGTTGACAGAGAATCCGGTAGAGAAGCAAAGCGTCTCGTCTTTGTGCATAAACTCTGCAAGTTCTTTCTCAAGCTGAACATGCAAATCAAGGGTTCCGTTCAGGAATCGGCTTCCTGCACAACCCGAGCCATACTTGTCGAGAGCTGCCTTCGCGGCATCAATGACACGCTGGTCGTTGGTTAAACCCTGGTAAGCGTTAGAGCCGAACATCAAGATCTTGTGACCATCGATGTCGGTTACCTCTGTTGTCTGCTTACTTGTAATCTCACGGAAATATGGATACACACCGGCCTCCATGTATTTCTGTGGTACACGATAACTTTTGTATCTTTCTTGTAATTGTCCCATTATTTATAGGTGTACTTTTATATTCTTGTTTTATAATTCTTTGTTTCAGGGTGCAAAGATACAAAAAAGAACTAATATAACGTCCTTTTTTATAAGAAAGTTTACTTTTAGCGTTTTTTTAATGGATAATTCTTGTCATTTTAGGGATTTTTATTACTTTTGCAACCAAAACATTACAAACTCTTGACTAAGAATGAAGAAAAAGATAATTTTCATCATGAACCCGATTTCTGGGACAAGCAGCAAGGCTGCCGTTCCTAGTTTGATAGATTCGACATTGGACAAAGAGCTTTTTGAGTACGAGATAAAATTGACTGAAAGAGCGGGACACGCTTCGGAGCTTGCAGCCGAAGCCAAGGACAATCATGTCGATATTGTCGTGGCCGTCGGCGGCGACGGAACCGTCAACGAGGTGGCTCGTTCGCTGGTTCACTCCGACACCGCCCTCGGCATCCTGCCTTGCGGTTCGGGCAACGGATTGGCTCGCCATCTGCTCTTGCCCATGAACCTGAAGAAATGCATCGAAATCATCAACCAATGCGAAATCCGCGACCTCGACTATGGGGTCATCAACGACCACCCATTCTTCTGCACTTGCGGAATGGGATTCGACGCCTTCGTGAGCATGAAGTTTGCGGAGAGTGGCAAGCGCGGCCCTATCAGTTATGCGGAGAACATCCTGCGCGAGGGCTTGAAGTATAAGCCAGAGACTTATACCCTGGAAGACGAGACGGGAACCAAGCAATACAAGGCCTTCCTCATCTCCTGCGCCAACGCCTCGCAGTATGGCAACAACGCCTACATCGCACCGCAGGCATCGATGAGCGACGGACTGATGGACGTGGTCATCATGGAGCCTTTCGATGTGCTGGAGGCACCACAGGTGAGTTTCGACATGTTCAACAAGACGCTCGACAAGAACTCGAAGATAAAATCATTCCGCTGCAAGAAATTGCACATTACCCGCAGCCACCCTGGCGTAATCCATTATGATGGCGACCCAGTGATGACGGGTGCCGAAATCGATGTGCACCTGGAGGAGAAAGGCATCAAGATGATAGTGAATCCGTTTGCCGACAAGAGTGCCCGCAAACCCAACATGATACAGAATGCGTTCGCCGATTTCTTCAACGACCTGAATGCCGTAAGAGACGACATACAGAAAGACATCCAGCGCCAAAGCAAGAAGGTGGAGGCCATCAGCAAAATGGTGCAGCGAAAGCTGAACTTATAAAAAGAAAAAGGCAGATAAAAGCAGAATTTTTAAAAAGAAAAAGGCTTGTCTTCAAGCCTTTTTTATAGATAGAAATCTTCCGTAATTTTTGCATACCACAATGACCGGTTCCCCTGTGAGTCGGCCATTGTTTCTATATGCTCGTCAAGCCCATTTCCACGATGCTTCCCGAAGGTCAAAAGATAGCGCTTTGGCTGCTTGCGCTCCACGGTCTTGACGCCACACTTTGAAACCAAGATAAGTCCTGAGAAACAAGACTCTGCGACAAATTGTTCAAGAACTTCTGCAGGAACAATGGCAGAGAACACGCCATCCTCCGACAGCAGGCGTTTCACGCCACGAAACAAGTCACGGAACGGAAGGCTGTCCGTATGCCTTGCCATCGTGCGCTTACTGTCAGGATTTTTCAAGCTATTTACAAAAAAGGGAGGATTGCTCACAATTGCATCGAAGAGACCGCTGGCTTCAAAATTCTGCAAGGCACAATGCACGATGTTCACCCTGTCGGCGAATGGACTGGCAGCCACATTCTCGCTCGCCTGCGAACAGGCATCGGCATCCAAGTCGATGCCCACGACCGTAGCCTCGGGGAAACGCTGCGCCATCATCAGGGAGATGAGTCCAGTGCCCGACCCGATGTCGAGTATACGCTTGCCCCCCGGAGCCCATGCCCCGAGCAACACCCCATCCGTGCCCACCTTCATGGCGCAACGGTCTTGCTGAATCTCAAATTGCTTGAATCGAAAATTTCCCATCGTTTTATCTGTTAAAGTTTTTGCCTGTTAACAATTTTGTCTATTAACAATTTTGTCTGTTAATTTTTGCCTGTTAATAAAAACGCATTTTACGATAAAACGCAAAATCCCAGGTTTTATTTCATCGCAAACCCCATTTTATTTCACCACGAACCCCATTTTATTTCATCGCAAAGCACATTTAATTCACCACGCCCCCATTTATCATATGGTTGAAACGGGCTGTAAGCTCAAAAGCACCTAGCCTAGGGCAACGCCCTAGGTAGTTTGACGGGAATAAAGTACGCCCTGTAAGGGCAAAAGCTTTATTTTTCAAGCTTGCAGATATAATGCTTTTGCCCTTACAGGGCGCTTTCTATTTGCGTATGCCACCCAGGGTGTTGCCCTGGGCTAGGAGCTTCTGCCCTTTCAGGGCGTATCCTTGATTACTTGCGAAAAATCAGATAGGCGTATCCTTGATTACTTGCGAAAAATCAGTTAAATAATCTATATCAACCTCGGTTTTTCGCAAAAAAATAACTACCTTTGCACGGAATTATGAATAAGAACAGAAATGAACAGAAGAACTAGCACAAAAATACAAATGATAGCAGACTTCGAAGGCGACGCAACGGCTTTGATCAAAGAGCAAAAACCAGGCATCTACCCTGCCCTTTGCACGCGCGACCTCGTGGTCTTTCCTACCGTACTCACCCCCATCATCGTGGGCAGGGCGCAAAGCAAGGCGCTCGTCCGCATGCTTGAGAAGAATCCAGAAACCGTCTTCTGCGTATTCTGCCAAAAAGACAAGGAAGTGGAGGATCCAGAGTTGAGCGACCTTTACGAGGTGGGCGTTTTCGCCAAACTGGTAAGAGTCATCAACATGCCCGACGACCAACAGAACGAGAGCATCATCCTGCAAGGCATGGGAAGATGCCGCCTCAAGGGCTTGGCACAACAAGAACCATACATGAAACTCAAGGTGGAAAGCCTGCCTGAGATTTGGCCTGCCGAAGGCGACGAGACCTTCGACACCCTGCACGAGACCTTCCACAACGAGGCCACGGGCTATATCCACGCCAACGAGATGATTGCCGACGAGGCCATCTACGCCATCAACGAGATTTCGCAACCCAAGGTGCAATGCAATTTCATCTGCAGCTTGCTGCCTTTCAACACCGACGACAAGCTCAAGATGCTGGAGGCCGACAGCTTGAAAGACCGCATTCTCATCGCCCTCAAGACTCTCCACAAGGAGTGCCGACTGCTCCACATACAAGCGGAAATCAACCAAAAGACCCGCTACGACCTCGATGAACAGCAGAAGGAATACTTCCTGAAACAGCAAATCAAAAACATCAAGGACGAGCTGGGCGAAGACGACCAAAGTCCGGAGAAGAAGGAACTGCTGGAGAAAGCCAGCAAGAAGAACTGGACGGAAGAGGTGGCGAAAGCCTTCAAGAAAGAGATGGCCAAGCTCGACACCCTCCATCCACAGAGCCCCGACTACTCCACACAGATCAACTTCCTGCAGACGATGGTAGACCTGCCATGGAGCGACTGCACCAAGGACGACCTGAGCCTGACCCGCGCCAAGCGCATCCTCAACCACGACCACTACGGCATGGAGAAAGTGAAGGAGCGCATCTTGGAATATCTCGCCGTGAGAGCCCTCAGGGGCGGCATGCAGAGTCCGATACTCTGTCTCTACGGTCCTCCGGGCGTGGGCAAGACCAGCCTGGGCAAGAGCATCGCAGCTGCCATGAAGCGTAAGTATGTGCGTATGTCGCTGGGTGGATTGCACGACGAGGCTGAGATACGCGGCCACCGACGAACCTACATCGGAGCCATGCCTGGCAGAATCATCAAGAACATCCTCAAGGCAGGAAGCAGCAACCCAGTGTTCATCCTCGACGAGATAGACAAGGTGGCGAAGAACAACTACAATGGCGACCCTTCGTCGGCGATGCTCGAAGTGCTCGACCCAGAGCAAAACAACGCCTTCCACGACAACTATCTCGACATGGACTACGACCTGTCGAAGGTGCTCTTCATCGCCACCGCCAACGACCTGAGCTCCATCCCACGCCCGCTGCTCGACCGCATGGAGCTCATCGAGGTGGGCGGATACATCACCGAGGAGAAAATAGAGATAGCCAAGCGACACCTCGTGCCCAAGGAACTGGAGAACACCGGTCTTGACAAGGTGGAGCCACAGGTAAGCTTCGACAAGCAGGCGCTGGAATTCATCATCGAGCACTACACCCGTGAGAGCGGCGTGAGACAGCTGAAGAAGCAAATCAACAAGAGCCTCAGAAAGATGGCTTACAAGTTGGCTTACGACAAGAAGCTGGAAAACTACACCATCACTCCCGACCAGGTGAAAGAGCTGCTGGGCAACCCGCCATTCAACCGCGACATCTACCAAGGCAACGACTACGCCGGCGTGGTGACCGGACTGGCATGGACCAGCGTGGGCGGCGAGATACTCTTCATCGAGACCTCGCTGAGCAAGGGCAAGGCTGGCAAGCTGACGCTGACAGGAAACCTGGGCGACGTGATGAAGGAGTCGGCGGTGATAGCCCTGGAATACGTCAAGTCGCACATCGACCTGCTGGGCGTAGACTACCGCATCTTCGAAAACTGGAACATCCACATCCACGTGCCAGAGGGAGCCACCCCTAAGGACGGTCCGTCGGCAGGCATCACCATCGCCACCAGCATCGCCTCTGCCATCACCCAGCGCAAGGTGCGCAAGAACACCGCCATGACGGGCGAGATAACCCTCCGAGGCAAGGTGCTGCCCGTGGGTGGCATCAAGGAGAAGATACTCGCTGCCAAGAGAGCCGGCATCACCCACATCGTGATGTGCAAGGACAACGAGAAAGACATCCAGGAGATACCTGCCAAATATCTCAAGGGCGTAAGCTTCCACTACGTCGAAAACGTGGCCGACGTATGGGATTTCGCCCTCACCAAGGAGAAGGTGGAACACCCCATCGATTTCACGATACCAACAACAGAAAACAAAAAAGAAAAGAAAAGAAATGAAATTCGAACTACAAGTAACAGATAAGGCCAGCGACGCACGCACAGGCGTCATCACCACCGACCACGGTCAGATCAAGACCCCTATCTTCATGCCCGTGGGCACCGTGGGAAGCGTGAAGGGCGTACACTTCGAGGAGCTCAAGCAGCAGGTGAAGGCACAGATCATCCTCGGCAACACCTACCACCTCTACCTGCGCCCAGGACTGGAGGTAATCAAGGCGGCGGGCGGACTGCACAAGTTCAACGGCTGGGACCGCCCTATCCTCACCGACAGCGGCGGTTTCCAAGTGTTCTCGCTCACAGGCATCCGCAAGCTCAAGGAGGAGGGATGCGAGTTTCGCTCCCACATCGACGGCAGCAAGCACATCTTCACCCCGGAGAGCGTGATGGACACCGAGCGCATCATCGGCGCCGACATCATGATGGCTTTCGACGAGTGCCCTCCAGGCAAGAGCGACTACCAGTATGCCAAGAAGAGCCTGCAGCTCACCCAGCGCTGGCTCGACCGCTGCATCAAGCGATTCAACGAGACCGAGCCGCTCTATGGCTATGAGCAGAGCCTCTTCCCTATCGTGCAGGGCTGCACCTATCCCGACCTGCGCCGCGAGGCAGCCAAATACATCGCCGACAAGGGTGCCGACGGAAACGCCATCGGCGGGCTTGCCGTGGGCGAACCTACCGAGGTGATGTACGAGATGATAGAGGTAGTGAACGAGATTCTGCCTAAGGACAAGCCACGCTACTTGATGGGCGTGGGCACGCCACAGAACATTCTGGAGGCCATCGAGCGAGGCGTCGACATGTTCGACTGCGTGATGCCTACCCGCAACGGTCGCAACGCCATGCTCTTCACCTACAACGGCACCATGAACATGCGCAACAAGAAATGGGAGATGGACTTCAGCCCCATCGACCCCGACGGATGCGACATCGACCTCATCACCAGCAAGGCCTACCTGCACCACCTCTTCAAGGCACAGGAGCTCCTAGCCATGCAGATAGCCAGCATCCACAACCTCAGCTTCTACCTGCGACTGGTGACCGATGCTCGCCACCACATCGAACAGGGCGATTTCGTAGAGTGGAAACGCTCCATCATCGACCAGCTGGGAAGAAGAATTTAGGAGGAGGTTCCTTGTAGATTTATAAAAGAGGATGTTCCTTATAATAAGAGAATGTTCCTTTAAGAAAAGGATGTTCCTTATAGAAGAGGCTAATCTTTATAGAGGAGATTGCTCCTTATAGATAATATAGAAAGATGAAAGATTTTAAATATATAAAGAAACACCGCCGTCGCCTGAAGATGGGACGTGCGATGCACCGACGATTCGGATGGCTCTTCGCCGCCATGCGATGGATAGGCCACAAGCTCAGGTTCCTGCGCGTGCTGAGATTCCTCAACCCGCTCAGGTACATCAAGAAGCTCGACTGGTATATCATCAAGAAGTTCCTGGGCTACTACTTCTTCTCCATCGCGCTGATCATCACCATCGCCATCGTCTTCGACTTCAACGACAACTTGGCCAAGTTTACGGAGAACCACGCTCCTGCCCGAGCCATCATCTTCGACTACTACGCCAACTTCGTGCCCTACTTTGCCAACCTGTTCAGTGCGCTGTTCGTCTTCGTGGCGGTCATCCTCTTCACCACCAAGCTGGCAAGCAACTCGGAGATCATCGCCATCCTGGCATCGGGCGTGTCGTTCAAGCGACTGCTGCGCCCCTACATGCTCACGTGCGTCTTGCTCTCGGGGCTCTCCTACACGCTCTCAGCCTACGTCATCCCCCACGGCACGGTGATCAGGCAGAACTTCGAGAACATGTACAAGAAGAAGACCAAGAATACCTCTGCAGACAACGTGCAGCTGCAGGTGGACAAGGGCGTGATAGCCTACATGCAGCACTACGACAACACGATGAAGAGGGGCTACGGATTCTGCCTCGACAAGTTCCAGGACAAGAAGCTCGTGAGCCACCTCACGGCGATGGACATCCAGTACGACACCATCAGCGACTCCAAGTACCACTGGAAGTTGAGCAACTGGAAGATACGCAAGTTGCAGGGCATGAAGGAGAACATCACAAGCGGCGCCCAGAAAGACACCATCATCACGATGGAGCCTACCGACCTGGTCTACTCCAAGGGTCAGCAGGAAACCTTCACCAGCCCAGAGCTGAAGGACTACATCTCCAAGCAAATCAACCGTGGTTCGGGCAACGTGGTGCAATACGAGGTAGAGTATCACAAGCGCATCGCCTCCTCGTTTGCCTCGTTCATCCTCACCATCATCGGCGTGTCGCTCTCCGCCCGCAAGCGCAAGGGCGGAATGGGCATGTCGCTCGGCATCGGCCTCGCCCTCAGTTTCGGTTACATCATGCTGCAAACCGTCTCGGCGACCTTTGCCATCCAAGCCGATTTCCCGCCTATGCTGGCAGCCTGGCTTCCAAACTTCATCTTTGTCTTCGTGGCATACTTCTGCTACCGCAAGGCCCCAAGGTAAAACTTTTTAATGATTAAGAAAATGTATTTTGACGAATTAGATTTAAACGACAACGTGCTCGACGCATTGTATGACATGCGATTCGAGACTTGCACCCCTGTACAAGAAAAATGTATACCAGAGATATTGAATGGCCGTGACGTGCTCGGCGTAGCCCAGACCGGTACCGGCAAGACGGCAGCCTACCTGTTGCCAGTGTTGAGCAAGCTCGACGACGGCGGCTATCCCGACGATGCCATCAACTGCGTCATCATGTCGCCTACCCGCGAGTTGGCACAGCAGATAGACCAGGCGATGCAGGGCTTCGGCTATTATCTGAAGGGCGTGAGCAGCGTGGCTGTATACGGTGGCAACGACGGCAACCGCTACGACCAGGAGCTCAAGAGCCTGCGCATGGGAGCCGACGTGGTGATAGCCACCCCTGGCCGATTCATCTCGCACATCTCGCTGGGCAACGTAGACCTGAGCAAGGTGAGCTTCTTCATCCTCGACGAGGCCGACCGCATGCTCGACATGGGTTTTTCTGAGGACATCAAGACCATCGCCTCCAAGCTGCCTGATACTTGCCAGACCATCATGTTCTCCGCCACTATGCCTAAGAAGATAGAGGAGTTGGCAAAGACCTTGCTCAAGGACCCTGTGGAAATCAAGCTCGCCGTGAGCAAGCCTGCCGAGAAAATCAAGCAGGAGGCTTACGTATGCTACGAGACTCAGAAGATGACCATCATCAAGGACATCTTCAAGGCTGGCGACCTTAAGCGCGTCATCGTGTTCAGCGGCAGCAAGATGAAGGTGAAGCAGCTAGCGGCAGCCCTGCAGCAGCAAGGCATCAAGTGCGGAGCCATGCACAGCGATCTGGAACAGGTGGAGCGCGACGAGGTGATGTATCAGTTTAAGAGCGGACAGCTCGACGTGCTCGTAGCCACCGACATCGTGGCGCGTGGCATCGACATCGACGACATCGAGATGGTAATCAACTACGACGTGCCTCACGACACCGAAGACTATGTGCACCGCATCGGACGTACCGCCCGTGCCAACCGCGACGGCGTGGCCATCACCTTCGTCAACGAGCAAGACATGTACTGGTTCCAGCAGATAGAGAAATTCCTGGAGAAGGTGGTAGACAAGATGCCATTGCCTGAGGGATGCGGCGAGGGACCTGAATACATCAAGCTCAACAAGCCTGTGAAAGATAAGAAAGGCAGAGGCGGAAACGGACGTGGAAGAAACGGAAACGGACGTGGAAGGGGCGAAAATGGACGTGGAAAGAATGAAAACGGACGTGGAAAAGGCAGAAACGACCGTGCCCAAAACGGAGAGAAACGTGAGAACGGTGAGAATGGCAAGAATGGTGAAAACGCAGAAAATGCAGAGAACACCAGCAAGAAGACCAGTGCCAAGAGCCGCCGACAGAAAGACCGCGACCAGACCGCACACAAGCGCAAGCCAAACAAGCCTCAGGGTGAGCAGCGTAATGGTGAGCCTCGTAATGGCGAGCAGCGTAACGCACAGCAGGGAGCCCAGCAGGGAGAAAACGCTCAGCAGGCAGGCGACAAGAAAGACCGCCGCAACAATCCTAAGCGCCGCAACAACAACAACAAGCGTCGCAACAATGGCGATCGTCCTGGCACAGAGAACAACGTGCGTCCTGGCAGCAACGGTCGTGGCAGAGGCGTAGCCCAGAAGAGCAACGAGAAGCAGGGGCCACGCAAGTATGAGCCTGTCGTGAAACCTCAGAAGAAAGAAAACGTGGTGAAGAAATTTATCAAGAGCATCTTCGGATTCAAGAAGTAATCAACTTTACGGTTGATTCGGGCTAAAAGTTCCCTAGCCCAGGGCAAAACGAAAGAGGTCGGGCTGAAAGCCCAAAAGCACCTAGCCCAGATACGGGCTGAAAGCCCAAAAGCACCTAGCCCAGATACGGGCTGAAAGCCCAAAAGCACCTAGCCCAGGGCAACGCCCTGGGTTATATTACGCATAGAAGAATGTCGCCCTGTAAGGGCAAAAGCATTATATCTTGAGGAGTAACGCTTTTGCTCTTACAGGGCGCATTGATTCCAAACCATTTACCCAGGGCGTTGCCCTGGGCTAGGTGCTTCTGCCCTTACAGGGCGATTTCTGGGGCATTCTTGGCGGCTTTCTTAGCTGCCTTTAAAGCCGTTTCTGTGCTTTTTCTGCTTGTTTCTGAGCTTTTTCTGCTTGTTTCTGAGCCTTTTCTGCCAGTTTCTGTGCCTTTGCCTCCTGCTTCGCCTGCTTTTCGGCTGCGCGCTCGGCTGGAGTCTTGGTGCTACCCCATGTGATGTTCATACCCATCGCCACGCTGGCATTGGCACTGAGCGGAATAAACTCCTTGCTCACCTTGCCCAGGATATGATTCATGCCGACAAAGAAATTATAGCCCTTGGGATGGATATTGAGCACCCAACCCGCACTGGTGGCAAAACTATTCACCGCCACATTCATGCCGCCGTCGAGCCAACGCAGAGGCTTCCAGTTGGCACTCAGTCTGCCCTCCGTCCAAGAATAAGGACCATTGATGCGTGTGCTGCTCAACAATCCGAACGAGAGCTTGCGATACATCGGCAGGGTATACTCGGCACCGAGATTGAGGGTGGCTGCCAGCATCGTGGTTCTACCACCCTGGTCGCCCATGTCTTGCAGGTTGGCAAAGTCGGTGAGCTGGTCGCCATAATTGTCGAGCTGATCGTCGAGCGTGTTGCCGCTTCCGCTGCCCACGGTGGCATCCTGGAAGCCCTTGAAGAGGAATGGCTCGCCACGGTTGATGGCCTTCACGTTGTTGCTCCATGAGATGAAACCGAGGTCTAGGAGAGCTGCGCTGAATCGCCAGTCGTCGTTCAACTTATACTCGCCTCCGAGGTCTACAGCCATACCGAATCCTCCGAGTCCTGCGCCATCTACGTCCACATCGTCGATATGCTCATACTGTCCCTTGCTAGGGTCGTTGTAATCTGATTTCTTCGACTTATAGTAGAAGCCCTTCATCGACACCTGCGCCGTTCCCTTGCCCGAGAGCATCCAGTAAGGGTGTCCCTGCGCATCCACCTGCGTGCCGGAGAGGTCGGCGGTCACATCCTTCAGGTCTACGTCGGCTGCGGCTGCGCCAAACAAGAACTTGAGCTTGGCACCGAGTCGCAGTTTCTCGTTGATCTGTCGAGAATGTCCCAGCGCCAACTCCACGTATGAGCGGGCGCGCGCACGTACATCACCTATGTTGTAGGTCTCGTTGCCCGTGTTCTTGGCAAACTCGAAGAGCTCGTATGGCAGGGAGGTCCCCACCTGGGCACGCGCCGACAGAGAGATGGTGTTGTATCCACCCCAGGCACGGAAACCTGCCGAGAGGATGGTGAGGTTCACGTCGCCCATGAGTCGGTTGTTGCCCGAGTTGAATCCGCTCAGCGCATCGCTTGACGAGAAGTACGGGTTGAGGAAGGTGGTGAGTCGCTTCTGCCCAGGCTGTCCGTAGAGCGGATTGTGCATCACTACGTCCTTGTAGCCGAAGTTGGACTGCACGTCTACGTTTAGGTTGCCCAGGGCTGGTATCGACACGTAGTTGAGACTGTCGCCGAAGGCAGGGTTGAGGGTGTGGCGATAATAGTAATCCTCGGTGAAGTAGGCCGAGTTGAAACCTTGCGCCATGGCTGAGCCGCCCACCATCATGAGGGCTGCCGTGGCTAGGAAGTGCTTATATGTTGTATGCTTCATTGTGATTTTTCCTGATTTGATTGTACATGTGTGAATACTGCGACATTGGCTTAGTTGGCGTCATATACGAACTTGCCCATCAACTTGACCTTGATGTCGGTCAGCTTGAGCGTATGGTTCTTCGCATTGAGGGTGATTCCCTCTACCACAGAGCCATCCTCGCCCTTTGCCTTGCCCTTTACAGAGAAGCGCAGACCATTGAGTTTCTTCAGTGCCTGGTCGTCTTTCTGGGTGATGGTCACGGTGAGCGGAGAGGTAGCCGGGGTAACGCCGTCGGCAGAGGCTACGATTTCGCCCTCCACCTTCACCTCTAGTTCGCTGGCAGGGATGTCGTTGCCATTCACGTCTATCGCCGAAGCCTCAAGGTCTAGGTAGGCAGGCACGCCGTTCGCCACGTTCGCCGTAAGCACAATCTTGGCATTCTTCGCCAACTGATAGTCTTGCACGTCGCTGTTCCATCCATCGAATACGTCATTGTATTCGATGACGGCATCTGCCCCGAAAGCGAGCGGTGCGTCGATGGAATAAGATGGCTTGATGCTATAGTCACGATAGCCCAGACGGAAGGTGCCCTCCTTCTCCTTGTTGGCATGCGCGTCACACTCGAAGCGGATGAGGTCTGGTATCGTCTTGATGAGGTCCGAAAGATTGCTCACCTCCACCATCTCGGCACTTACCGGGATAGAGAGCCCGTCGGCGTGACGGCAGATATAGACCATCGATTTGCCATCGTTCACCGACGCTGGGTTCACCGTAAACTCAGGCACGCTTACACGGGCTATCTCGGCTCCATCTTTCACGGCAATCAATCTGCCGCTTATCTTGCCCTCGATGCCGAGGTTGCTCTGTATGTCGAGCTTGATGACAGGATTGTAAACATCCGCCACCACGTTGCCATCCTTGAGGAAGTCTGGCACACCCTGAATCTGAACATTTCCCAGGTTGTTGAGCACGATGCTAGGATTAAACTTGCCCGTGGCGCTCTCGATGGTGATGTTGCCCATGTCCAGCGAGTTGTCTAGCTCGATGGAACGAAAGCTGCCCGTGATATTGTAGTGGCTGGTTGACAGGGCCAATCTCACCTTGCCGTCAAACTGTATCTCATCGCCCGTGCTGGTGCTCACGATGCCAGCCTTGCCCATGTCGCCCTCTCCGCTCTTGGAGAAGTCGATGCCGGTGATGCTGAATCCGAGCACCACGTCGTTGGCGGTGGAAACATCCTGCAGGGTAACCACATTGCCGTCTACCTTCACATTGCCTGCGGCAGGAGTGGTAGGAGCCAAGATTGCCAACTTCATGTAGGCTGGGAAGGTGAGGGTCATCTTGTCTATCTGCTCCACCTGCGAGTGAATTTGGCTCAGGTTGATGTGCAGCGTCATGCTGCTGCTCACCTCGGCAGAAGAAAGGCTCAACACCTCCGAAGGCTTGCTGCCGGCATATTTAAAGGTATAGATGTCGCCCTCGCCATACAGTTCGCCTGCGGCACGGGTGCCACGAGCGGCAGATGCCAGAGAGAGATACACCTTGCCCGTAGCGGCTTGGCTCTTCGATATGGTGATGGAACGGATATAAGGGTTGGCGGCAGGGAATCCGTAGCCAGCCTGGCGGAACACATAGTTGTGGGTCTCGGCATCCTCCACCACCACTCCGTTCTCCTCCAGTTCCAGCACATCTTTCAATGGGATGTCGGAAGTGGAGCTCGCAGGCAGTTCCAGTCGGTCGCCACCGATGCCGATGGTGGTGTCGATTTCATTCACGTCATAGTCGTTGTCAGTACATCCTGTCACGGCTAAGCAGCCCATCGCCATCAGCAATGTAAGCAGCCTTACTGTCAATACTCTTTTCTTCATAAACTATAATTGTTTGTTAAATGATTATATTTGTTTGCAAAAATAAGTAAAAAATTACATACCGCCAAGAAAACGCTCCATTTTTTTCGAGCTATACGATTGGAATGTGCCAATCGCCCTATATATAATTCCAATCGCCCCTATATATAATAAGGTGTAGCCCCATTTTGAGTCGACATTTTATCTAACAAAACGTTAAAAAGTATCTTTTTTCTACTTTTTCTTCATTTTTTCTTTCTTTTTGTTTGCTAATTCAAAGAAATTCTTTATCTTTGCAATCGTAATTCAAAAATAAGAATTTTAAACCCAATAAAAGATAAAAGATTATGAAAGCATCAGAAGTGATCGCGAATCTTCAGAGAAGATTCCCTAATGAGCCTGAGTACATTCAGGCAGTTAGTCAGGTACTCGGCACTATCGAGGAAGAGTACAACAAGCACCCAGAGTTTGAGAAGGCAAACCTCATCGAGCGTCTTTGCATCCCAGACCGCGTCATCGAGTTCCGTGTATCATGGGTAGACGACAAGGGTAACGTACAGACTAACATGGGTTACCGTATCCAGCACAACAACGTGATTGGCCCATACAAGGGAGGTCTTCGTTTCCACAAGTCAGTTAACTTGGGTATCTTGAAGTTCTTGGCTTTCGAGCAGACATTCAAGAACTCTCTTACAACTCTCCCTATGGGTGGTGCCAAGGGTGGTTCTGACTTCTCTCCACGCGGTAAGAGCAATGCTGAGGTAATGCGTTTCTGCCAGGCTTTCATGACTGAGCTCTATCGCCACATCGGTCCAGACGAGGATGTTCCTGCTGGCGACATCGGTGTAGGTGGCCGTGAGGTTGGTTACCTCTTCGGTATGTACAAGAAGCTGACTCACCAGTTCCAGGGCATCTTGACAGGTAAGGGTCAGGAGTTTGGTGGTTCTCTCATCCGTCCTGAGGCTACAGGTTATGGTAACGTTTATTTCCTCCTCAACATGCTAGCTACAAAGAACATCGACATCAAGGGCAAGACTGTCTTGGTATCTGGTTCTGGTAACGTAGCTCAGTACACCATGGAGAAGTTGATCGAGCTCGGTGCTAAGCCAGTTACATGTTCAGACTCTAACGGTTACATCTACGACCCAGACGGTATCGACCGTGAGAAGCTCGACTACATCATGGAGCTCAAGAACGTAGAGCGTGGCCGTATCAAGGAATATGCAGAGAAATATGGCGTGAAGTATGTAGAGGGTGCTAAGCCTTGGTTTGAGAAGGCAGACATCGCTCTCCCATCAGCTACACAGAACGAGATCAACGAGGAGGCTGCCAAGGCCCTCATCGCCAACGGCGTTATCGCAGTGAGCGAGGGTGCCAACATGCCATCTACTCCAGAGGCTATCAAGGTGTTCCAGGACGCTAAGATTCTCTATGCTCCAGGTAAGGCTGCCAACGCCGGTGGTGTTGCAGTATCAGGATTGGAGATGAGCCAGAACTCTGAGCGCTTGAAGTGGACTCGTGAGGAGGTTGACGCTAAGCTCCATGCTATCATGAACGACATCCACGCCAATTGTGTGAAGTATGGTACACAGGCCGACGGTTACGTAAACTACGTAAAGGGTGCCAACGTTGCTGGCTTCTTGAAGGTAGCCAAGGCTATGATGGCTCAGGGTATCGTATAAATTTGAGACGTATCAATTTAATATTAAAAGCTTGAACATTTGGCCTAGCAGGAATTTTCCTGTTAGGCCTTTTTGTTTTTATGCGGCGATGATTTGATTTTGCATCTATTCGGAGATGATTTGATTCTCTGCCCTATTCGATGGGAATTTGATTTTCTGTCCTATTCGATGGTGATCCAAACATCCTCGTTCCGTTTCTCTTGCGCCCACGCTGCCTGTTCTCCAGTTCGGGCGGCACTGAGCGCCCACGGTTCAGCTCCTGCGTCGTCATGCCCAGCTCCTTGGCTATCAGCCTTCTTACCAGTCACTACCCATACGCACTGTTTCAGTGCGTCAAATGGTATAACATGCTGTCTGATAGCGTTATCCGCCCTGCGATAACCTAGGATAGCGCAAACATCCTTGCCGCAGAAAAGCGGCTCCCCAGCCTTGGATTTGGAAGTGCGAATTTTACCAAACTCAGGTTTTTCAAATACCATGACAGCCTCCACACCTTGTGCGTCGGCCATCGAATTCTTTTTCTGTTTCATATGCGATAAAAATGGATAAGTGACAAGAGGTAGCCGAGACTATAATCTCTGCAAGGATTTGTCCGAAAAAATTATATTACGACCTCAAGATCACGTGTCATAGCTTAACATGATTACGATTACAATTACAGTAATTACAGTTTTATTTTCCCCCATAACCATGAAAGCAACCAGACAAGATTATGTATACTTATATTATATACTATATATATATATATAGTACTTTCTACAAAGAAGGAAATGCTAGCTAGCAGAAAAAACTGTAATTACTGTAATTGTAATCGAAGAGACTCTTGATGCACAACTCTACGACTCCCCTACCGCAACTCTATGACTTCGCAAGCGGGAAACTATGAGTTGGTTTTATTAACTTCCCCGTTAACAGATTTTCACAGACGGATACGCCTCAAATTTGGTGGTGTCGGAAAATCGCAGTATCTTTGCACCGTGATTCAGAAATACTAACCCTTAAAAACACACAAACATCATGGCAAACAACAAAGGAACATTGAAGTATCGTAAAGTACAGCGCACACCTCAGGCTGGCGAGAACGCCGGCAAGAAGAAGTGGTATGCCACCGCGGTGAGCGACAGAGAGATGAGTTTCGAGGATTTCGTGAGCCACATCTCGGAGCACAACTCGCCTTACAGCCGAGGCACCGTGCACGGCGTGGTGATGGACGCGCTCGACTGCCTGAAGGAGCTCATCCTCGACGGCAGAAGCGTAAGACTCTCCGACCTCGGACTCTTCTCCATCGGCATGAGCTCCAAGGCCGAGGACACCAAAGACAAGGTGAGCGCACAGAGCGTGCAGGGCGTGCACCTCATCGTGAGAAACACCAAGACCTGGAGCAACAGCGAGCTGAAGAAGCTCTGCAAAATCGAGGAGTACGACACCTACGGCTCTGCCGAGGACGGGGGCTCTACCCCATCCACTCCATCGGGCGACGACAAGGGCGACCAGGGCGGCTCTGGCTCTGGCTCAGGCGGCAGCTCTAGCGACGGCGACGGAACCGTAGAGTAAACCTCCCCCTACCGGGGATAGCACAATCCCCGGTAGCCCCAATCAAAAAAAATTATCAACCCTCTAAATCTAGAAAAGCACTATGAAGAAAGACACTTGGAAAACCATCATTCAGATCGCCATCAGCATCTTGACGGCCATCGCCACCACGCTCGGTATGACATCCTGCATGTAATGAATGCATGAAAACGACTTGAGAGACACACACTAAAAAAAAGCCTAGCAGAACATAGAAAGTCTGCTAGGCTTTTTTAGTTATATCATGCCTGAGGCGGCTGGCGAATATCATACCGGGGTATCGGTTGGCGACTCGTTGAAGAGGTCGTCGGAGGAAGGAATCTCGTCCTCGTCAAACCACTTGCCCAACTTGTCGTGGGCCTTCTTCTTCACATCCTCAGATACGTCGCCCCACACCTTCTTCAGCACGAAGAGCAGCACGGCGAGGTCGTCGCCAAGACCGGCGATAGGGATGGCATCGGGTATCACGTCGAGCGGACTGATGAGATAGCCCAAGGCACCGATAATCAGAGCCTTGTCCTTCAATGCCACCTTGTCGCTCTCCAACGTATAATAGAGGATGAGGGCTACATATACCATCTTGGCACCTGCACGCTTTGCCACGTGCGAAATCTTCTCGACAAATGCACTCTGGGTGAACTTGTCCTTATACGACATAAAGTCGGGTAACTGCGGGATGTTCATATTCTAAAATTTTTTTTTTAGTTTCTTGATTCACAGGAGGGGGAAAGCCTAGCCTCTTGGCTCGTAGAAGAGCACCGCCTTGATGTACGACTCCATCTTGGCATTCTTCAGCTTAGCCAGGCGATAATAGATCACCATCTTGAGCAGGGCGAAGAGGCACATCGCCAGCATCAAGCCGATGGCGAGCGCAAGGAGCGTGGTCCACATCGTGCCGAAGATGTAGCTATCGTCGGGCAGCGCCGAGAGCACAAGCACGGGCAACACGGTGATGATGCCGCCCACCGTGAGCTTGGTGCGCTGCGAACCGCCCATGTCCATGATGGCCTGCTTGTCGAAGAGGTAGCCGTCGAAATCCTGCTGGTCGATGCCGTAGTCGGATATCTGTGGAAATCCTGGCTGCCCGGCATACTTCTCTATCTTGCCGGTTATCTTATGCTCATAATCATCGAAAAATTGCTTTTCAGGTTCTCTTAAACTCATAGTCTTGTCAGTTTGTCTTATATATATAATAATGTGGGAACCCCGAAGAGCCCCCGAAAACATTCTCTAGAAGAAAAAAGAAAGCAGTGCCCCTATAAGCCGAGTTCTGTATCGTACGAACATGCACGCATGCCCAACTGATTAAAATGCACGATAGCCTGTCATTTATCTAGTCCCAGAGTCGCCCCTGGGCTCAAGCACTCTACCCTCCACAGTAGCCCGAAGGCTTCGGACGAGCCGCCCTCAAACTGCGGTATACATGAGCTTACAGCTCCCAGATGGCACAGCCTGGCGATCACCCGCCAGCTGGTGGTCTCTTACACCACCTTCTCACCCTTACCCGACACTATCCCCCATGCATACGGGATAAATTTGGGCGGTTGTTTTCTTCTGCCGACACCTACTGTCACCAATAGCTTCTAGTTTCGGAAGTGGGATGCCCTACGCTGCCCGGACTTTCCTCTCGCACCCTTTGACGGATGCCAGCGACAGACCGGGGCGCTGCTTTCGATATGCAAAAGTACAAAAAAGAATTGAAATCCCATCACTTTTCTCTACTTTTCTCCATTTTTTTAGCTTTCTTTCGCTTTACGCTTTAAGAGTAGTTTAACATTAAATGATATTTAGTTGCATATACAAAACTACAGGTTTTCCATTCACTTTCAAATATTTGTAAAAATGGGGCATTTCTTGTTTAATAGCCGTTAAAGTGTTAATTTCAAGTGTTAAAACGGAATAAATTTATACGCAGTTTATATCTTTTCTCAAAAAATGCCCCTATATTTGCAACCGAAAAGCGAAGGCTAATCTGCCATGATGACTTTGGCACGATTTTGGCTGACGCTTGACATGGATAAGAACATGAATAAGAAAGTAACAAAGACAAGAATTAAGAAAGTAACAATAATAAAATAATATTAGACATGAAAAAATTAACTAATTATGTAATGGCTGTGCTCTGCGTAGGTTCGCTCGCATTCTCAGCCGGTGCTTTCATGAAGGTGAATGCTTCTCCAGCAGTGACAGCAGCTCCTGCAGGTCAGCCAGTAGACTTGACTTATGCAGCCGAGAAGGCGCTGCCTGCCGTGGTACACATCAAATATGTACAGAATTCAAAGGTGAAGACTGTCGACGTGCAAGACGACCCATTCGGAGGGTTCTTCGACCCATTCGGATTCTTCGGCAGCCCTGAGCAGGGCAACGGAGGCTCTCGCAAGCAGAAGGTTCAGACTCCTAAGAAGGAGGCCACAGGCTCGGGCGTCATCATCAGCAGCGACGGCTATATCGTGACCAACAACCACGTGGTGGAGGGTGCCGACGAGCTGACCGTGACCTTGAACGACAACCGCGAGTACTCAGCCCGCATCATCGGTACCGACAAGACCACCGACCTCGCCCTCATCAAGGTGAACGCCAAGAACCTGCCTACCCTGCCTATCGCCGACAGCGACAAAATCAAGGTGGGCGAATGGGTAATCGCCGTGGGCAACCCATTCGGTCTCAACAACACCGTTACAGCCGGCATCATCTCTGCCAAGGCTCGTTCGCTCGGCGCCAACGGCGTGGAGAGCTTCATCCAGACCGATGCCGCCATCAACGCAGGCAACTCGGGCGGCGCCCTCGTCAACACCCAGGGCGAGCTCATCGGCATCAACGCCATGCTCTACTCGCAGACAGGCTCATTCTCGGGCTACGGATTCGCCATCCCTACCTCTATCATGAACAAGGTGGTAGACGACCTGAAGAAATATGGTAGCGTGCAGCGCGTAATGCTGAGCATACAGGGCAGCGACGTGCTCAACTATATCAACTCCCAGAAGGACAACGGCAAGGACGTAGACCTCGGCACCAACGACGGCGTATACATCGCCAAGGTAGACGAGGACGGCAACGGTGCCACTGCCGGCTTGAAGGAAGGCGACGTGATAACCAAGGTAGACGGCAAGAACATCACCAAGATGGCAGAGCTGCAGGAAATCCTCAACGCCAAGCGCCCAGGCGACAAGCTGACCATCACCTACCTGCGCAACAAGAAGAGCTACAGCAAGACCATCACGCTGAAGAACGCACAGGGCAACACATCCGTCATCAAGAGCGCCGACCTCGACATCTTGGGTGGCAGCTTCCGTCCTATCACCGACGCACAGAAGAAACAGCTTAACATCAACTATGGTGTGGAGGTAATGAAGGTGAACAGCGGTGCATTGAAGGACGCAGGCGTATCTCGCGGCTTCATCATCCAGCGCATCAACGACAACAACATCAATACCATCGACGACCTGCAGAAGGTTGTGAAGAGCGCATCCACAAGCAAGGACCCTGTGCTCTACATCCAGGGCGTATGGCCTACAGGCAAGAAGGCATATTATGCCGTTCCACTGCAGAAAGATTGATGCTTGAGACTCGAAAAATAACAAAAAACAATAAAATAGTAGGTATTTTTGAAAAATATCTACTATTTTTTTTTGCTATTCTAACAAAAAAGAGTATTTTTGCAGGTACTTTAAAATTTGATGCCAGTATGAGACAACTAAAAATTTCACGTTCCATAACGAATCGCGCTACCGCATCGTTGGACAAGTACCTACAAGACATAGCACACGAAGAGCTCCTCTCCGCGGAAGAAGAGGTGGAATTGGCTCAGAGGATAAAAAAGGGCGACCGAAAAGCCCTGGAGAGACTCTGCAAGGCCAACCTAAGATTTGTGGTGTCGGTGGCGAAGCAATACCAGAACCAAGGACTTAGCCTACCCGACCTGATCAACGAGGGCAATGTGGGGCTCATCAAAGCTGCTGAGAAATTTGACGAGACACGAGGCTTCAAGTTTATCTCGTATGCCGTATGGTGGATTCGCCAAAGCATTCTGCAGGCCATCGCCGAGCAGAGCAGAATCGTGCGCCTTCCGCTAAACCAGGTAAACAGCGTGAATAAAATCAACCAGGAGCTCAACAAGTTTGAGCAGGAATTCGAGCGCAAGCCCAGCGCGGAGGAAATAGCCGAGCTGATAGACGTGCCCGAGGAGAAGGTGTCGGCGACCATGAACGTGAGCAACCATCACCACGTGAGCGTGGACGCCCCGTTCAGCGACGGAGAAGACGGCAGCATGCTAGACGTAATGCCTAGCCGAGACACCCCGACCACCGACCATGAGCTCGTAATGGAATCGCTCAGAGAGGAGATAGAAAGACTCCTGAAGGTGCTGCCTAAAAAGGAAAGGAACGTGGTGACGGCCTACTATGGCATCGGCGAACCCGAACTGACGCTCGACGAGATTGGAGCCAAATACAATCTCACGAGGGAAAGGGTGAGACAAATCAGGGAGAAGGCGGTGCGCAGGCTGCAAAACAAGAAATTTAAACTGCTGAGGGCTTTCCTGGGATAACATCTTCACATGGCATCCCATGGCTCCCCCCCGCAACACATATTTATATATAGACAAATGAAAATAAGAAAATTCGCATTAGTATCTCTTGCATTAGCTGGCATATGCTCGCTTGCCGTATCGGCAAAAAACGAGGCTAAGACAGCATACATCTTCGGATTTGCATCGTCGTTCAACGACTCGACGGTCTATTTCACATCCGTGCAGCAGGTAGACTCTGCCTATTTCACCGGCAAGAGCAAGTTTCTAGTAGGTCGTGACAACTACTCCTATCAGTTGCGCGACTACCTGGAGCAGGCTGGCAAAGGCTACAAGACCTGCATGGTAATGTACGACCAAGACCAGAAGAAGGCCGAGAAGAAATGGAACAAGCTCTATCTGAAATATACCCAGAAGCCAAAGGCCAAGAAGGCCAAGAACGGGGAGCATGTCAACACCCCTACTCCATTCCAAGTGAAGACCATCAGCAATGGTGATTTCACCTTCAAGGCCATCGAGCCAGCGGAATAACACGCCCTAGGGAGATTATTCACCAACAAACGGGCTGAAGCCCAAAAGCACCTAGCACAAGTAGAGGAGGTCGGGCTGAAAGCCCAAAAGCACCTAGCCCAGGGCAACGCCCTGGGTTTTGATTGCCAATAAACAAACGCCCTGAAAGGGCAAAAGCATTATAATTCGAAAGTAATGCTTTTGCCCTTTCAGGGCGTTTCCACTATTTCAAATACTGCTTAAACCAATTGGCGATTTGGCGAAGCAAGTGGTTGCGGGTATTGCCACCGGAGATGCCATGGTTGCGATTGGTATACCACACCTCCTTGAAATCCTTGTCGGCCTGCACCAACGCCTCGGCATACTCGTAGGTGTTCTGCGGATGCACATTGTCGTCGGCCACGCCATGGCAGATGAGCAACGCTCCATGCTGCTGGTCGGCACGCTCGATAGGATTCACCTTGTATCCTTCCTCATTCTCCTGAGGGGTGCGCATGTAACGCTCGGTATATACCGTGTCGTAGAAACGATAGCAGGTAGGAGGAGCCACAGCCACGCCTGCCTTGAACACAGGGCGACCCTCGCTCATGCTCATCAGGGTATTGAAACCACCATAGCTCCAGCCCCAGATGCCGATGTTGTCCTTGTCTACGTATGGCAACGAGCCCATGTAGAGAGCGGTCTCTACCTGGTCTTTCGACTCCAAGTCGCCCAGGCGCAGGTAGGTGCACTTCTCAAAGTCTACGCCACGAGCTCCCGTGCCTCGGCCATCCACACAAGCCACGATGAAACCTTCCTGTGCCAGATAGTAGTCGAAGGCACCGCCATTGCCCATGCTGCCCGTGCTCCAAGAGTCGAGCACCTGCTGGTTGCCCGGTCCAGAATACTGGAAGAGGATAACTGGATATTTCTTGCTGGCGTCGAAGTCGATTGGCTTCACCATCCAGCCGTCGAGCTTCACGCCCTCGGAGGTGGTGAAGGAGAAAGTCTCACGCTTGCCCCAGTTGTACTTCTTCGTCTTTTCCAAGAGCTCCTTGTTGTCTTCCAAGGTCTTGATGAGCTTGCCCTTGTTGCTGCGCACGGTATAGACGTATGGGTGGCTGTAAGAGCTCCAGTTGTTTACAAAATAGCGGTAGTCGCCCGAGAAATAGGCCGAGTTGGAACCCTCCTTGTCGGTGAGTCGCTCCACCTTGCCATCCTTGTGCGCCACATACACCTGTCGGTCGTGGGCATTCAGCTTGGCAGCCTGGAAATATACGTCGCCAGTCTTCTCGTCCATGCCGTAGATATCGGTCACGTCATAGTTGCCCTTCTCCACCTGTCGCAGCAGCTTGCCGTTCATGTCGTAGAGATAGAGGTGCATGTAGCCGTCGCGGTCGCTAGGCAGCAAGATGGTCTTCTTGCCCACGATGCTGTTCTCCACCACCTCTTCCTTCACAAACTTAGGAACCGACTCCTTGATGAGCTGCTTGCTCTTGCCGGTGAAGGGGTTCACCGAGTAGAGGCGCATGTCGTCTTGGTGGCGATTCATGGTGTATACAATGAGGCTGTTGGCATCTGGCGATGTCTTGATGCGAGGATAGTAGCCGTCGGCATCCACAGGCACATCGAGCGCGATGGTCTCGCCCGTCTTCAGGTCGTAGCTCCAAAGGCTCACCTTCGAGTTGTCCTGCCCGGCCTTAGGGTACTTGTAGGAATACTCGCCCGGATAGTCGTGAAACTCGGTTCTCGCAGGATTGGAGCCCTCGAAGAGCTGCAAGCTATAGGTCTTCACCTTCGACTCGTCGAAACGAATCCATCCGATGGCACTACCGTCGGCGTTCCAGGCAAAGGCACGGTTGAAGCTGAACTCCTCCTCGTATACCCAGTCGGGGATGCCATTGATCACCTCGTTAAACTTGCCGTCGCTGGTCACCTTCACCTCCTTCTCGCCGTCGGTCACGAAGAGGTTGTTGTCCTTGACGAAGGCAATGTGTCGGGAGTCGGGCGACCAAGTGGCCACCTGCTGGTTCTCGCCCTCGGAAAGTTTTTTGAGGCTCTTCTGGGCGATATTGTAGATGAAGTATTCTGCCTTGAACGAACGGCGATACACAGCCTTGCGCTTGGTGATGACGAGCAATTTCTTGCCGTCGGGGCTCATCACATAGCCATCAATCGACTCGAAGGGAGCCTTGGCTGCATCGATGTCGAAGAGCACCGCCACCTGCTTGCCCGTCTTGAACGAGTAGCTCACAATCAGCTTGCCATCGTTGCTGATGGAAGCATACAAGTCGGTACCTTCTATCGGATTGATACCTGTCACATAAGAGGCAGCGAATTCACCTGAGGTGATAGCCTTCAAGTCGAGCTTGTCTGCCGCCTGCATTGCTGATACCATCATGATAGTTGCAATAAAAATTGGGAATCTTTTCATGTGTTTGTCTTTATAATAGAGCCCTCAAAAGGAGGGCTTTTAGTCTTTATACAAGGCCTCGTATTTTTTAGTCTTTATGCAAGGCCTCGATGGGCGAATAGTCCTCGTCGGCGAGCAATTGCTTCACCGTGACCCGAGGGTTGCGCTTCACATAGGCGTCGATGGTCTTCACATACTTGCTTTGGTATATCTCCTTGCCCATCGCCTTGTTCACCGCCCACATGATCTTGCCCATGTGCAGGTCGCGGTCTAACTGGGGACGGGTGTCGAAATTGACCATCGGATAGACGCTCAGCAGATAGAAGGTGAGGCAATCGGGCACAATAAACTGGCGCGTCATGCTGGCACGCTGCTGAGGGGTATAGTATTTCTTGTAAATCGGATAATTAGCTCCCATATATTTGTCGAGCGAGATGCCCACGCTGTGCTCTCCCACCACGATGCTCTGGTCGAGGGCTCCTATCTGGGCATAGAAACAAGGTTGCTGGAGCTCTGGTATCCAGTCGTTCAGGCGGCTGAAAGCATACTTGAGCTGCTCGTTGATGTCGTCCATATTGGCATACTCAGCCTCTGCGTCGGCGATGAGTGCCTGCAGGGTGGAGTCTTGATAGAACATCAGGAATCGGTTGCTGATATTGGCATCGGTGATGGTGCCGAGCTGCAACATCTTCTCTATCAGGGTACGGGTCTCGATGGGATAGTCGGTGTTCATCTGCTGAAGCGCCGAGAAATCGCCCGTGGTGAGATAGCGACTCTCCAAGCGGTCGTAGCGCTGCACGGTAAGGGGCACAGGTTCGACGTCCTCGTTCGGCTTGAACTTAAACTCGCAAGCCGAACAAAGAAGCACCAATGCTAATATGACAATATAATCGAAAATTCTTTTCACTTAAATTCACATTCTTGTAGTTACGACTGCAAAAATACTAAAAAATATTTTAAAAACAAAGCCTTTTAGCTAAAATTTTCAAAAGAAAAGCCAATAATGAGCAAAAATCGACTACTTTTTACTCACTATTGGCTATTTGTGCAATATTTTTATGCCACCCGAGCTGTTATTTTATCAGATAATAGACCTTGAGAGGTTCCTCGATGCTCTTCTTCCAATCCCTCAGCCACTGATACCATTCCTTCTCGCCCTTGAATCCGTAGATTTCGTTGGCGCTGGTATAGGCGAGCTTATAGTTGAGCTTGTTGCCTGTAGGCTTCACCACCTGGGTATAGTCGTCCTTGTTGGCTGGCTCTTGGCTCACCAGAGCCGCCTGAGGCACGTAGATGCCCAAGCCCACGGGCTCCAACTTATGCTTGCCGTCGTCCTTGCCCGTAGGCCAGTCGCTGCCATAACAGCCGCGCAATCCCTTGCCGTCGGCATACTCGCTGGAGCCTTTCACATTGATGAGACCTGTGGCGAAGCGATAGTCGGAAACGTCTTTGTTGAAGGTTACGTCTACATCGAAGTCGCGATGGCCGGCATAGATGGTATAACGGATGGTGGCGTTCACTGGCTTCAAGCCCGGTGCTGGCACCCAACCGTTGTCTACCACCTCGACGATGGCACGGAGCGGACCTTCGGAGACGACTCGCTGCTCCTGATATGTCACGTCGTCGAGGAGCAACTGGTTCTTGCCGTCCCAACCACGGAGGGCTCCCAGTCCGTAAGTGTTACCTACCCAGAGGCAGTCGTCGCCCGAGCCTGCCTTCAACTGTTCTTCCGAAGGATAGAACTGGGTGTCTTGGATCACCAATCCCTTGTTCACCTTGCCATAGAGGTCGATGGTCTGTCGGTTGTCGAAATAGACACGCATCGCCACCAGGTCGCTCTCGAAGCAAACGCCATGCGAATGCACGTAGTGGTATACATCCTTCGTCTTCTTGTCGAAGGAGATGCTGCGCAGATAGATGTCTTGCTTGTTCTTGGCAAGCTTCTTGTTCTTGCTGGGCAGACAGAGCTCGGCGAATGTGCGCGCAGGATAGTCGGCCTGCTTGCCATCGGTAAACAGCTGGACATGATAGTCCTTGGTTTCCTTCTTGCCGAGGTCTACCAAGAAGCAGAGCTCATCGTTGGTGCAGTCGCGGTTGGTATCGTCGAGCTGCGATGGTATTTCCTTGCCATCCACCGACACCACGGCTCGCTGGATGTCGCCATACTTGCTGATGCCGATTACCACTGGCTCATTGTTCTTTGCCGATTTCGATGGATTCGACACGGTTACATTGAAGTTTGCCTGGGCTTGCGCCGTCAGAGCCACGAGCGACACCAGTGCCAGCATGAGCTGCGAGAAGAATTTCTTGCCCTTGGCATAGTATTGCCACAGAATGGAGCAGTCGAACACCTGGGGGATACGTTCCTTCACCCTGCCCTCTTGTATCTTCCGGCGGTCTTCGTCGAAATCGCTGCGCCAAGCCTTGAAAGCCCTGCGAGCCTTGAAGATGGCCTTGAAGTCGCCCCAGTTGCGCTTGAGGATGAGCATCTCGAAAGCCGCCAGATAATCCAGGAAATAGCGTATACGCATCACATGCTTCAAATCGCTGTCTGGCAGATTCTTATAAAGCATGGTTAAATTGTTTCTGAAATTAAGATAGGTCTTCATCGGGTTGCTCTTGGGCAGCGTGCCACCGCCCACATGATACACCTCGCTCTCGGGGATGCAGTATATCTTGCGGCCCTTCAGGCGCAATCGCCAACAGAGGTCTATCTCCTCGTTATGGGCAAAGAATCTGCCATCCAAGCCATCGGCATCCCAATAGGCCTTGGAACGAATCATCATACAGGCACCGGTAGCCCAGAGTATCTCCTGCTGATAGTCGTACTGACCATCGTCGCGCTCCACCGTGTCGAAGATGCGACCACGACAGAACGGGTAGCCATATTTGTCGAGAAATCCACCGCAAGCCCCGGCATACTCAAAGCTGTCTTTGTCGTATTCGGCAAGCAACTTGGGCTGGCAGGCCGCCACCTGCTCATGCGAGTCCATAAACTCGATGAGGGGCGTGAGCCAATGATGAGAAACCTCCACGTCGCTGTTCAACAGCACATAGTACTCCGCCTCTATCTGACTCAAGGCTCGATTATATCCCTCGGCAAAACCGAAGTTCTGCTCCAGCACAATGGTCTTTACCTGAGGAAACTGCGTCTCCAAGAGATGCATAGACTGGTCGGTAGAGCAGTTGTCGGCCACCCACACCTCCGCATCTTGTCGAGAATACTCCAAGACATTGGGAAGATACTTGGCGAGCATCTTCTGTCCATTCCAGTTTAATATCACGATTGCGACCTTAGCCATAATTTCTTTTCTATTTTACACTAATTGCGACAGATTTATACAAATTGCGACAGAGACTGCTATCTCTGCGCCATTTGCTTGAGTCTATTATTCAAAAGATTGGTAAACTCATAGTTCTTGAGCCCCCACTTGGGTGCGACGAGCAATGACTTGGGCGATTGGCTCACGAAGCGCTCCAGCACCAAGTCCTTGCGCAGCAGCTGTATGTATCTCACGATGACGTCGATATACTCCTCCACCGTATACACATGGAAGGGGTGCTCGGCATATTCCTGCGCCAGCCTCGTGCCCTTGATGATTTGCATCTGATGAATCTTCAGGATGTCGAGGGGCAAGGAAGAGATGACGGGAGCCTGACGCAGACTCTCCTCCGCATCCTCGCCCGGCAAGCCGATGATGATATGCCCTCCCGTAAGGATGCCTCGCCGATGGGTTCGCTCCACGGCATCGCGACTACAAGCGAAGTCATGTCCGCGATTGATGCGGCGCAAAGTCTCGTCGTTGGCACTCTCGATGCCATATTCCACAAGCACGAAGGTACGATGGCTCAGTTTTTCCAGATAGTCGAGCAGTTCATCGCTCACGCAGTCGGGACGGGTGCCTATCACGACGCCCACCACATCGTCTACCGCCAAAGCCTCCTCATACATCGCCCTCAGCTCCTCTACCTTGGCGTAGGTATTGGTGTAAGCCTGGAAGTAAGCGAGAAACTTCATGTCGGGATATTTACGGGCAAAGAACCGCTTCCCCTCCTCCAGTTGCTCAGCGATGGATTTCTTGCGGTCGCAGTAGCTCGGGTTGAACGTGCGGTTGTCACAATAAGTACACCCGCCGCTCGATATGCGCCCATCCCTGTTGGGACAGGAGAAACCTGCGTCTATCGAAATCTTCTGGACTCGAAAGTCGGGAAATCGCTTCCGTATCCAAGTTCCAAAGTCGTTATAATAAGCCGCCATATTTACTTCTATCGTTTCTAACTCCTATCGTTTCAAACTTCTCCACCTTTTAAGCTCCCAGCTTAAAAGATTTCAGCCTTCAACGCCGTCTTGTCGTGATTGAAATTGCCAAGACGCACCTTGATGAGCTGATTGTCGTACTCCTCCTTGGCTTGCGCAGGCGACAACTCCACACGAATATAGTTCTTGGTGAAGCCGTGCATCGCCTTGCCACGTGGAGCCTTCTCGAAGAGCACCTCCGCCTCCGTGCCAATATACTGGGCATAGAAAGCCTGTGTCTTCTCGTCGCTCAACTCCAGGAGACGCTTGGAGCGAAGTTTCTTGTCCTTGTCGCTCACCACGTATGGAATCTTGAGCGCAGCCGTGCCCGGACGCTCGGAGTATGGGAACACATGGAGCTGTGTAACCGGCAGACTCTTCAAGAACTCATAGCACTCCTCGAAGCACTCAGGCGTCTCGCCACGGCATCCCACCATCACATCCACACCGATGAAGGCATCGGGCATCTTCTCCTTGATAAGGTTCACCTTATGGGCGAAAAGCGCCTTGTCGTAACGACGGTGCATCAACTTGAGCACCTCGTCGCTACCACTCTGCAACGGGATGTGGAAATGAGGCATGAAGGCTCGGCTCTGGGCACAATACTCGATGAGATCGTCGTCGCAGAGATCGGGCTCCAAACTAGAGATGCGATAACGCTGGATACCCTCCACCTGGTCCATCGCCTTCACGAGGTCGATGAATCGCTCGTGGGTAGTCTGGCCGAAATCGCCGATGTTCACACCGGTGATGACAATCTCCTTGCCCCCCTCGCGAGCCGCCTGCTCACACTGTGCCACAAGCGACTGGATGCTAGGATTGCGCGAGTTGCCACGGGCGAAAGGTATGGTGCAATAGGTGCAATAATAGTTGCAGCCATCTTGTACCTTGAGGAAATAGCGGGTGCGATTGCCACGCGAGCAGGAAGGCTGGAAAGTCTTGATTTCCTTGGTCTTCACGCTGTGATGCTCGTGCAGGGCGGCATCAGCCTGGGATTTCTCCTCGGCATTGCCAGCCGCCAAGCCGTGCTCTGAGGCAAATTTCTGCGCCCAGGCATCGCTGAGATATTGTATCAAGTTGGCCTTCTCGTTGGCACCGAGCACGAGGTCCACGCCCTCTATCTTGCTCACATTCTCCGACTCCAGCTGGGCGTAGCATCCCGTCACGATGACGAACGCACCGGGATTCTCCCTCACCATACGATGGATGGCCTGGCGACACTTATGGTCGGCAACCTCGGTCACGGAACAAGTATTGATGAGGCAGATGTCGGCTTTCTCCCCTTTTTGGGCAGTGATGACGCCCATGTCTTCGAGCATCTTGCCAAAAGTGGAAGTTTCAGAGAAATTGAGCTTGCAGCCCAGTGTATAATAGGCAGCTTTCTTACCTTGAAAGGCACTTGAATCAATCATATATAGAGTTTATTGCTTGTTTTATAGAGTTTATTGCTTGTTTTATCACGTAAAGGAACAATATGCTCCCTTAAAAAACTTGGGGCATATAAACGAAAAAGCCGCTAGACCGAAGTCCAGCGGTTGTTTCTCTCATTTTTCGTTCGTAAGTAATTCTAAATTACTTAGCAGAATCAGCAGCAGCTGTATCAGCAGCAGCAGTGTCAGCAGCAGTTGTGTCTACCTGAGCTGTGTCAGAATCAGCAGAAGCTGCGTTCTGAGCTGTTTTGTTACCACATGATGCGAAAGAGATAGCTGCGATAGCTACGAACATTAAAACTAATTTCTTCATTTTCTTTGCTTTTTAAATCTGTAAAACAATCATTCGTTTATTAAAACGCTGCAAAGGTAAGTATTTTTTCGATACGTTGTTCTTTTTTTTGTGACTTTTTTTTAGTCGATTTTGTAACATTTTCTCAACTACCTAATTATCAGATATTTACAAACTGCTAACAAAGGTTAAAGTTTTTAGTGTGTTCGAGAACAGCCAGATTTTAACACTTTTCACTGTTTTTTCATCACCCCGCCATTCCCCACTTGATGTACCGTTTCAGTACATCAAGTACCTCCTCTCTCTCGCCATTCCCCACTTGATGCACCGTTTCTGTGCATCAGGTCACCCTCTCTCCTAACTTTTTTCAAGCTGTATGTTTGTCCCATACGCCCTGAAAGGGCAGAAGCTCCTAGCCTAGGGCAACGCCCTAGGTTGTATGCAAGCACGAATGCCGCCCTGAAAGGGCAAAAGCTTTATTCTTGAGCTTGCAGATATAACGCTTTTGCCCTTACAGGGCGTATTTATTCCCTCGAAATCTACCCAGGGCGTTGCCCTGGGCTAGGTGCTTCTGGGCTTTCAGCCCGTATCAACCATACAGCTGGATTTTTTGACCGCCAACAAAATCTTCATATAATTTGCCACCAATCTTCATAATATATGCCAATCTTCATAATATATCGCCAATCTTTATAATAAATAATGTACGCGCGAGAGAAACGATGGAAAAGAAAAACTTGGAAATTCTTGGCTCGCCAAGAAAAAAGTTGTAACTTTGCAACGTATAAGATGATATTGTCTTATACAAACCAAACGGACTAAAGGCTTGAAAAAATGATAGAACTGAAAGAAAATGGGGGCATTCCCCGCCACGTCTTGCTCATGATGGCCATCATCGCAGGATTCACCGTAGCCAACTGCTACTACAACCAGCCCTTGCTGGAACTCATCCGCCACGACCTCGGCATCACCGAGCAGCACGCCAACCTCATCACCGTCATCACGCAGATAGGCTACGCGCTCGGTCTCTTCTTCCTGATACCCACCGGCGACATCTACTCGCGTCGGCGCATGATCATCATCAACATGAGCATCGCCGCCATCTCGGCTGTGGCGATAGCCTTCGCTCAGAACGTGTGGCTCATCTGGGGAGCCTCGCTGGTGCTGGGTGCCTGCTCCGTCATCCCACAATTCTTCATTCCGATAGCAGGCCAGTTCTCCATTCCCAAGAACAAGAGCCGCAACATGGGCTTTGTGCTCTCCGGACTGCTCACGGGCATCCTGGCATCCCGCATGGTGAGCGGATACATAGGCGAATGGCTGGGATGGAGAGAGATGTTCATCATCGCCGCCATCCTGATGGTGATATGCATGGTGCTCACCCTGATAATGCTGCCCGAGATGAAAAAGAACTTCGTGGGCAACTATCGAGGTCTGATGGTGACCGTGGCAGAGATTTTCGTCTTCCACCCCACCATACGACTCTATAGCGTGAGGGCTGCCTTTGGCTTCGGCAGCATGATGGCGATATGGTCGTGCCTCGCTTTCCACCTGGCGCAGCCCCCATTCCTGGCGGGCAGCGAGATGGTGGGCACACTGGGAGCCTGCGGCATTGCGGGAGCTGTGGCAGCCAGCGGACTGGGCAAACTCGTGCCTCGCATTGGCATTCGCAACTTTAGCCTCTTCGGTGCCATCCTTCAGATGGTGGCGTGGGCTTTCGCCATCGTCATGGGCTATACCTACATAGGGCTCATCATTGCCATCATCCTGGTAGACATCGGTCTGCAATGCCAACAACTCAGCAACCAAAGCGGCTGCATCCAAGAGATACCCGAGGCAGCCAACCGCGCCAACACCGTGTTCATGACCACCTATTTTATCGGCGGTTCGCTGGGCACCTTCTTTGCCGGCTTCGCCTGGGGTGCGCTCGGCTGGGTGGGCGTATGCATCGTGGGCATCACGTTTGCCCTCGTATCGCTCACCATCACGGTAAGTTGCAAGAAATAAAACATTGTTTTAAAAGTCAGCAAGAGAAAGTTATCTCTTGCTGACTTATTTCTTTACAGAACTTTCGCGAGTAATCAAGAATGCGCCCTGAAAGGGCAAAAGCATTACATCTTTTCGTCGCCATACATTTCGTTCCACCACGAGCTATCATCCTGCAACCACTTGGCAAACCAAGCGAAGATGGTGTTCTGCCATTTAAGTCGGCGCTGATATTCCAGGATGTGATGGTCTTGTCCATCCACCAGCACCATCGCCGTAGGACGACCGAGCAGCTTGAGTGCCGTATAGAGCTGGATACTCTCGCCCACTGGCACGTTATTGTCGGCGGTGCCATGCAGGAAGAGCAACGGCGTATGAATTTTATCGGCATTGTAGAGTGGACTCTGGTCTACATAGAGATGCTTGTTGGTCCAAGGATACTCATTTGCCATCGAAACCTCGCTGTAGCTGTAGCCCCAGTAACCCTCGCCCCAATAGCTGGTATGGTCGCTGATGCCGGCATGAGAGATGGCGGCGGCAAAGAGATCGGTCTTGGTTTGCAGATACTGGGTCATGAATCCACCATAGCTGGCTCCGATGCAACCTATCTTCTTGCTGTTCACAAAGCCATGCTCGCTACAGAAAGTCTTGGTAGCACCGATGATGTCCCCGGCTACGCCTTCACCAGCCGTGTCTACATGGCGAGCGGAGAATTTCTGCCCGAAACCTGTGGAACCGCTTGGATTCACCACCAAGACCACATAGCCCATCGCCGCATATACGTGATGAGGATAGCGGCTCTGGAACTGGCGACTTGTAGGACTGCAACCTCCATAATAATTCACCACCATCGGATACTTTTTGCTAGCATCGAAATGAGGAGGCAGATAGTAACGGCAGCAAAGGGTGTCGCCACGAGAGTTCACATAGTTCCAAGCCTTGCACTCGCCCAGCTCCACGCCCTTGAGCTCACGGGCGCTGAGGTCGTCCATGAGCTGGCTCTTCAGCGCCTTGGTGTTCATCTTGTAGAGTCGGTCGGCGTTGGATGCACTTTGACCGGCGAACGCCATCTCTGCTGCAGATGAGGCAAGCGAGAAAGTCTTGATATATTCCTCTGGAGTCTTCAGGAGCGTAAACTTGCCTGTCTTCGGATTCAGCTGGAAAAGATGCACGCAGTCTTTGTCCTCGGCAGTGAAATAGATATTGCCATCGGCTTTGCTCCACTCCACGCTCTGCACGTTAGGGTCGAAGTCCTTGGTCATCGGACGAACTTTCTTGTCGGCGAGCGACATGAGATAGAGCTGGGTGTCTATCATGCTTGGTGTCTGTCCCTCGTCCACATTCTTTCCGATGCCATCGAAAGCCTCTGGAGAACCAGAGAGAAGAAGGCTCTTGCCATCTGGCGAGAATTGAGCGCCATTCACGAACTCGCCCTTGTCTACCAAAGTTTCCACCTGCAAGCCTTGTTCCCGAGAGACAGCGGATGCAGAGGTCTGCAAGCCATTGATGTCGATGCGATAGATAGAAGTGAGGGTGGTAGGTCGCTTGGTGAGTCGCTCCTCGTTTTTTCCCACTAACAGGTATCGGGAGTCGGCTGAGATGTCCATCAGATAGATGTTATGATAGCCAAAGGTGATTGGCTGCAGGATGCCACTGGCGAGATCAAACTTGGCGAGGTTGGTGCGAGTGCGCCATCCCGGCTGTCGGTCGTCGGGCTCCTTGATGTCATACACCTCCTTGTCCTTCTCTCTCCCCTCGGTAGTCAAGGTGAAAATAAGCGATTTCTCATCGGGAGTAAACTGGAAATCGCCCTCAGGAAGCTCCGCTGCCAACACCTCCCTCGCCATCGTCTGTGGGTTGATGGTGAGCAACTGCAGCTTGCCCTCTGCCGATTTTTGGGTAAAATACATCTTGCACGAGCGAGGCATCCACCTCACGTCCTCGTCGAGAGTGGCTAGGATGCGGGAGGTCTGATAGTTGCGCACCTCGTTTACGCCATACGCCTTCCCCTGTCGGTCTACCCAGGTCTTGCGCACGATGACATACTTGCCATCTGGCGAAAGCTGCACGCCAGGATATACAGGGGCGCAAATCACATCGTATATATTATAGGTGCGCTTGGTGTTGGCAGACGGTTCGCCCACGCTCAGCGTCTTGCCTTCGGCTGTGGTCACGCTCACCTTGGGAGTTTTCTGCGCATCCCCCTTGGATGCATCTTGAATACTACGCTTATCAGTAGTAAGATATTTGATGACTACCGTGTGAGTGGAAGGCATGAGGGTGGTCTCTGCCTTGTCGCCACTCGTCTTCACCTGCTCGCCATCGACGAAGAGGCGATATTGCTTCAGCCCTTCCACGGCAATGGTCGCCTTGGTGCGACTGTTGTTCTGAATGGTGAAGGAAGCCAAGTGGATGGCGTTCTTGCCATCAGTTTGGAGCGTTGTCACCTCCTTGCCCGTGCTCAGCTTGTCGAAGCTCAAAGGCGAGTCGAGCAACTTGTCCATCGCAAAATGCTCGCCCTTCACATCCACGCTATCAGCCATCCAAGGCATTGCCACTGGATAAGGACCAGCATACTTGAAACTTTGCACATCGATGGTATCGGCAGATGCGCCCAACGAAGCCACAAGGGCAGCACTCAGCAGCCAAGTCTTCATTCCCATCTTTCTTTTCTCCATAAAATCTTGTTTCATTACTTATTGAATATTATGTTTTCTGCTGCGAAAGTACAAAGAAAATTCGGAATAAACGAATAATTCTTTGCAAAAAAGAACAGCATTTTTTTGCACCCAAATAAGGGGGGGTAATTTTTTAGTGGAAATGAACCAAATTGAACCAACATTTTCAACGAAAATAGTCCCAAAGTCAAAAAAATATAGAGAAAAGTTTCGCTCATTCAAGTATTATTATTATCTTTGCCACGATAAAAGAAAAAGAGTTCCCTCTAGTACGAGACATCGAAAAGGAATTATATTATTTTGTGCATATGATTAACAACAACTACCGTGGAAACAGTTTGGTGCGACGCCTGGTCATTACTGCCGACTTCGTAATACTGAATTGTGTACTGTTAGCCTATACAGAATTTGGCTCGCAGTTGATTCCAGACTACTTTGACACATCAACGAAAATAACATTTTTCGTTGCCAATGCCGCATTGTTCCTAAGCGAGTACTTCTATTCTACGATCATCCATGTGCGTAGAGTAGGATTCCTTAAAGTGTTGAAGCGCACCTTCTATCTGGCAGCCTCCACCACTTTCTGGTTCTTCCTCTTCGTAAGACTACTCAGCCATGGGGGGAAGATGTTCTCATTCTGCATCATCTTCGGTGTCACTTTCTACCTCATATTACTTGTATCCCGACTCATTGAGCTCAACATCCTCAAGTATGTCCGTGCCAATGGTCGCAACACTCGCTCGGTACTCTTCGTAGGAAGCGACCCTGCCATCATCGAGATGTACAATACGATGACGGAGGATCCTTCTGCCGGTTACCAGGTGAAGGGATATTATGCCGACAAGGACATCGCAAAGGCACCAGAGGGATTGGTAAGAATCGGTAGCATGAACGATTTGAATGCCATCATGAGCTCGACCATCAACAACACCATCAATGGTTCGCCTATAGCCATCGACGAGATATTCTGCTGCTTGTCACACAACGATTCGGAAGAGATTGTCAACATCATGCACTTCTGCGATAAGAACGTGATTCACTTCTACTATCTGCCACGTGTCTTCGGAGAATACGAGTTGCACCTCGATGCTCAGAATTTCATGGGCAGAACGGTATATTCCAACCACCAAGAGCCCCTTGCCAGCCTCTCCAATCGTGCTGCCAAGCGAGCCTTCGACATTGTAGTGAGTGGCTTGATATGTCTCTGCATCCTGCCATTCGTCCCAATCATTGCGCTCATCATCAAGATTCAGAGCCCTGGACCTATCTTCTTCCGACAGGCTAGAACGGGTCTGAACGGTGACACTTTCATGTGCCTCAAGTTCCGCTCGATGCATGTAAACAAGGATGCCGACATGGCGCAGGCCACCAAGAACGACCCTCGCAAGTTTGCCTTCGGCAACTTCATGCGCAAGACCAATATCGACGAGTTTCCACAGTTCTTCAATGTACTGAAGGGTGACATGAGCATCGTGGGTCCACGCCCACACATGCTGCACCACACCGAGGTATACGGTTCGCTCATCGACAAATACATGGTGCGCCATTTCTCCAAACCAGGCATCACTGGCTGGGCTCAAGTAACAGGCTACCGTGGCGAAACCAAGGAGCTATGGCAGATGGAGGAACGCATCCGCCGTGACATTTGGTATATCGAGAACTGGTCGTTCTGGCTCGACATCAAAATTATCTTCCTCACAGCCAAGAGCATCATCTTCCCTGACAAGAACGCTTATTAATAAATAAAAAATCTAGATAAAGAAAAAGGACGCTCATCAATTGAAGAGCGTCCTTTTTCTTTATCCTTTCAATTTGTCCATCATCAAGGCACAGGTGGCATCGCCTGTGACCGACACCATCGTGCGTACCATATCTATCATTCGGTCGGCTACGGCAACATAAGCTATGCCTTCCAGCGGAATGCCCGCTGCAATAAAAGCCAATGGCAACAACGACAAACTGCCACCAGGAATACCCACCACGCAAAACGACAGAGCCAACGACACTACTCCTATCGTAAGAAGCTGAACCATAGTGAGGTCGATTCCATAACAGGTAGCAGTAAACACGCTCGCCACCACCATATAGATGGCAGAGCCATCCATGTTGAACGTGGCGCCTAAAGGCAATACTAGCCGGCTGATACCATTGCGCACGCCCATTTTGACCGTAGCCCTCACGTTATAAGGCAACGTGGTGATACTCGACTCGGTGGCCATGGCAAACATCAACGGACGCACCATACCACCGAAGAACTGCAGCGGATTGATGCCGCCACGAAAATAGACGCACGGTACATACACCACCAAGGCATGGATGAAGAAACACATATAACAAGCCCCGATAAGCGAAGCGGAATTGCCGACGATCTCGCCGCCATAAGATGCCACAAGGGGAGTGAACGTAAAAAACATGCCTATCGGTGCCAGCTCCCAATAGAAACTCAGTACCTGACGAATAATCCTATCGGATTTCTCCACCAACTCATGAATACGTCCCTGACGGCCTTTCACTTGAAGGAACATGAAACCCAACACAAAGGCGATGCACAAAAACAACAGCACGCTACCCGACGTGACGGCTGAGAGCAGATTGTTGAGAAAAACATTGGCAATACGCCCTACAAGCATGCCACTAGACACCGCATTGGGAAGCCGCATCGACGAATGAAAAAAGGGAAAAACCTCTGACATCAGTCCCGAAAGCAACAAGCTCACAGCCACTGCTGCCAAAGAAGTAAGGAAAAAATAAAGAAACGACCGACCGACAAGTCGTCCTACCAAAGCCTTGCGCCTAAACGTGATAATGGCACTGGCAATGCTAGTCACCATAAGCGGAACAACGCATATTTTGAGCAGGATGAGAACAATAGAGGAAAGGGGACGGAACACATCGTTAACAACATCAGGGAAACCTTGGAGCACATAGCCAACAATGATAGCGAGCGCAAATGCCGTGAACATCTTTTCGGTGTACGGTAGCTTGAGTAAGTATCTCAAGCTAAAATTATTATTTACTTTGACTTTCTTATAAAGATCTGTCATATTACTGCTTTTTATATTTTGAGTTTCAAGTTTGTATTTATACTAGCGAGGGCAAATATACAAAAAATCCCCGAAAGCGCAAAGACTTTCAGGGATTTTCTTTCATGTTATAAAACACACTATGCAACATTTTCCTGTTTTCTGTATCCGACGAGTCCATACCATAGTATCACAAACTCGCAAGCCAAAGGCACGAGCCAGGTAAACTGCCATGAGCCTACATAGTCGGCTAGCAAGCCCTGGATGACTGGGAAGACGGCTCCACCAAACACACCCATCATAAAGATGCCCGATGCCTTGGAGGTGTATTCCTTCAATCCATCTACGGCGAGGGTAAAGATGCAGCTCCACATCACGCTATGGAACAATCCCACCGCTGCCATCAACCAAAGGTTCTCTGTAAGCATGGAAGTAGTCATCAGCGCAATGGCAGCCACGGTCACCGCAAGGAGCATAGGGCGAGGTGCCACGTTCTTGAGCGATGCAGAGACCATACGTCCCACCATGAATCCGCCCCAATAGAGTGTGGCGAGCAAGGCTGGAGAGAGGTCGCAGCCATGACTCATCAAGTCCATCGCATGGAGGTTCATATTGTTGCCGATACCCACCTCTGTACCTACGTAGCAGAAGATGGTGATGACACCATATTTCAAGTGGCGGAACGACCAGATGCTGCGTTTTTTGTCGGCAGAAGCATTCTGCTCATTGCCATTGGCTGTGCTTTCGCTAGATTCAGCATTGCTTGAGTCGGTCTCTCTAGTTCCCTCAATATCAGGAAGATTAGCCTTCGATGTACTCCATGTAGTAATGGCGATGACGAGCATCATCACAAGGAATGGCAGGGTGAGCTGATCGGCAGAGACGCTGTCGAGCGATACCCCTGCGAACATCACGCCCGTCACGAAGAACGGAGCGATGGTGGTTCCGAAACTGTTCACGGCACAGGTAAAGTTCATGCGCTGCACAGGCTGTGTGCCTGGCAATGGATAGGCAGCGATATAAGGATTGATAACCACCTGGAGCATCGCTGCCGACGTACCCATCAGATAGCTTCCGAAGAGGAACACGAAATAGCCGAAAGGCACGAAGTCCTGTGAGATATGCACACCTGCCCCACCCCAATATTCGGCGATGACCGCCGAGGCGAAATAGAAGCCCAAGCCAAGCACCATCACCATCATCGAACGAACGAGCGTAGGCTTGTAACCTATCTTGTTGAGCATTCGTCCTGTTTTCGCACTATTGAGCAAATAGCCTAGGAAGAAAGCAAAGGAGATGAGTGTGGCAAGCGAGTTCTTGGTAGCCGTCACTTCGGAGAGAAACGCCACCTTCAAGGGTCCCTGACATTGTCCGTTGACCGTGGTCAGGAATCCTACGATAAAGTATATGAATGTCAAGAGGAGGAAAGGTCCTGCGCTCTTGAACGTAATCGACGATTGTTTCATAAGAGAATAGGTATATAGCTAAAAAGAAACGTTTTAACTTCTAAATGTTTAACTTCTCTATCCTAGAGCTAACAGTCTCTCCTTCTAGGGAAAATCTTCGTTCAACGTCGTTGAATGTCCGTTCAACGTCGTTGAATGTCCGTTCAAAACTGTTGAACGGCGGTTCAACGTCGTTGAACGAAGATTTTATCTAGCGGAAAATACTTTTATCTAGAAACAAATAGTTTATTTCCTAATACCAGGAGCAATACTTGTTCGC
>ERZ808240.377-NODE-377-length-60011-cov-19.701931_pt1 | contig 60011 bp, 63 predicted proteins | sample MGYA00521084_ERZ808240 | MGnify/ENA primary metagenome ERZ808240 (study PRJEB31516, sample SAMN03275571) | gut metagenome | biome: mammalia-associated habitat; material: feces | host: Papio cynocephalus | place: Kenya | collected 2012-08-06 ...
CTCGCCATTCTGCGAGAGCCAGTCACTCATTCTCTTTGTCTTTATTGCCATAATACTTTATCTTTGATTTAACATATTATAATACGTGCCAATAATTTCCTGTCTTAATGGCGTATGCAATATCGCCAGTTGCTAATGTCTTAGATTGAATCTTGTCGGTATATCCTTTTGCCCAAAAATATTTTTTATCGGAAGAACTACCTACACATATAGTAAGAGTACTAGTTCCCTCGTTACATATTACACATACAGTTCCTAAGTATACATCATTAGGAAGGTAAAATGTATCTTTACCTGAACTTCCGCCATAAACATAACACCCAGAAGTGACGTTAATACTACTATCTGTATGTTGGACATGATGTTTAAAATTAAGAATTTGGCCATCCATTTCCAGATCTCCTTCAACCTCCAAAGCTGTTCCATTTATAATGCCAAAAATGCTTTTCTTCGATATTTTAACTACTGGCTTCGTGTTTGTATCACTAGTTCCCCTAATGTAGACGAGATTATCTTCCTTACCGTCAATTGAAACAATAGATGCTCCAGTCCATATACTATCATATCGGTAATAATTGAAAGAATTCTTCGTTATTACAACACCATTTTTGTTTTCAGATACACCAAGCGCACCTGAGATTGTCATGTTGCCAATACTGCCACTTGTAGCGTTTACTTCCCCACTAACCGTCACATTCTCGAATTTACCACTTTTGCACTCAATTCCATCCTTGTCAGCCTTCAGCAACACGTTGCCCTTGCCTTCGCCTTGGTCGGTGATGAGGATATTGTCTACTCCGAGGTTATGGATATAAGCCTTGCTGGCAAGGAAAAGTCCTGTGGCTAACCTCTTGTAGTCGGTGATGTTCTTAAAGTAGATGGTGTTGCTTGGAACAACACCATTACCTTTTGTGAAAGACTTGATGCACTGATACCAGTTATCACCATATAACACGATGTCTAGCCACTTCTCGCCATCAGAGCCAGATTCTATAGACGAGCCATCTGCAATATCATCCCAGCTTCTAGGACGTTCTACTGCACCTTTCTCACCCTTCTCAACCTCAGTGATGGTGCCTGTGGCTGATGCTAAGATATTACTACCCATAGGCTAATCTGCTGTTTGGATGATGTATGTTGCACCACCATGTCCCACAATCATTTCACTAGTCACCTCGAAAGTATCGGCAGCAGTCTCAAACTTTTGCAAGGAAACACCTGCATTGTCGTAAATCCACATCTTGAACTTTTGATTCTTGACGGTATTACGCACACCATTGTCATTGTACCAAAGGATAGGCTTGTAATAGATAGTCTTGCCATCACCTCTAGTGAACTGTTCCACGGTAGGGAAGCCCTTGTCATCACATGGATTTGCATGAATATTGTAAGGGTCTGAGGCATCATTCACTGTCTGCACATCCTGCCCATACAAATCATCACCCTTGTATACTTCCAGCTTGACAAGTGCAGAAGAGTTAACTTGTGACTCCAAGATGCTTATAACATCAGATGTCTCAGTCTGGACTTTCCATTCTCCACCTACTTCAATGTACCACTTAAAAGTGTAGCCAAGACCAGCAGCGGACTTGTTGTCCACCATTGCCTTCAACTTGCAAGTGCCACCCTTTGAACGAATGGTGAAATAGTTGGTGTCGCCAGCCACGATGGTTACTCTCTTGGTGTTCTCAGTGCCCAAGGTAATTGATACCTGATAAGCAGAAGAAAGCTTTACGGAAGAGTTAACTACTGATACATCAGCCTCGCCCCTGATAAGGAAGGAGTTGCAGCTGTTCACCTTCACAAGGTTCTTATTTACCTGCAAAGCCTGTACCTTCACATATCCACTCTCAGCGTCACCAATCTGCTGTGTGGTCTTGGTGAAATGACCAGTCTCACCACCAAATGTGTTTGTTGAAACACCCTGTGAGTCAAAGGTAAGCTCTGTTGTGCCAATGAACCAGTGCATGTTGGCATCAGAGATGGAAGCCAAGCCATTGCCACTGCCTACCTCTGAGGAGTAAGCTAAGAACACCAAGATAGGTTTAGTTGCTCCACTAGCCTCGAAATCTGGAGTGATATTGGCAGGAGCATCAACATCACCAAGATAAGTTTGATACAAGTCACCCAGTTGGCACTGAATGACGGTATAGAAGGTAGTACCATTGCTTACAACGGTAATCTGACCTGTAGTAGACGCTTTAGCCATTGTTCACCTCACTTTCTTTGTTTTCATCACTTCCAATAGCTGCTTCCTCCTTCTCATCAGGGTCATAGCACTTGGCAGGATTTTCTATAGTTCCATCAATCTCCATGCGTGTTTGCTCTGGAGTAAGGAGAGCACCACCTACAGCCTTTGCCCTGTCGCTGAGGGTAAGCCCTGCAACACCATTCAAATCACTCTGAAACAAGATGATGTTTCCGTCGGCACTCTTGGTGCCAGTAACAAAAGAGGGAAGGATTCTATCCTTCACCTCTGGTTTCACTTTTACATAATATGCCATATTCGAATATTTTATAGATTAAACAATCACAGGTTTCTCAATGAGGCGAGCATCATCATCCACAAGATAGCTACCCTCGTCATCCACCATGGCTGTAGTTGCACCACGGTCACAAATATCAAGCTGTATGAACTTCACGGCATCAGCCTCAACGGATATTTCCTTGCCAGTTCCCAGTAATGTTCTGTTGGTAGATACTGTACCATCATCATTCTTTGCAGATGTACATAAATACCATTGTGCAAAAGCAATGTTTTCCCAGTTAGGTATCTCGCCTTGCGTATCAGAAACAATAGCTTTCAGAAGTACATTTGTCTTACCTGACACCCTTGCATTGGAGTTGGTGAACATTGCCTTGATGGCAGGGAAGCATCTCACCAAACTAGTGGTTGCTATAGGGTCACCAGCCTCAGGCTCAGAAGGTAATTTCCCATCAATTCTATAGGCGCATCTTACCTCATAGAAAATGCCATCACCCATTTTGTCTCGGTCAACAGTGATTGATGTTATCTGTCCATTCTTGCCCTTTGTGACAGAACTAATTTCCCAGTTCTCCTCATCGTCCTCACCATTGATAAGAGTCTTGGTTTTGTCATTCATCACACGGTACCAGAAAAGCTTCACCTTACTGTCCTCCGTCATCTTGTGTGAGCCAACCATCACAAGAGCATTGATAGTTCTGCTAGCCTGCTGACGGAAGGGATTCCACCTGTCAGTGTTAGGCATATCCAAGGTAATCGAAGCCCTGGCATCAGTCACATCCTCCAATACCAAAGGAATGTCTTTGAGGAAACGATAAGTGTAACCACTCACTGCCTCTTTCCACACACCAATAAAGCGAAGGGTTCGCCTAATACCAATGACAGCATTGGAACTGACCGTTATCTGTCCCTTGCTATCACCAGACACCACAACTTGATAACCTTCCTTGGTGCTACCATTCTGTGTAGCGATCTCCGTCTGTCCTGAGGATGTAACCTCCAACCATCTGAATGAAGCCAATGTTGCATTCACCATGATAGAAGACACCGGGCTATCAGGGTCTATGAGCTGGCATTCTGGGAACACCACCAAGTTAGACTTGCTATAGTCTGGCGTGAAGAGATTTGTGACTGCGTCATAAGTTTGACGATTCACCGTGTTGGTTCTCACTATCATGTTACAACACTGATGATAACCAATCGGCTGAATGTCTATCTGACGTAAGTCTGTTTGTGCTAATATATTGTTTGCCATAAATTATGAAATTTAAAATTGCAAAGACTGCGAAGCTATTTTCGTTTCAGCATCTGTATCATATTCTGCGGAACAAGTAAACATCGTATTTCCCATTACGTAGTCAGAATCCCCTAAGTCGTCATAAGAAATAGGTAGTGTTAATTTAGTGTTTGCATGCGCCTTGTTCCAAACGTTATCTGAAACTTCATTTCCGGTATCTCGTTTCCATACAATATTTTTGATTTTGCCTGTAATATCAATACCGTTAAACCGAGCTGTCAAATTTAGCGTCGTAAAAGCTTTGTATGAACCATCTTCGTTTAGTCTCTTTAACTGATATAGTCTCCAAGACCAACCCATTGAAGAATTTAGATAAAGACAAAAACCACCTACAGAAAAACTATCAATAAGATTATTCACAATCTCAGTGATTGCCTTTTGACTAACTAATGCCTTAGGGTTGTTTCCTAATGTTTGAACAATGGTAAAAAGTACTTCATAGTCCCATCTTTCGCCATCATTATAGATAACACTCAAACCCTCATTCAAAGTAATTTGGCTATTAAACTTTGAATAAGTGCCTTCGTCTCTCGCAAAATAAAACATTTTAGCCCCATCTGTGCTGTCTGGTTCTGTTTCGGGCGTGGCGATTCCCATATAAGTTGCGCCACTAATTTTCGATATGGCTTCTATCAAATTGGTTATCAATTCATCCCAATAGGAATCCCTTTTTTCGTTTACGCACCAAGTAGAACGGTCGGCACTCCAATAATGCGCCCACCCTTCTATCTCGACAAAATCGCCATCGACACCACCATTAGGATATTTGCGCTCTACAGCGTAAATATCAGAAAATGTTCCCTTGTAGTGAGGAGAAGAAGCGTCTATTTTCTGCCCCATAACTTATTATATTTGAGATAATTGATTATATCTATCTGCCAAATCACTCTCTTTCTTGCTTACTAAGAAGATGGAGATAGCTCGATAAATAAGATATTTCTTACATTCGTCAGTCAGTGCAAGAATGATCTTCTGCCCTACTACCGACTGTTTATCCTCGGAAAGCACATTCTCAACCTTCTGGTAAGGAACATAGGTGAAAAGCTCCACTTCATGGTCATACACCTTATTTACCGGTTTATCATGGTTAGCAGAATACCTTCCTGCTGTCCAGTACATCAATACCCTCTTGCCTGTAGTAGGTGAAGTGGTTATCATGCCCTTAGGCTTTTGCGGTGTTCCCTTAGTCCATCGAGAAGCTTGCATCTGAGCCTCCTTGCTTCCTGGATCCATTAATGAAACTAGAGAAGAAGACCAACTTTTTAGCCGAAGCTCTACTAGCCTCAGCCAGTCATCAGGTATCACAAGACAACCATGCCCATCAGTGAATTGTGTCTGAATGGCATCGTAGTCTTGTGCCCCACTATCATTGAGTGATGCCACTACTCTCATGGGCTGTAACATCTGAGGTGGTGCTTGCAGCAACAGTTGCTGTGCTGCAGTCTCAATAGCTTGCTTCATCTCCTCATCCGAGTCATCGGCAAAGATGTCGTTCAAGTCATCATGCTTTACCTCGTCCATGGCGATGCGCATTTCCTTCACAAGGTCACTCATCAACGCTTCCATATTGCAAGAAAATTAGGTTGTTAAAATTCAATACTTACCCCAAGTTCTTTAGCCTTAGCCTTCACGCTGTCAGGAGTTTTGAGCGTTCGGCCATCTACCTTAAACTCTTTCTGTAGATAAGTCTTTGCCTTGGTGATGTTTTCAAAGCGAAGCACATTTTCGTCCTTCACCTGCTCTTCTTCATGATTCTGCACCTCCATCTGTTCCGGCTGGCTCTCATCAATGATGCGCCCTGCCTTGGTCAGTGGGTGCCGACGGATGGCATCTGCCACCTGTTTATTGTCTGTATTGTAGGCATACACACCCTTGCCAGTCTCATCAAACTCGATGGTCTTGATCAAACCACTCGCTAGCGAGACCGTAAAGATAAGCATGCTACTTGCTATAAAACTATATTTCATTTTCCTCTTAGTGTTTATGGTGATAGGGATAGCGAGCCTTTTACGCTCAGCTATCCCTAAATATATAGAGAAAACTATCAGACGATGTTACCTATTATGCAGCAATCTCCTCATCTGTCACAGCACCATCAACGTTGAAGGCTGGGCGAGATACACGAGCATGAGCGTTTGGATAGGTCAGTACCCAGCAGCTATACTCCTCCATCTTCACACCCTCGCTGTTACGAATCAAAAGGTCGTCAAGATTATACTCCTTACGCTTCCATGGACCGAACACATACTTGTCAAGATAACGCTCATCCAAGCAGAATGCTCGTCCCTGCATACCCCAATAGTTGAAGGAATCATGACGATAAATCATGATCTTTGTACCCATGGATGTGAAGGTCTCGAAGTCAAGCTTCCAACCCTGATAGTCCTTCTCGGTCTCAGTGATGATGCGACGAGTAGAGCGAAGGTTTGCAAATGCCTGATAAATCAAATTGTCCACAAAGAGCAACTTGGTACGGCTACTATTACCGGCATCCTTCAAGATGGCAGCAATAAAGCGTGTCAAGTCTTTCTCGCTGATTACATACTCGTATACCTTGCGAGTCTCTTGCTTGGTGCCACTTCCACCAGAATCAGGCACAGTCACCGTAGTAGTCACAGCCACCTTCTCACCGTTCTCGTCGAGTTCTACCTTTGGCTGCCAGTGTCCGATTTCAATATCCTTACCAGCCTCCCAGAAGATGCCACCCATGGTATATACGGCACCAATCTTCTTGTTTGGAACAGATACCTGACGATAGCCAAACAGTCCGCTTCGCTCCTGTCCATAACGCATATCGTCCATGGCCATCTTCTCCTGTCGGGTGAATGTCCACTGTACCTGCGTCTTGCTCATGCGGTCGATGATAGACTGCTCTACCATCATGATGAATCGCTGGCAATACTGCCAACTCTTATCTGGCATAGAGTAGTAAGAACCAGTATCTGGCTCCATTTCTCCAGCTGCTCTACCAAGACGAATCAATACTGCATTCTGTGGGATCTCAGGATAGTCGTAGCGATTGTTCTTGCTAGCATTTTTCTTTCCGTTCAGAGCATAGCAGATAGGATTCTCATCCACGTCGCTGTCAATGACACGGAACTGCAAAGGTATCATCGTGCTTCGAGTAGTACCATCATCCTTGTAGCCCATCACATCAGGCACCATGATCACGTCGCCTACGTCGAAGGCATCAGTGTTTGCCACTTTGAGCACCACAGTTGTACCGGTAGTACCAGCTGTTACCTTCTCCGACAATGTAGAAGAAATCTTGCGCTGTCCGATACTGTAATACTCGATACGGTTACTGTCTACCGGAGTTGTCTTCTTGGCAGCACGAAGAATCTGGTCAATCGGACAACTCTCCAGCTTCAACTCAACGATGGCTGGGTTCACATAAGCCATATAATAGTCGAAGTTACCCATCTGTTCCTGAGCGTGCTGCGAACCTGCCTGTGTCTTTGGTCCTTTACCCCCGACACCCGGGCCATCAATAGGACCTGTCGAGCTACCATCATTAGGAGTTGCTGGAGGTGTCTCTGCCATAGCGTACGAGCTACCACCACTAAGAATCATGATGAGCATCGCCATCATGAAACCAAACCATTTGTTAAACTTTCTCATAATCTGTACTTTATTAATTGATAATTATTAATTGAAATCTTACATGCCTTTCATTCGGCCATACACTTCTTGCTCACGTGACTGTCCCTGAGACAAAACTGCTTCGCCACCACCACCGTTGATGTTGATGTCCTTCTTGCCTCCACGTCTGCCTTCGTGCAATACCTTCTGCTGATCTATCTTTTCATTTCTGCCACGCTTGTAGCCTCGCTCCTCAGCATCAGACACAGCCTTGTCGAAATTTTTGATTTGAAACAAGCGTAGGAAATCTTCCTTCTTTAAGCCATAACGAGCAGCACGCCAAACAAAGCCATCATCGTCATGGTCTTCACCATCGTCACTGCGTTTGTACATCCACTCTATCAAGTCTCTCACGGTCTCAGGTTTCATCTTGGCCTCCTTGATAGCAGCATCGAGTTCGGCATCCTCAGTTTTCATGTTTGCAGCTAACTCTTCATTGCTCTTGGCAAGTTTCTCACTAGCCTCAATCTTGTCTTTCTCCGATTGTTTCAATCGCTCCCTAGCCTTTTCGTCGCCATTGATGGCTTCGATATAGTCAGGACCAAGCTCGTCTATTAAGAAATCCACAAGATTAAACTCGCCTCCATCGGCATTTTTCTTGGTCACAAGACCTGCCACCAACCCAGGAGCGTGAGGGTTTTCTTTCAACATATTGTTGAAGTCATCCATCTTTCTCTTGCTCTGGTCGTACTGGTCGTAATCTGTCGAAATTTGGTTATAAACAGCCTCATCATCGTCCATATTGAGGTCTGGATAACGCTGCGCTAGCCTCTCTCGAAAAGAATCTCTCTTCGACTTAACTTGCTGATTATTAGAGTTTTCTTTTGCCATATCTACATTTTTTTAATATTTGTGCTCAAAATTAAGCAAAATTTCTCATTACTTTTTGATAAATTCAGCAACTCCCGATATTAATTTTGTCTCAAATGAAACATGTAAATTCTATATCACAAATAAAGATTGATAGAGACCTGGAGATCATAAGGTTCTATCAACAAGCGAAGCGGATGGTCGAATGGCCAACCACTACGGCTAAGATTTGCGAATATGTTTCTCGCATGCCTACCGAATGCTATTACATATCTTTCGACGCTGCCTATAGCTATGTTCGCAAAAGATTAAAAGGAATTATCCCCTCGTTCGGCATCTATCATCAACAGAAGAAGGTGCTTTTCGAAGCTTTCTTCCAAGAATATCAAGATTTAGCAGCACATTATAGGGAGCAAGGTAAGAAACAATGTGTCTACAACATTGTCGAGTTAGCACTTGAACGTCCTGCACCCAATCTTGGACTATCGGCAAAGTATATTCAAGGAATCATTTCGGCTCATTTTAAAAACTTGAAATCGTCTCATTTCTATAAATAAAACAAATATCCAATATGCGCACATTATATATTACTCTCATCGCCTCGGCTCTGATGTTAATCATCATCCCTCAGCATGCATTATTGGCAGTGTCGCCCTCTTCGCCTCTTTACACTCACTTCGTATACATGTTTGGCCACGCCAATTTTATTCATTGGGCTGTCAACGCTTGGTGTCTTCTAATGGTACATCATCAGTTCCGCATCCATCGCCTCGTCGCCTCATGGATTGCTTCCGTCGCTCTATCTTTCCTCTATTATCCTTCGCTTCCTGTCTTGGGTGCGTCGGTCATCATATCATTTTTCATGGGTTTCACGGCTCCCATTCTTTATCGCGTCAATCGATTCGCCTTCTGGCAAATGGTTATCTTGCTTTTTGCTGGTTGCCTCATTCAGCATATAGCTGGCTTATACCACATCATCCTCTTCGCCTTTGGCTTCATATACTATAAGGTGGAAAGCCTCATCATGCAAGCAAGGAAACTCAACGTTTAACATTCTTCATTCAATATCAATAAACATACAGTATGCCGGTAGCTAAATCTACATTGAAGGTTCGTCCTGAGCAGCAACTTTCTGAAAAGAAGCTCAAAGAACTTCTTGAGGAGGATAAGAGGAGACTAAAAAGTCTCTTCGCTACTTATCGTCCCATTACTGGAGAGAATGCCCCTGGCCTTCGTTTCGAGTGCCAACTTTCCGATTTTCTCAATGGCAAGACTCTGTGGCTACCTGTAGAAATGTTGAAGGAGAAGAAATTTTGTGCCATCATCAAGTGCGGTTCCATCAGTGCATTCTGCGAGAAATACATGGCAGACCTAGACCAAGAGAAGGCACGCGATGCTGTTTTCCGCTATCTCATTCGTTTACGCTGCAAGCACGATTTCTATTTCTTCGCCTACGCCTACGCTCGTATCAAGAACAAGGATGGTGGTGATGATATTCCATTCCTCCTTCGCAACGCCCAAATCAAATTGATCAAGATTTTTGAGCAATTGCGTCTACACAGCCAATACCATTATATACGTGTCATCCTCCTAAAGTGTCGTCAATGGGGTGGCTCTACAGCTACAGACATCTATATGGCTTGGCTGCAAATCTTTTGGAAAACCAACTGGAATAGCAATATCGTTGGTCACCAATCTTCATCGGCTACTCAGGTATTTGATATGTATGAAAAACTTATTAATGCCATTCCTACATGGCTTTTCTATGATATTGGTGAGCCTTTCAAGGATGATACCCGCAAGTTGAAAACTTCTGGCACCATACAAAACATTAAGTATCTAATTCCTCGTTCCTGCAAAATTCAGACTGGTTCGGCTCGTAACCCTGAGTCCTGTCGTTCCGGTGATGCAGCCCTTGCTCATATCACTGAGGAAGCATTCTTCCCTAACACTACAGAGTGGACACCTGCCAAGGTTATCAAAGCAGCCTCATCATCCATCCAGCCTGACCCTTATACATTTATTGTTCGTGAGTCAACGCCTAATGGGCGTGAAAACGAGTTCCATGATGCTTGGGTTGCTGCCAAGTCAGTGGATAAGGATGGCAAGCCCCTGTCTGCCTACACACCTGTGTTCGTGGCTTGGTTTGAGATTGAGAAATATGTATTGCCATTCAAGGATGAGGATGAACGTGCCGACTTTGCCATCTGGCTTTGGAAAAACCGCAATGACGAGCAAGGCCATGGCAAATATTATTGGTGGTTGTACAGTGTTAAGGGTGCGTCATTCGAAGGGATCCATTGGTACATCGAGAAATCAAAGGAATACGAGACGCTGGATGATATGCGCCAAGAGTTTCCTTCCGATGATGTGGAAGCCTTCCTGTTCTCGGGTACCACAGTCTTCGACCCTTACAAGTTAAAGGTAATGGAAGATGACTGCAAGGGTATTGCGCCTATCATGGTGGGCGACATCGAGGGCGATTCCTATGATGCAGCCGACCCTTCCTGCATGGAGAACATCCGCTTTGTGGAGCGTTCCGGTGGACCTCTCAAAGTTTGGGCTGGTCCCGACAACTCCGAGATTGTCAAGCATCGTTACATCGTGGCATGTGATATTGGCGGTTCTCACAAGACATCCGATTTCTCCGACATCGTGGTATTAGACCGCTATGATGAAATATACGGTGGCGTTCCTGAGATCGTAGCTGAATGGCATGGTCACTGTGATGCCGACCAATTGGCCATGCGCTGTGCTCAGATAGCTCATTTCTATAATGATGCCTTCCTGGTCATTGAGAACAACACGGCCTATTCACGCATGAACAATACCGAAGGCAATCAGTCTGAGTTGTTCTTCCCTATCCTTCTTCCTCTTTATCGCAACCTCTACAATTCATCACATTCTAAGTTGCAGAAAAAGAAATCCAAGGAACTTAAATGGGGATTCAATACCAACAAGGCTACCAAGGTGGCTGTGGTGAAGACCATGGCACGCATCATCCGAGATGGTGGCTACATGGAGCGAGAACCGGCTGCTATCGACGAATGCACCTATTTCCTCTATTACAAGCAAAACGATTGCTATGGGGCGATTGCCGGCAAGCATGATGATAGAGTCATGGCACGTGGAATAGCTCTCTATGTTGAGAAAGACATGCCTGCGCCTGAAATCGTTCCGTTCCGTTCCAAGGATGAAATCGAGCAAGAACGCCTTCGCAATCGTCCTCCTATGGTTGAGGAGTTGGCTGGCATCGGTGGAAGCTAAACCTACTTAGCCACCAAAAAGTTGCGTTATTCGCCAATTAATTGAATTATTCACATATTAAATAGTAAATTATGAAACAGGTTTATTCCAATCATTTGCGTCAGATGCTTGTTAACATCTACACGCCTTTCATTACTCGTATCGAACTGCTCCGTGCCACTTGGATGTGGCGCAAGGGCGTGAAAGCCACGCTCAATAAGTATAAAGAAGGTGGTGCTCCACGTTTCTATATGCTCTACGACAAATCTCATCAAGACTGGGCCATCATGACTTACGATCCGAACAGAAAAGGTCTGCTTGCCTATCGCAGACTGGTTCAACTCGGCAAGTGGAAAGCCACTCGACATTTCAAAAATGTAGATGACATCAAGAAGGAGTCCTATTATTACACACCTTCCAAATGGGGCGCAATCGGGTGCGATGCTGACAACAAGGTTAGAGCCAAGAAATTGAAGCATTGGCAAGATTATTACATGTATCGTGTTTCTGTCCCGATGGAAAAGCTTCGAAACTACAAAAAGAAATACAATTTGAAATAGCATGAACAATAAAAGAGGAGCCTTCACAGACTCCTCTTCCCCAAAAAAATCATAAAACCTTAATAAACCAACAACCTATAAAAAGAATTAACATTATGAATTAGAACCATTTATTAATATATGAAGTTTAATATTTCTACGTTGCCGAAGGCAAATCAGCCAACCCATTCAGTCCGTTCCCCGAATCCTTTAGATGCGCTGCGCTACCTCCCGAAGAAGGCTGCTGCATCTCCGCTGTTGGCATCTGTCCATTGGCTACTTGTTGAACAGCCAAGGCTTGTTGCTGCTCCATCTTTTCCTTCAAGTACTTGCGGATTCTATAGGTACCAGGGAATTTGCCATTCGTCAGCATGGTGTATGCGTCAATATCACCATCCTTTTTGAGCTGCCAGAGCAAATCTGTGATTTGGTCTCTGATGGTGCTGCTGTATGCATCCAAGTCCATGGCCACATCTAGATCCATATCTCGCATGGTCTCTGGGTTGAAATAGGTACGATAGTCGTCACCAACAAGTTTCACGCTGTCATGGCTGTCGCAAAACTCCTGTATCAGATAGATCTTTAGCTTCGCCTCCCTCAGTTTGAAGCAATTGAAGCTTTCCACGAAGTCGGTCACTGAGGTGGCTGCGGAATCTCTCTCCAGTTGATATTGTTTTCCGGAAGTATTGCGATGAACGCCTTGCAGTGCACCTTGCACTCCACTGCCCTCGCTCGCCATGGTCTTGGCAAATTGCACCATGAAATCCACACCTGCCGGAATGTTTTTGTTCATCAACACCTGAGGAGGCTCGCCTCCCTTCGAACTATCCCAATGATACTCACCATTGGTCTTATTGTAGTTTCTCCTGTTTTCCTCGGGTGATACCTTGTCGCTCACAGATGCATCATCCACAAGCAAGGTACCCTTGGCACCATTGGCCACCACAAAGTTCACCATCATCATATAATGGTTCAATGTTCTTTGGTTGCTTTCAAGTCGCATGATGAAGCTCCTCACCTCTCCTTGTAAACATGGATAGGCTAGCCAGCTATACGGATGTATGCTGCATCTATAGCCATTTCTCAGCACATAGTATGGCGATTCCCTAGCGTCAAGCAGATAGCCATTAGGCGTGATGTATCTTCGGTACCAGAAGGTTTCGACCTGTGGCTCATATTCTATCAACTCTAGCTTTTCGGGATCCACATAATAGATTGGTTCACCGTTCTCGTCCAGCACCGGCACACCGTTCTCGTCCTTCATGATGTTGGCTTCCCTTCTGCTTTCGTTCTCGGAATCCAACTCTGCCTGAGCACTCATTGGCATAAATCCTGCATCGCCTTCTTGCCTGTCATGCACCCACAACGATTGTCGGCTTTCCTTCGTCCAAACCTCTATCACTCGATACTTGCCTTGTATAGCCGAATGAAGGAAATCTTCGAGTCCGGTCAACTGCGCTTGACCTGTTGGCTGATACCCCTGCTCAGGCTGATAGTGCGACTGCGTCTGTGTGTAAATCTCTCTAAGCTCTTGATCCTGCTCTTTGCTTCCATCTGTAAAATTTTCCAAGATTGCTCTCCAGCTAAGGTCGTGTCCGATGCCGAAGATTTCCACGTCGCTAAGGTCTGGTTTGAAGAAAGGTGGCAAGGCTGCCTTGAAAATATCCACCATGTCATTGAAGATTCCTTCTCTGCCATCCCTTCTTTCCCAGAGAGTGCGCATCCCGACGAATCCATAAACACAAAACTCATAGAATAGCCTAGCATCCATTTCCTGCCGATTGTTGTTGTTGTCGCTCTGTCTCAGATATTCATTGAAGAAGCTGATATAGTCCTCCTCGTTGGGGTCTACAGCAGTGCAACTGGCGGTTGCTCTCTGCTGTCTCATCAAACCTACGAGCGAAATCATCTTGTCTGAGATTACATCATACTCCAGCGTCGGCATACCCTGCAGCTGCATATACTTGCGTATGGTTATCTTCCTGCCATTCCATTCTATCAGGTCTTCCAACTGCCTTCCCATTACAAAGTTTTGGGCTCTCACCCATTCTTTTCTTAGGTCAGCCATGTTGTCGAAATAATAACATAACCATCGCAACAGTTTCAGGTTCGACTCGCTCATTCTGAATTTCTGGGTGCTCACTCCTTGAAGCGAGTTCGGACCTGCCTCTGCATAGTTTGTAATATCATTTATAACCGTATAATCTGCCATAATTTTTATTTTTTGCCAAAAATACACGATTTTCGGCTAACTTTTTTGATAAGTTGCGCAACTTATCAAAAATTTCTCGCTTTTTTCCGTTATTTTTGTTCCATATTTCATTTAAAAACGTTTTTATCATGAGTAAATCAGTCAATGTACATGAAGCTTGTGTCATCACGAAAGATGACAAAGGCAACCTCTCTTTGGTAGGCAAGGCCAAAGAAGCCCTCACCACCTTGAAGAAGAATAAAGTTTCCGTCAACATTCTTCTATGCGACTATACGAAGGATGATGTCGAGAAGTTTCTTAACGACAACAATGTGCCCTTCGCCTCTCTTTATACCAAGCAAGAGACCGACAAGGATGGCAACACAACATCAGTTGATCCACCAAAGGCAGATGTCACCATCATGCCAAGTTCCAAGTTCATCACGCTTCGAGATGATTGGCAATGGTGCTTAGACGATGTCGCCCATAGGCTGTGGGGCGAGAAGCCTAAGGAAGCTCCAAAGAGCGAACAGCAAAGCATGGACGAAGCTTTCAAACGCTACATCGATTGGGCTAAGCCCAAAAAGGCAGACAATAGCCCTACACCCATCGGGTAACAATCACTCCAATATATTCAAATAGTCGTTTTTTATTATCATATATTTTAATTTTATTTGGAATTTTAGAATTTACAACTATCAAAAAGGGACTCGCTGTGAAGCAAGTCCCTTTTATTATGTGCCGGGCTACGAGTAAGCCCTCGTAACTTTTATTCTTCCGGGCTAATCCTTATATTCTTTCAGATGCTCCATACCATTCAAGTCCTTCAATAAGTCCTTGCGGATAGTGCGTATCTGCTGCAAGATAGCCTTGTCATTGCCCTCACCAAGCTTCTTCTTTAGCTTGTTCATCTTGGTGGTAGCCTTCGAGATGGCCTTTCTTGCCTTGAATACGTTGGCGTGGGCATTCTTGAAAGCTCCTGCCTTCGCCTTGTTGGTATCTTTCAACTCAGACAGCTTGTCGGCATAGCCCTTCGTGCTCGCCCTTACCTGTTGTATGCGCCAGTCCTCGGTCACGTCAGCTGAATTTGCCACATTCAGATACTTGTCATCAGCCTTCATCATTTCCTTCGGGTCAACACCCCCTTGGAAAGCTTTCACCATATCCAGGGCTTCTTGGGCTGTGAATGCCTTGTACTCGCTCTGGGAAAGGAACTTCTTCATCTTCTCCCTCATCTTGCGTTTCTCGGTGATGCTCTTAGCCTCATCGAAACGTTTGGTCGCAATCTGTAGAGAGGTCACACCATCCTGCATTTCCTTGCTTTCGAGTGCTTTGATGCTGGAGATGGCTGCTTGAAGTTGCTTCTCTGCGTCGATGCCATTGCGCTGGCAACTCTGGTAGGTCATCATTACTCCTTCCATATCACCACTCAGGATGAAGTTCTTGAAGTAGTCCTGTGCCTTCCAGTTGCTGAATCCCTTGGATGATGGGAAGAAGAAATCTACAGCCTTGAACTCCTTGTTCTCTTGGCTCGGAATCAAGAACGGTGCCCAATAGAGTGCATTCTTATACAGTAGTCCGATGGTCTTGCCATACTTTCGCTGGATGTCTTGGTCGGCATGGCTGGCTTGGAAGTCGCTCAGATAGTTTATATCGTCAAGTGTCATTCTCACCATTGGATTTGCTTTTCCTATCAGTCGCTGCACCATAGGGCCAGGGAACTCCAATTCTCCCTTGTGGTTAAACAGATACTCTGGCACCTCACGGAACTGCTTGCCATGTCTTACATACATTTCGGTTCCGTCCGCATACCTTCCAACAAAGATCTTGCTCTGTTGCCCAAGCGTATTGCCACGCATCAAATAGTCGTACCACTTCATGCCATCAGGATAGGCAAGTTCATAAGGGCTCTTGTAGTCCGGATTGGTCTTCCTAATCTCCTCAGCCTTCTTGCTCTCCTTTTCCTCATCCATGGCACGGAAAGCTGCATTGATGGCGTTGGCAAATGCCTCGTAGAATACCATGAAACCTATTCCGTAGCACAACAATGCGGAAATCTGTCTAGTAGTTCTGCCCCACTCCTCAGGAGAAAGCTCGCCCTTGCCTCTTGCTGTACTCCAAAGATTCTTATAGTATTTCTTGAAGTTCTCCATGGTCGCATCGTTCCATACTGAGCCATATCCTGTTAGTGCCAAGAAGTGGCGAGTAGTGGAAGCGTTCCAGTCTGGTGAAAGAAGGACTCTACCTGCATAACGCAAGACGCGATGGCTGGCTCCAAGTATGTCCCAGTGCTGACCTCCGAACATGTCGTTCACAAACTGTCCGTCCTCGTCCAGGGCTTTACTCAGTTGCTCGTCCGTCCATCCCTTTGCCTTGGCTCTAGCCTTGGTCTTTTCTGCTCGCATGCTGTAGGTGGCAAGTTTCAGGCCATCATGCAAGAAGTCCCACAAGGCTCTATCCATGCCCTTGTTGATGAGCGAAAGCATCTGCGATGCCACCTTGAACGGAGTGGAAACCGTCGCTCCGGTCTTGCCAACCACGCTGCCATTGTCTAGCTTCTCCTGAATCTTCATCATGGCATCACGGAAGTTATCGAACATGTTCTGAACATCCGCAGCTGCATAGTCGTTAGTCGCTCCAAACTTCACCAAGTGGGTAGCTGCTTCTTGAAAATCATCAGGATTGGCGAAGCATGGCAACTGATGGTTCTTCATCGTGTCGACAAATATATATTTCATAAAGTTGGCGAGTGCCTTCTTGGGACCAAACTCCACCATGTTCTGCACCATATACACCTCGGTCAATGCTCCTGCGTGGAATCCACTGAAACCAAGTTCCAGCTTCTTCATGCTTGAAGCCAAGGTGTCAAAGGTCTTCCAAAAAGGAGTTGACTGATAAGTGTCGAACACTACTCCGAATCTATCGCCTGCGCTAGCCTCTCGATATAGCACATTATCCTTGCCTGTGATTGGGTTCTTCACCGTCACTTGCTTAGGCGATACGTTGTATACCCATACAGGACCAACGCCCGGTATCTCGAAGTACTTGTATTGCTCCAAGTTGAACGGTGCAACCGAAGAAAGCAGTGGGTCGGAAGAAATAATCTCTCCGTCCTCGTTTCGCTCGATCACGTTAAGTCCGCTCACCTCTTGGAGCATCGTCTTGTTAGCCCAAGCCTCGATGTTACTACGGCTGTAGTATGCCATCATCTTGGTAATGTCGGTGGTCTTAGGCACAAGTTTTGCATCCCTACCTTCCATGAGGGTGTTGATCTCACGTGGCTTCTCGTTCGGGCTCTTGGTGCGCTGCCTGTTCTCCACATACATGGCATAGGCTTGCTTGTCAGACTTCTCCTTATCCCAAAGGTGGTTTACATAGTCTATGGTGAAACCTGCGTCTGCCTTCAATGTATTGTTGTCCTTCAACCAGTCGAAGAAATAATCATACCAATCTCTAATAGACCGAATAGTGGCTTTCATCGGCTCACTCAGTTCCTTGTAGATTACACCATAAGGGGTGATAGCTTTCAAGATGATAGGCAAAACCTTTTTATTCAAGATGTCCGTGCCATCGATAGGCACAAATCCCGGCTCTTCGTCATGGTTGCCATTGATGATATTGGCCACCTTGCTAGCCATCTCTGTTGCGCCCTTCATATCATCAAAAAGTTCTACCTCTTTCCCGTCCTTCAATTCCGTGTGTGTGTTGGCTGTTACCTTGGCAAGTTCCGGTCGAAGCTCCTGAATAGACTCCACATCGTTAGGAGTGATATGGATATGTCCCTCGCCAAACACACCAGTGGAGTTCAGTTTGAAGGCAATTTCTCTGATGCGTCTAGGTGCCTCTATTATATAAGGTATAGCCTCAGCTAGCTTCTCTGCCTTGGTTGGCTTACCCTCATAATCAGCAAGTAAATTGTCGAAGATACCACTATCCACCATTTCTTCTATACGTGTCTTGATGTCATTGATATAGATGGCATCGTATGCACTCGCCTCCTCCATGTTCTTTCTACGATGGATTACGGCATGTTTCACGGTGGTAGCTGCACCCTCCTTACTCACGTCGGTGCTGGTCACATCTGCTAAGTCCTGCATCACTTCTTGCTCTAGGGCATCAGCCTTTGGATTGGTCTCGGCTGGGTATATCTTACCATCGTACAAGTCTAGATCAGCTTGCTGCTGCTCGTTTAGTTCGTGCCTTGTCAGCCAGTCCTCGTACTTCTGCCTAGCCTCATCCTGCTTCTGTTTTTCGAAGGCAAACATATCGGGCATAGGATTCTCCTTATCCACGATGGCATCATTCCACTTTTCCCATTCCTTATAGCGGTTCATAAAGGCTTCATCGCTTTCACCTTCCTTACGCTCTGGGCGAAGTGGCATTTCCTCGTCTTTCAGCCCATGGCTATCACGCCATTCCTTGTTAAGGCGTTCCCATTCCTTTTTGCCATCGGCATCCTTGTCGAAGTCATAGAACATAGGTGGCTCAGGGTCGTCCGTGTCCTCTCGGGCTTCCTTCCATCGCTTCCATTCCATCACTCGCTTCATATATTGAATGGCACTTTCGCCCTTCTTTTGTCTCGGTTTGCCCTTACCTGCGCCATCAGAAAGAGCATCCTTGATCTCGGCATTGCTAGCCTGTGCCATCATTGCCTCCTGCTTCTCCTTCGGCATGTTGTCCCAAACGTGGAGAGCCTTGCCTGCTTTCATCAGGTAATATCTCAAATCCTTGTCATTGAGAAGTCCTGGCACCCGGATGCCCAGTTTCTTAAGCACCTTGATGAGATAATGCTTGATTTTCGTCCAAAGAGAAAAGTCCTCTGCTGTCTTAGGACCTTCCTCGGCAAGATGGGCGATATACTCTTGTGTCCCCACATTCATGCGGTCAGGATTCTGCCATCCCTCATCATAACGCTTGGCAAAGTCGAGAATCTTGCCCCTCGTACCCTTGCCTACCGACTTATATACGAAGTCTGCAAACTTTCTCACACCCTGCTCTCCACCAAGCAGCACTTCCATACCCTCGTGGCCAACCTTCTCATGGAAGACGGTTCTCTGGGCATCGTCGCCATCCTCGCAGTTAGGAAGGTACACATGCACAGTATGAGTCTCTGGATCGTACCATCCCTTGGCACCCTGCTCCACCTCAGAGCGATATTCCTCAGGCACATCGTCCAAAGATGTGTACACGTTAGCCTCGGCGCCACCTAGCTGATTGGATGTATTAACCACAGAATCAGCGATTTTACGCTCCTCATCAGCACTCAAACCGCTATTATTACCCAAAATATTGCCAAAATTATGCTTTACCAGCAAATTTTCTTCTGGAAATTGATTATTCACAAAAGAATTTATTATCTTTGCAATGCGTTTGGGTGAAAGACCAACCGAGTGCACGTAGGATGCATTGTTCGTCAGCCACTCAGACGCTTTTTTTGTATCTGCCCATCTGCACAATTGTTTGTCTAGCCCCAAGCCATTTTTGTTTGTACTATCAAACCAATTGGCGATCCTCACAGCACTATCCTTGCCATAAAGGCTGATAATACTGTTCACCTCTGCATAATTTCGTCCTCTCAGTTTACGAAGACCAAGTACCGCAATAATGGAATGTCCCTTGTCATCCTTCAACTCGGTAAGGATAACTTTCCGTCCGTTCTCGTATTCACTATCGAATATGGCAACTGGGTGTTGGATAGCAATAGGCAGATTCTTGATAGAAGCCAAATTAAACGGATGATTACTCTTGTAGTCCTTGCTAGACTTCACTTCGAGTGTTCTGCTAGAAAGCTCAATAGGCAAATCATCGATACCTGCAAACTTCAATGCCGAACTAGGCTTACCCAATTGGTAGGTATATCCCTTAGGCAAAGTTCCAGCAATCTGCTTATCCAAGGCATCGTTGAAATCATTGTTTATCTCTCTCTGCTCTCTGACAAAAGAAGCACTTTCGCCAAGGTTCATCTTCACGTTAGCTTTCTTGCCATACACCTTAGAATAATGTAAACCATCATTTTCACCACCTACGATTCTGCCTCTGTTATCAGCCTCAGCAGCTCCCTTCTCTCCAACAAACATGAAGCGAATACCCTCTTTACTTCTCACTGCCTTATCGAAGACACGCTCACGGTCGCCTTCTACATTTGGGTCATAGTCATACAATGCCAAGCCAGCCTTCTCTAATCCTTTGCGTACATCGGCACCCAAATTGTTAGGTACCACGACAGCAGCAAATTCGTTGAGTCGAACAGGACGGTCAAACTTTGTCTCGAAGTAACCGCTCTTTAGTTCCTCACGCACAGCTGTTTTCAGTGCATCAAGCTTCTTCATGAAACTAGGAGTCAAAGTAATGCCATATTCCTTCTTGGCATACTTCTTTGGATCTGGCTGCATGACAATATCATGAAGACGTTCCTCACCATACATTACATCATTATACAAGGACTTGGCGAGGTCGTAATATACCTCCTCCCATTTGTTATAGAAAGCCTCTTTGTCCTCATTAGAAGACAACTTGTCCTTGTTGGCACGCATTTCTTCAGTACTATCTACACGGTCAGCCAACTTGGCAATGAAACTACCAAACGAGGTGTATTCTCCACCATTGGTTTGTCCATTCGCCTCTTCCCTCATTGCCTTCGACACGTTTTCAAGGGTCTCAGGGACATACTTACGAGTGCCATCATTCTTGTAGCCTCTGAAAATACGATTCTTCGTACCAAACTCATCTAGCTTGTTTTCCTGCCATCTGATATAATCAGGGTAAAGACCATTTTTATTCACATACGAACTAGCCTTCACCTTCGACTTGTAGAAGCTGTATTTCTTGGTGTCATTATACTGCTTCACCATATCTTCCACAATCTTCTCCACGTCAGCCTTCCTTGGCGAGCCATCCTTGTTAAGTAACTGAGGAGCATAGTCACGTTCAAAGATTTCCTTAACCTTGGCTCTCACCTTAGGGTTGATAGGGGCAACCTTCACGCCTGTTTCCTTATAAATTTGCTTTCTCACATTCTTGGAAATGTCACTCCAAGTAGGCTTCACGATAGCAGATTTAGCAAGCTTGGTAACCTTATCATTCAACTCCGGGTCACTCTTCATCGCATCAAGAATATCCTTGGAAGTAGGATGATTCTCTATTAGCTCTTGCCAGCGATAATCCACATCAGAATCATAACCTTTCAAGTCGATGCCTTTTTCATTCAGATACATCAATTCCCAAGCTGGTACACCATTGTCCTCCAGCACATCTTTCGTCTGTCTCAGAATCTCAGACTTATCCGCACTAGAGTAATCCAAACCATCCACCCACTTCTTGAAGTTCTCATAACCCTTATCGGTCATTTGTCGCTCCACCGAAGGGTAACGCTGAGTGTATGCATCAGTAGTCCATGTACCAGCAGTTTTACCTGTACGCTTATCAACAAGAGCAGAAGGAGCGATAAATGAAATCTCGCCAAAGTTACTGTGCCCACTCTTAGCTGTATCAATCACTGCCAAAGAAGGATTGGCAAGGCCACCCAGTTTCAAAGCTTTTCTCAGCTTATCCTCTGTTATATTATGCACACCTGCAAGTGTTTTATCATCTGCCAATGAAACTTTTTCGCCATTTCCCTTGGTGGTTTCAAAAGATTTGCTTACCTTTGCAGCAGATAACTCCTGAATAGTAGGATATTCGTGGAAATTGAGTCCACGCAGAAGTTCCTGCTGTTTTGGAGTTATTTCTTTATCATATGTAACCAATACTTCTGAACCTCCTCCAATAACACCTTGGTGAGCAAATACTGTCTTGATGCTATTTACATCAAGTTGTGGCTTGTTTTTGCCTTGATTTACTCGCTTTACATCCATACCTACAGCTACAGGTTTCCCATCATGATAGATATTTACATAGAGACGAAATCTGTCTTTTGCTCCTTGATAACGGGTAATGGCAAATGGATGCTTTAAAGCTTCTGGCAAAGCATGCCATTCCTCTTTTGTCAAATCGTGGTCTGAGTCCTTTCCTTGGTGCACCTTGATACTCTTGAACGACAAAGAGAAATTATCTCCTTTTATACCTATTCCTTGCATCCATTCTGGGGTTTTGCCTAAATCATATCTCTCACGAAGATGCTGAGACTTGTCAAAGTTCTCATCATCAAACACCTGATCTATGATAGAATGGAACTCCTTTGCTTCATGTTCATTCAGCACGGCACGTGGATCTACTCCCTGCGCCAAGTCTCTCAGCGTAAGGTTACGAATGTCCTCCAAGGTCATCTTCTTGATGTCCTCAGGTTTCCACTTGGTAAATGTTTCAAGAGTCCAATACCAGAACTGCTTCAACCATTTCTTCAATCGGTTGATGATAGATAGCTCTTTTGCAGTGTCTAACGGATTCTCCTTGATGGCATCATTTGCCATCTGCTCCAAGATGTCGGCACCACCATCACCAGTGAGTCGGGCAAAAGCCTCATCGCAAAGTTTATCCTCACTCAAATGCTTATAGTTAGGGTCATTGAGCAAGCTCTGGAACCACTCCGTTTCCTTGATGAGTTTGTCGCCATGGGCGATAAGGTCAGGATTCTTAGCCTTGGCTGCTGTACGCCAAATATGAGCATACTCATGGATAGGAGTGTTCGGATTCAGATGATCCTGATTCAGCACGATACTCTGACCATCAGTATAGCCATACACTGTGCCCTTGCCCTTGGCAAACTTGTTGTGGTCAACAATCTGCATATCCTCTGGCTTGAATATTACATAGTTCGTATCACCTTCCTCGACACCACCAAAGTTGCGTCCAGCTTTGTACTTGATGCCTGTGAAGCCAAGCGATGATAGGAACTGGCTTGCAGCCTTGTCATCATCTACTTGAGAGTTTGACTTAACAAGATTCTTTGATATAGCACGATACAAGTCTTCTCCTGTCTTTACAGTATCAAAGGCATTCTTATATCGTTCAACGCTCAAAGAACTTAAAGCTCTCTCTACCTGCTTATCATTAAATCCGTTTTCTTTTAACAAAGTCACATAGTCTTTCTTCTTATCATCAACCAAGGCACTAAATACACGATCCTTTAGCTTTTGTGTAACATTTGAGTCCCAGTCCAGATAGTTCTCATCCTTATCATCAGGAATCTCTACTTCATATAGATTTTTTGAGCGAGGAACAAAGTCACTCAAGTCTATCTTATCAATATAGTTAAGAGCAATCTTATTTTTTTCGACAACTTGCTGTGCAAACTTATTACCAGGTAGTTGTTTTAATTTGGCAGAGTAATATTCAACTCGATTTTTAAGAAACTCCTTGATATTCTCATTAGGATGAGCCTCCAATGTAGTTGCTATCATATTGATAGCAGCTTTGGGAACATTTGCATCACCTTTATAAATATAGCCTCTTGCTGCCATATTCGATAAATCGGCATAACTCTTACCAATCTTCTTGGAAGAGGTAACATATCCTCCCCATCCGAATACCTGGCTACCTGCTCCCTCACTCATGTGGTCAAAGTCGAACTCATCGAAGTCGGCACCGCTACCATGGTAGGTACGCATGAAGCTAACACCTCCATTATCAGCCACCATCAACTTAACAACTTCCTTGTTATTAGCCTTGATTTTAGCATCCACTTCCTCGATCTGACGGTTCAAATCTGGGCGTGGGTCATAACGTCCTATGGATTTATCGGTCGCCTCTTTGATGAAGGAATCAGGAATCTCCTCACCAGGGTGCTCGCTACGATAGTCCATAATGGCATCAAAGAAGGCCTTGTTGCGCTTGAAATTGTAGTCGTTCAGTTTAGCATACAACTCATCACGCTGTTTTACAAGCTCCTCTTTCTGTTTCTTCAACTCGGCTAACTTGTCAGCTTCCTTCTTATCCTCCTTCTTGTAAGGATCAAACTCCTCAGGCACCTTACCAACTACGTTCTTGATTTGCTCCTCAAAAGGCTTGTTAAGGTCGAAGCCCTTGTAGTTGCCAATTCCCCATTGGTTGGTATAGTACTTACGCCACTGTTCTGCCAAGCTCTTCTTCTCGAAGTACTCAGGCATCTGATTAGGGCGATCCATATTAACGATGGCATACTGCGCATACTTATCTGGACGATGCTTCACTGCCCAATCGTATGCAGCCTTGGCTGCTTCCTTCTGCTCCGGTGTCTTAATCTGGAAACGGAACACAGGGCTGTTTAGAAGAGAAGACAATCGTAAGTTGTCTTGTTTCTCTGCCACCTTCTCCATATCCTCGTTGCTTATCACCTTCACTGGGATGCCAGCCTTCTTTAGCATGGTAGATACTGCCTCAAAAGCCACCTTCTGAGGTTCTGTCATATCCTTCGGCTTCACTTCCTTCACATCGCGGTCGAATGGAAGGTCATCCAAGTTCATCTGAGCACCAAATGGAAGATTCTCATCCTGCTTAACCTTTTTTGCCTCCTCATGTTGTACCATAGCATAATCACGGAAAGGCTTTGTCTTGCGGTCAGAAGACTCCAGCCACTTATCAAAGGTAGCCTTAGGCACAGACGTTAACTTACCAAGTCCCTTCCATCCTTTGGAATAGTTCTTCAAGTAGGCAGATATGGCAGCAGCCTCATCAGGATAGCCATACATTACCTTATGCTCGTCAAACTCCCCAGTATTTGGGTTAACTTGGTCTATTACCATTACATTACCATCAAAAGTATCAAGGTCGGCATCATCATTGATGAACATATCTATCTGGTCACCATCCACGCCAATCTTACCCTTTATGTAGCCATAGGTGTCGTGCATGGTCACACTCCAAGGCTTGCCCTGCTCGTCCTTACCGCTACGTGTTGCGCCCTTCGGTGTCTCAACGGTGAAATCATAGCCACCAAATTGCAAATGTCCCTTCTTATAGTTTCCTGCCTTCTTTTGAGCATCTGTAGGCTCAGTTTCGGTCTCAGCGATGGCATTTTGCAATCTTTCTGAAAAATTCTTGCCTTCCTCTGCCTCTCGCATTTCTGCCTCTTGCTGCTCTAGGGCTTGCATCTTCTGCTCGGCATCAGCCACCTTATTATTTAAGGTGTAATTTTTGATGTCTGAGTAATTTTCTGCACTGCCAATGATATTGAGGAAAGCATCCCTGATGTCTTGGTCTGTGTACCCCATTTGCTTTAGATGTTCCGGCATGTTGTCATAGAGTCTTTGCACAAACTCAGGAACGGTCTTACCCTCGCCTTGCTTGGCAAGAATCTGCAACTTGTTGAAGTCGTTTCGTCCCAAGCCTGTTTCCTGCTGGATGCCATTGGAGAATGCGCCTCCCTTCTCCTTGCCCTCATAGTTCAAGGAGAAACGTCCGATATTGTTGGCAACATACTCTTCAAGGGTGTTTGGCTCAGTGTCGTTGAAGTCGGTTGCGCCTCTCACTTCTTCATAAATGGAATTGAGCTGGCTAAGGTTTCCACTCTTGATGGCATTTTCCACCTTGACGGCACGCTGCTCGGCTGGAGTCATGTTCTCGATTGTCTTGGCTCTAGCCTCCATATTTTCCTTGCGATAAAGCGTATTGAGTTTGTCAGCCTGTGCCTTCAAGTCCTTGGCGGATTCCGTGAGGTTCTGCTGGCGTGCTTGCAACTGAGCCTTGATAGTGTTCAACTCCTTGATTTGCTCTGGCTCCAAGTCGATCTCGCCACTCACGTAGCGATTGAGCACATCATCCACACCGTCAATTTCACGCTGCACCTCGTCCGACTGAATGCGATAGATGCGCTTGCGCTCTGAGGCAATATAGTTGCTAGCCTCATCCATGGTAGGATATTGCTTCTTAAGTTCCTCATCGCTCAAAACGGCTATTTCGCGTCCATCAATAGAAGTAATGTCACTTTCGTTCACACCTGCATCAGCTATCTTCTTGGTACGATCTTCTTGGATGGCAGTTGCCTCCTCAGGAGTCATTACAGCTGAGCGTATCTTGTTCCAATTATCGAAACGTGCCTGTAGGTCTGCTATCTGACCTTGCATCTGCTTGTTTGCCAAAGTTCTGGTTTCGGCATTCTTAGGGTCTAGGTCAGTATTGATGGATAGCCACTCCTCGTTGCTGGCGATATGCTCTTTAAGCTGATTGATACGAGTCTGCAAGGATTTCTTTTCCGCTGCGATATTTGCGAAGAGTGCCTTACGGTCTTCTCCTGCGGTCTCTTGCAGATATTCTGCTGCCACCTTTGGTTCCGTCTGAGGGTCAGAATAGTCTGGCTGACCTGCTGCATATCCAAAGATGCCCTTCTTATATCGCTCCTGCTTGTCTGCCTCAGCCTTGGCTGCATCATCGTTGGCACGCTGTGCGTCCTCGGAATCCAGCTCTGCATCAATAGAGGCATCTAGGGCATTCTGTCGCCAAGCGTTAAACTCTTCCTTGGTAAGGGGAATTTGGTCTTTTCCGTCCGAAAGTATCACCTTCCCGTCAGGACTATACCCGGCAAACTGCATTTGTATGGTATCTGTGCCAGGTTCAATGGCTACCTCCACAGTGTCGTTAGGCTTCAAGCCACTGCCATCAAACTGGGAAAAGAACTGCTGCTGTCTAGCATTCTTCTGCTCTGTCACTTGTTGATTGATGTAATCATCAAGAGAAATAGGTGTACCCACTTCCTTGATGTCTGCATTGGCTACCTGCTTGATGGAAGGATTCCCATTCTCATCAGGAACCACCACAAAACCACCATCATATTTGTTGGCTTTCTTCAAGAATACTTGTTGTCCAGAAGCAAGGGTTGCCGGCACAATGTTTCCGTCTTCCGTCTGATAAGGCCAAAGCTGCTCCTTCAAGGCATCAGCATAGCCGTCATCGGCATGTTGTAAGGCATCAAGAGCACCATTCTTGGCATTCTGAGCCTCCACATACTTACGAACGGCATCTTGTTGCACTGGAGTCATATAGCCAGCACGCTGAGCCAAGAACTGTTCCATGTCCTTGCCTTCCTCGTATGCTTTCAGTACTACATTCATTTTAGCCTCATCATCCGCAAATGCTCGCTTCAATCTAGCCTTAGCCACATCATCGTTATGATTGATTGCTTGCAGCCCCTCTACATCCCCATTCTGATAGGCTGTCTGCCCCATCACATAGGCATCTGAGGATTCTGCATTTTGCTCTTGGCTAGCAGTGCTATTGCTTGCAGGAGGCGTTGGGGGCTCTGCTGGGGGCACATCAGAAGGAGAGTTTGCAAGGTTTGCAGCAGAGTTTGCATCACTCGGACTTGGTACGGAGTTGGTACGGTCTTGGTACGGAGTTGGTACGGAGCCATCGCTTTCTGCTGGTGTCTCGCTTCCACCTTCAGCACCATTCTGCTCGATGCGCTTTTGGTCTCTACCATGGGATGTGTTATAAAGATCATCTACGGTTTGCTTCATCTCTCGTTTCAGTTCGATGGAGTTGTAGAGCTCTTTCAGGTAAGACTCCACCAATGGCTCATACTTCTTATCTCTTGACTCCAATGCCTTGCGAAGAGTGCCACGTGCAACGCCATGGGAGTCCTCGAACGTGTTGACAAACTCCCTCATAACGGAACTGTTCTCCAAGGCTGAATCATAGAAATGACGATATGCGTCCACCTGCTTCTGCTCGTCGGCAGAGAGGATGATGCCCTTCTGCTGCTTCTGCATGATGTCGTTGATGGTGCCGGCATTCTGGTGAAGGTAGACCGCTGCCTTCTCCTCATCTGTCAATTTCTCGCCCATGTTGTATTTCTGGGCTGCCTGATTATAGAGGCCGTCCAAGTGCTCCTGGGTAAACTCCTTGTGAAACTCGCCTTCCAAGACGGATGCCAAGCCCAAGGTTTTCTCATACTCCAGCTTCTTGTCTGCCTTCTCGGCATCCTCACGTGAAGAATACTCCTTGCGGTCGATTACAGCACCATCCTTGTTCAAGGTTTCGAGATACACCTTGCCATCGTTGTCCATCGGCTGTACAATGACAGAATCAACGACTGGCGAGAAGGAAGAAGGGCGTTTGCCTTCCACCACTGCCATCATCTTTGCCTTCAAGGTCTCAGGCACGGATTTGTCGTTCATCATATCCATATACTTCTGGGTGAGCTGTCCATCGAGTCTTTGCACATTGTCGCCTGTTACCGCAATTTCACCGATGCCCATCTTCTCGAAGGCATCACGCAAGTCGTCATAGCCGATTCGCTTCAATTCGGCAATGTCTTGGTTGGTGAAATCAAACTTGCGGTTGAACTCCCTGGCATCCTTGAATCGGGCATACTTGCCCATCAAGCCCGGCAAGCCGATGGATGTGAGGTTAGCCATGCTCTCCAAGGCACTCTCGGCAAAGTCCTTGCCTGTAGGCTTGAAGGATGGGTCCTGAGCCATGTGCTCCAAGGTTTGCTGACCTGCCATGATGGTTGAGTCTACAGCCTTGCCACCTACATCAGCAAGTATGTTGGTGGCCAAACCTCTGCCCTTGCCAACCATGTTGGCGATGGTACCACCTTGCATGATGGCACCTACTGCACTCTGCTTAGCCACCTCGCCCAAGGTATTGGCAATAACCTTGCCCACAGATGGATTATATTTCTTGCCATTCTCGTCAAACTGGCCTGTACGATAAATCTCATCGATAGGCTTTGAAATGGAAGACTGACCTCCAAAGGTTACGGCACCACTGGCTGCACCTGTTTTCAATGCCATCGCTTTACTCTTACCAATGAGCACCTTGGCAGCACGCTCTGCCATCTTGGTTTCCATGCCCTTGGCCATCAGGTCGCTTGCAAGCTTGCCCTCGGCCTTGGCGATCATGTTCTTGGTAATCTTGCCACCTGCTGCACCCGGCAACCAATAGCTCCAAGCATCTCCGGCAAATGTCAATGCGCCACTGCCCACTCGCTCCCAGAAGCCCGGCTGATATTGTTGGTTGGCAATATCCTGCAACCAGTTCTGATAGTCGGTCTGCACAAGCTTTCTGGTTATCTTGCCCACAATGGTATTGCCCAAGCCTGTGTTCATGATATACTCTGCGCTACCCTTAGGTATCATCTGACTTGCCTCCAAGTGATCTAGCTGATTTTTCAATACGGCATCAATCATCGGCTTGAACTGCTTAGGGTCGCCCATCATGCCTCCATTCAAACCATAGCCCTGCATCACCTTGAAGGCTGCATTCGCCATGTCTGTCTGGAACTGAGGGTTCTTGTAAAGAGTACCAAATTTCTTCTGCAACAAGTCGAGCGTTTTCTGAGGGTCTTTGACTTGGTTGGCTTCGTATTGAGCACCAAGAGCTGCACCCAAGCGAAGATTGGCTGGAATATACTGACTGCCTTCCATACCCTCGCCAAATGCTTGGCTACCTGCCTCCTGCGCCTTCATATACTCATTCACTACAGAAGGGTTCACATACTTGCTGATCACATCCGACAAAGCCTTGTCGATGTCTAGGTTCATCAGCCTGTCTTGCACATTCTCATCATGAGAATAGAGACGTGTGGCGATTCCCTCCGCGATGTTCCGATAGTTAGGTCCATATTTCTGCACAAGGCTTTCCACCATGGCTGGCTTCAAGTACTGAGCCACATAGTCATCATAGTTGATACCCATGTTATGTGCATCCTGCTTCAATTTGTCTTGCACGCCATGGCTATACCATTGAGCCTCAATGCTCTTTTCTGCATCTTGTACGGTATCATCAGGCAAAGAAGATACCACCTGATTAGTCACACCAAGAGCTGAGCGATTGGCATATCTATTCAGAGCGTTCTGTGTTGCCTTGATGGCTTCCTCAGGATTTGCCCCTTCTGCTTCAAGGTCTGCCACAAAGTTTTCGAAATAGTTGCCTTCCTTGTTAGGACGTTGGTGCCAGTCATTCAGATAATTGGCAAACCGCTCATCCATCTGTATATTGTTCATAGCTTCCGACTGAGGCAGCTGATTCCCTTCGAGATTCTTCACAAGCTGGCTTGGCTCTGTAGAGGATGGAGATTGCGCTGGCTGCTCGGTCACGGCTGCGCCTGTCACACCATCTACCTGTTGCGTCTGTTGCTCTGACTGCTGCGTAGAATTATCCAATCCTAAGATACTAGAGATCATGCCCGGTACTTTCTTGGCTTCGCCCACTACTTGCTTGCCAAATCCAAGTGCATCGGAGATTAATCCGCTATCTTTACCCGAAGATGCTTGTTGCTCGGATTCCAGCTCCTGCTGAGCTGGCTTCTTGCCAATCTCATTGATAGGGGTAGCGTTTCCACTGGTATCATACCAGATGTAGCCTTGCTTGCGATAGTCGCCCACATCTTCAATAGGCACATCCACCTTCTGCCTCTTATCATCAAACATGGTGATATAGCCACCCTCAAAGTCCTTGGCAAAATTGTCCATGCCTCTTTGCTGAACTACCTCGTCAGGAATGTCATACTCGTTGTTGTCCTTATCCCATACATGATAAGTCAACTTTGATTTGTTGTCTTTGTCTGCCATATATTATGTTATTTTCTGATATACTTTGAATAATCTACCTTGGTTCCAGAAGAACCTTTGGCTGGCTTGCCACCATAAGGGCGAACGGTACGTTTCTTGCCATCCTTAGCCATTCTAGCTTTGGCATAAGCGGATGCCTGTTGGCGATTATACTTATTTGCCCAAGTTCCACCGGTTCCGTCATTACCACCGATAGCCATACCATTGTGCGATGCCCATTCATTCACATGCTTCTTGAAAACTGGGTCGTTCACATAGTTGATATTGAAATCGTCCGCTTCCTTATCAGCTCTGTTTGTTCCGTTTACTTTCACGGTCTCAGCATGGATTTTGCCTTCTTGCGCTTTCTTCACAGACACACCGGCTGCATGGTCGGCAGCTCCTGCGTTAGCATTGTTTGCCTGTGCTGTGAGCAAATCAGCCTTCTTACCTCTAAGTGCGTCTTCGGTCTGCTTCTTTGAAACATTCAGGTCGGCACCTGTTGAATGCTGTCTTGCTGATTCTGTAACTTCCGCAACCTTTACAGGAGTAAGGGCATCCACTTGTTTCTGCTGTGAGCCATAGTAAGCTGCTTGTGCTTCCTTAGCCTTGGCAGCTGCCTCCGCTTGCATCTGCGCTTGCTTGCTGGCTCTATCCTTATAGATGTTCACCATCATTTGGTCATACCCCTTGGCTCTGAGTGCTTCCGTCGCCTCCCTTATCTTACGCTGGCGGTCGGTAAGTTCTTGTGCCGACTCTATCTTCTGTGATGGCGCACCCTGCACCGTGCCAAAGAAATTTCCAATGTGCTGGAAGAGGTTTCCCCATTGCTCCCATTTAGCTTGCTTCTCGGCTTTCTTTTGCAAGGCTGCGTTGGCTGCTACGGTTTTATCCGCATCGCCAAGAGATTGGAGCCAAGGCATGAACGAAGCATAGTCACCATTGCCATTCTTCTGAAAATCTTGAAGAATGTCATAAGGTTTCATCTGCTGCAAGAGAGGGTTCTGTTCTATCTGAGAATAAGGCTTGCTCCAATCTATCTGAATGCCTTGGTTAGGAGTTACCTTGGTCACATCATCAGATGGTTGCTGAGTGAAGGATGGCTGATTATCTGCCACAATGCCATTTGTATCTATTGAAGTCGTTGGATTTGTCGCAGATGTAGATGTGGCCTGCGCTGCTGAACCGTCACCACTTGGTGGAGTCGGATTCTGCACGGCTGTCTCTTGCTGTGGAATAGCAACATCTGCGTCTGCAACATTATCTCCACTACCCGGAGTAAAATCTGCAAAAGGCGTTGTAGCTGTAGCTGGACGCTTTGGAGTTAAATCGTCAATTGTAAATCCCATATCTACCTCCTTTCTTTAATATGGCAATTTGCTAGCTGCATTCGCCAAACCACTAGTTGCATCCGTAATGCCTTGTGCTGTAGAAAGAGCTTTTTCTTTCTTGGCTGTGGCGATGTAGTTCGTAAAGGTGTCTATCTGAGAATCTGCATTATTCCATGTATTTTCTTTCTGCTGAGCACCTTGAACAGCTGCATCCTGCATCATCTTCCCCACTTGGTCTTGCGCTGCTTGCTTGCTCAAAGCTACCGATTCATCACTGCCACCACTCACGATGTTGGTGTTCTTGGCTGTCTGCGTGGCATTATCCAGCACTTTCTGGGCATTCGTCACGGCTGCTTGATTCTCTGCAGTCTGTGTCGGGTCCTGATAATAAAGATTATCACGATGATCCTTTACCTGCTGCATTCTGTCCTGAAACATGTTGATATAGTCGTTATATCCCTTGTTTCGTGCTTTTGCTGCTAGAGCACCACCTACAGCCGAGGTTACTCCACCAGCAATACTTCCTATTAATCCCATAAAATTCGAATTTAATGTTTAAACTGTGTAAAAGTAGTGTGTTTTTCGCTAACCTTTTTGATAAATTGCGCAACTTGAACGGTTTCATATCAAAATTTTATGTATATTTGCAACCGAAAACTATCAATATTCACAAAATATTTAGTATATATGGCAACAAAACAAGATAATAATGAAGAGCCTAGGAAGAAGCGAAAGAAGACTGGCGGACGCAAGGCTGGCACACCAAACAAGATTACGAAAACGGTGCGTGAAAGCCTCAGCGATGCCATCACTGGCTATCTGAACGGAATAAACGAGAAGGGATATTCGCTCGCCTCTGACCTTATGCAGATTGAAGAACCTGCCGGGCGATTGGCATTGGTGGCGAAGTTTCTCCCTTACGTGGCTCCAAAACTGCAATCTGTATCTTTCAACAATGATGAGAGAAGAAGCCTCTCGGTTGAGGAATCATTCATGGAATTGGAAGAGAAATTTGAGAAACAAGAGACTACCATCAACATCAAGAATCTCAAAATTGTTAATAATGGCTAATTATAAAAAATGGGCAGCCCTCTCTAAAATTTCTTCAACTTTAGAGAAGACTACCATCAGACGAATATTTGGATGAAATCGCCAAATATTAAGCTTTATTGGCACAATTTTAAGATATATTGGCTACTTTTTATCTCTCATGCGCTCAAAATACTTGGTTTGGTCTTTGGTGATGTTCTTCACCTTTATCTGTATGGTGCAAGTGCTAGGCACGCTGTCAGTGATTCTAGCCATCAGTTGGTCTATTATCTCGTCTGTGTTCTTATAGCCCTTGCCATCCACGTGGGACACGACCTCGCCCATGAAGTAAGCATCGGCAACAAAAGCACAGGCCTCAGTGGCAACATCTATTACTTTTTCCTCTTGATGAGACAAACGCTTGCTTTTTTCATTAGTGAAGAAAACCTTCTCTATTACTTTTTCATTCAACTCCCAAGCTCTAGTGAAATCTGGCTTAACATAACCCATTGTTACTTTATGGGTGCTAATGTGATTCATGGCAAAACCTATTTCTTCATAGTTGGCACCCACATCATTTTGTGCTATTGTAGCCCAAGTATGACGAAATGTGTAGGGCGTATAAATATGGTCGGCTATGCCCAACTTAACCGTGCACAAATAATGCAAATTAGCACAAAGGCTAGTTGATAAGCTCTCAGTACTACAATAGACCTTATGGAAATTAAACAGGTATTTGTCTTTTTCTTCCGTGGCATATTTATTGAAGGTAGGAATAAGCATATCTGGTACTCTCATTTCGATATAAGCCTTGTCTGCACGTTTATTACGCGTTTTCTTGCGCTCATAATGAATGATGCCATCGTAATAATTTTCTTTCTTCATAAAGAAAAGGTCAGCTGTATTAATACCTGCAAGACAAAATATCATCTTGCAAATATCTATAGCTTGCTGCTGCTTATATGTATCTACCTGCATAGCAAAAAAGGTTCGGCAGTCCTCCATTGTTATAGCTTTCTTTTCTGGTGTCGTTGCTTTCGGAATCTCCACTTTTACCCAAGGGTTGCGTTTTATGCGCATCAGCCCGGTATCATAGTCATTATAATGCTTTACACCTTCATTGAATAATCTCTTGATAAGAATCGGATATTGCATCTTGACTCGCCTAAAATCTTTCATGGAATCAATCCAACCTGTTATAAATTTCGTTGTAAGCTCTGAAAATTTTATGTTGGTCGTATTGGCATACTTCTCCAAGCTATTTAATGCTGCTTCATAACGTTTGATAGAATTTGGCATATAGCTCTCTCTTAGCGTGTCAACATAAGCCCTAGAAAAATCGGAAAAGCTAATATCTTCATCATCTTGCAATAGATAGTCCCTAACTTGCTCGGCTGTCCATTTCTCATGATCCACTTTATTCAGTTTTTCTATCCATTCTGTTATGGTAGACAAACATGAATTAAGTACAAAGGCATCTTTTACCTCTTTCTTAGATGTGATACCTTTGTCATTGACCATTTTATCTGTCTTTAGATAGATAACTTTTCTGTTGTGGGTTAATCGAATATAAACTACATAATATCCATCTGCCCTCTTGTTTTGTACTACCGTCTTAAATGTTGCCATAATTCTAAAACAATTTCTAAACATTGCTAAACATTTGGCACGTTTAATGTGCTAAACGTTCAACTCAAATATTTAATTAACTCCTTAAAAATCAGTACCACAAACGAACTGATTGAAAATCAAATATTTAGATAGAACTATTCGTATATGTTCATCTGGCACTCCAAAATGCCCAATTTACCGATATTGTCAAGTATTTACTCTAAACAATTATAAATCTATTCTTTTGACAAGTCGAAAACATACATATTTCCATTTACAGGAACCTTCACTATCAAGTTCTGTGCTTTTGGATTTTTGGCCACCACCATACCATAGCGGATTTGCCCTGCGCCAATTGTAACGCGCTTAAAATATTTGCTATTAATATCTGCCTCAGCTTGTGCTCTAGCCTCATCATTTGCATTTGTAACAACCTCAGTCTTAGTTTCTGCTGTAGCTGTAGTTAAACCATTCGCACCCTTAACCTCAGTTTTTACAGTTTGGGTTTCTGAATTGTTAGGCCCCCATAAAAGAATGCGAGTATTTTCCTTCTTCACCCATTCATCACATGAATACACTCCACAAGCCTCTGTCTTGTTTTTGTTAATAGCCTCAACGGAAATCTTGCTTGGGTCAAAGTTAAACCTGTTAGTACTATTATTAATAATACTTACAAAAAGTTCCTGATGCTTATTGATTTTATTGTCATCCTTCTTTGACAGTACAACAATAACACCATTATCACCATTCACTTGTATACCCTTATTACCTGATTCATAGCCTACAGTACACTGATTAAATGTTTTCTGAGCCATAGATGGAATGCTTCCTAGAAGCGTTGCCATCAAAAATAAGATCTTCTTCATAACTTTATTTATTATTATTTACCACACCATCCACACAAAGTTTTTCCTTGATCAATGGCGTTTGTTTCATCTGTCCTTGTTATCTTGCCTGTAGCTCTTTTAAGAGCTGGGCAATTTCTATCCTTATGGTATCGTTTGGAACCAGGACTGTCTGATACATAAACATTACCTCCTTCTGAGGTTTCTGTTTGGAAGGAACCAGCCTCAGCACTACTTGATGACAATTTTCCAAAGGAGTAGCCTAGCATCAAGAAACCTATGCAGAAGGTCACTAGGCCAAAGCAAAAGAACTTCTTCGATATCCTCAGCTTTCTGTCTATATCATTGTCCGTTAATTGCATCATTTATAATTTAATTTTCCTTAACTTCCGTTTCCTTATATCCTTGAACAATTTCGTCCAATGCCCACATTGCTTCTGGGTTTATGCATCTAGAGCATATTTCCGATGTGTTTTTATCGGTCAATTTTAATAATGGAACAGGTCTTAAAGGTCTAGCCTGATCATATCTAGCAATACCCTTACAATGTTTACGAGAATGCAAAACATTTGCAAAATCTATATATAAAGTTGAGCCAATCCCCACTGATTTTGCTAATTCTATTTTGTCATTATCAGAAAGTTTCTCTTTAACAGTCTTCGTGATAATGACAGAATCAGTATCTTCAGATTCGTTATCATTTCGTGTCCCATTAGAGCAGGACACAATCAATAGTACTAAAAGCGTGAATAACAGTTCTTTCATTTTCTCGTTGTTATAGTATGCAAATAAAACTCATGTGTATACAAATAATTTTCTTCCGTTTTCGTTGTTCCTATATAAGGAATTGTTCCTGGAGAATATACCATAAGTTTGACTATACCAGCTGGTACAGTAATCGTTCGTTCTTGATGAGCCTTAAATTTGTAATTTAGTTCATCATTAACTCTTAAAGTCATTGACACAGATGCAAGATTTTTAATCTTTAGCTGCGGGTCAAGATGCAGATTATTCTTCTTCTGATATGTTGGATTAATATTCTCTTTCTCTAACACCAATGTCGTATCAATACTTATTTCCTTATATTTTTTAATATATTTAGCAGACACATAACCAAACGTGTTTGTTTCAAGAACATTCACAAAATAAAAACCATCTTCTAACGACTCATCATCAAATGCTATCGGACAACCCTTAGGCAGTTTCGCTATGATTTCACTTTCTGTAGATGGCTCATATCTGAAATTAACAGAAGCTGTCGTTAATCCGACAAAATCTTTAGAATATCCTACTGCTATAAATAAAAAAGCTATAATTGCCAAAAAAAATCTTTTCATAATTACCACATTTTAATTATCCAACATGTACCTGACTTCTTGCTGAAAGTCCTTGCAACTCTCTAAGCAGTTTGTTCTCTGCTCTAAGAGCAATCAGTTCTTTCTCCATCTCTGAAATATCAGCCTTTGAAGAAAAATCTGCATTCGTCAAATTAGTCTTACCTGAATCAAAAAACTCAGATACATTAACCCCAAGCACCTCAGCCAAACTTTCAATGGTACTTACTTTCACATCAGCCCCATTAAGGAGGTTATCCAAAGTGGTTCTGCTCACTTTCATCTTTGAAGCGATTTCCACTTTGCTAAGTTTATTGGACGTTATTATGTCCACTATTCTTTGCACATTCATACTAAATTTATCTTAAATGTTCAACAAAGTGGGTTAATTTCTTTTAATATTGCCCACTAAACTATACGTTATCAAAAAGTTTATTGTACTTTTGCACCGTAAAGTTAGTAAATTAGTTAGTAATAACCAAATAAAATTGAAGGAAAATGAAGGAAAATAGCAAAATAATTCCCGATGCACCCCTAAGGCTATGGGTTAACCTATGCCACAAGGAACACCAGCTGGGCTTAATGTCGGTAGGTGAAATCTCATACCAGGAGTATTGGGAAGGGCATAAGTACAAACTTCCAAAAGATTTGATCTATTCGGAGAATGATAAAGAAGAAGAGTACATCAACCTCAGCCAATTTTGGCACAAAGCAAAGGAAATTCCAGAAGACATGTACGCCTTCATTATTGTCGCAAACAAGGACTTTTCCTTTGCGACACCCATCAATCTTGCTACAGAATGCCTTCATGGAATTCTAGACGATACACCCGACAAGTTCAAATGGAACAAAATCATCCGCCATAATTTAAGATTCGACTTCTGGGCTTATCTCAAAGATTTAGTACCAACTATATTAAAGGAAGGAGGCAAGATGTGACAATTTATATAATTGGAATACTCATCATACTCATTTCTGGTGGAACACTACTCAGAGTATTGAACAAGCTAGCAAAGCTTTCAACTGAAAATGATAATCTTCGTAACGTAGTAGAGTCACAGAGGAAAGAGATAACAGCACTAACCAACCTGCTAAATGAGAAAAAAGAAGTAGAGGAAGGCGACTATATCTCAATTCTCTCTCTTAGAGATTGCCAATTTGGATGGACAGGGAAAGTAAAAAGAGTACTTAGCAATCCTGAGGAACACAGACTGTTAATAGAGTTGGAATATTGCATAACATTATTTGACGATGTTGCATTCAACAAACTTGTTCAAGTCGAAGGAAATGGTTTTAACCGCATCATTCACTTCCTTACGTTCCCTGAGATAAAACGACTGAATAAACTCGCTGGTAGAGATTATTCACCTGCCAATATAGCAATAAAAATAGCACAGAAAACTTTAAAGGAGCAAAACAATGAAAAATAGCAAAAACAACTTTAGCGCAGATTCGTTCTTCCAAACTCAGGTGGAACTACAGAGGTTGAAGGATGAGGAAGCCAAGAGACAAAAACGCCTCTGGCTGCGTGCCAAGATTTATGAGATTACTGGTATATCACAAATATCTAGCTCGTCAAATATTGCAATTTTCGAGGAAATATTCAATTGGATATACCAAGCACCTCTGTATGAGTGGGAAGGCATGTTAACTTGCTTCAAGGAAGAAGCCAGAATTGGAAGCTACGAAGGAACACTGGAATATGCCAAGGAACTTTACGAATTTCTCAAATAGCAAAAACAGAAAATTCAAATCATAACAAGAATATGAAAAAGGAAATCAGCATAGCACCACTGCTTAAGGAAATGAAGATTGACGAGACGATAAGCTTCCCTATCAAGAAGTTCTCTTCCGTCAAGAACGCCTGCAGCAACTACGCCCTGCGATATGAGCGGAAGTTCTCCACACAACTCAATCGCAAGATGGGAGTCATCAAAGTTACAAGAATCTTTTAAATACATATAGTCATGAACCAAACAGTACAAGTCCAATTCGCTGACAAGATGATCAGCTTCGACACCTTTCTCTCCGCCATCAGGAACGTGGTGAAGGAAGAAATCGACAAGGCAGTGGGAAAGAGACCTTTCATCACACAAGCCAAGGCCTATACCGCATACGGCAAAAGCAACGTGCAGCGATGGGTGAAGGAAGGCTTGGTGCAAGTGCACGGCAGAGGCAAGGATGGAAAGATCACTCGCCTCGAATACCGGGTGTCTGAACTAGACGCTTGCGCCAACAAGGTTCAAGACTATCTGCATGCATAGATGCAAGCCACATATATGATTTAGATAAAATTCTATTGTGTTTTAAGATTTTATTTGCTTTTAAGCAGCTACGTCGTGAGACGATAGCTTTAGAGTGTTTAGTTAATGGTGTCTGGGTCAAATTTCCCTGCGAAAACTAGAGTTCTTAATTCCATTGGCATTACGGAAGATTGCTTTCTGCCCAGGCACCTTTATTTTATTTCACGGTCGGTATAGAATGGCCTAGCCCACTGGGGGCGACGTCCACAATTTATAATGTAATAATGTTTAAGTGAATAGTAACAAGAATTAAGTGAAGATTGCGAATCCGAAGCTTATTCTCTGTCCTTTATGTTCAATCACACCAGCAGCGAATAAACGGACTAAGCTGCGAGGCCGTGGGTTCGAATCCCACACCGACCACTAAGTATAAACAATAAAAACATCATTGATATGAAAACATTGAAAATCATCTTTTGCATCGCCATCTGGGCAGCTATCGGGTGGCTTTGCCTACACAAGCTCTCTCAGGGCATTCACGACGAGAACCTTATCTCTCAGATGTCGCAAAGCACATACGACGAGATAGTGGACACGCTCACTACTAGGAACGGCATCCGTCCATCAGAACATCAGATAGTCACCTACTATTATGAGCAACTCGGCAAGTAATTTCAAACATGAGGAATGCAACACCTGTGAGCATGGGCGCAACTGCATCAACGGCAAGTATTGCCAGCGATACAAGATGTACGTCCAGCACATGGAGAAGCTTCCTTGCAAACAATCATAAATCCGAAATAAAATGGAATATAATATCTACGAAATATTGAAGAATGTGCCAATTGGAACAAAGTTGTATTCTCCTATTTGCGGTGAGTGCGAATTGAACGTACTTGAAAACGAAGCTATCGAGGTTGAAACACAAGATAGTCAAAGATGGTGGCTCACCAAGTATGGAAGAACACATTCCTACCCTGATGCAGAATGTTTGCTCTTCCCATCAAAAGAAATGAGAGACTGGGGCAAGTTATTCAAGAAGGGTGATGTGTTGGAGTGTACAGGGAAACTCGATCACGCAAACTGCATCTTCGAGAGTTATGAGGACGACACGATGAAACGCTTCATAGGAAGGTATACCATCGCGGATGCAGATAGGTGCGTGAAAGCCCCTATGTCCTTTATAACAAACGATTGGTGCAAGAGCAAAGACCAAGATGGCTACATCAAGAAAGTAGAGAAATATTGGGAAGGAAAGCTCAACCTAGAGACTCTGGAACTTGAACGTGGAGAGAAGCAAGACTACGAGGTAGGGAAGCTGTATTATTTCGACATACAACAAGAGGATGATGAGTCTCTGAAAATCATTGGCGAGTTGACAAGCAAAAACGAGGAAGAAGATACGCTGTCCTTCGGCTACCAGCTAGAGACGAACGTGGAGCACTTCGAGACAGAGCAACCCTTTGACCTCCGCATAAGCGTTCATCCAGAGTTGCGCCCAGCTACAGCAGAAGAGTGCGAACATTTCGCCAACGCAAAGAAACGTTGGGAGAATAGCCAAGGGAAGGTAGAATTGAAACTATTCGACAAGGTGTTGGTAAGAAATTCTGATAACCGAAAGTGGCTGCCTGGCATATTCGTTAAGGAAACAGATACAAATGATGAATACAAGCATGTAGTCATGTGCCTATCAACAGGAACCGTAGGAGACTTCATACAGTGCATTCCATTCGAGAAGCATGAACATCTTGCATTCACTGATTCCGACAAAGACACATTGCCATTTTAGGTAAGCAGAAGTGTTGTTTCTACATATAACTTAAAACATCATGGAATCAGAAGAAGCAAAACTACGTCGGCTAGCTCGACAACGTGAGTATTATCGCAAAAACAAGGAGAAGATACTTGAACGTACCAGACGCTACTGCAAGGAGCATCCCGAAAAATGGGTGCTTTATCGAAAGAACGCCAACGAGAAGCGAAGCTCGGGCTTGGGATATTACCAACGATACTATCAGCGCAACAAGAAAAAGCTCACTGATTACGCAAAACGCTGGCGAGAAGCTCATCCCGACAAGATAAAGGAATACCAACGTAGGCATCGCGAAAAGATGAAGGCATTGGGCTTGCCTCTGAGAAAGAAAGAGCAAAAGAAGCAGCAGCCAGACATCGACAAGATGAAGGCTCTCTTCCGTGATCCGTCTAAGGCAGCTCACCTGCAGTGGCTTTTAGAGCACAGGAAGCAAATTTGTTCCGCATAATGTTTGATTAAACAACAATAGCATGGAAAAGGAATTCTGGAAGAACATTCCACGATACGCCAATCAATACCAAGCGTCCACCTTCGGAAGAATCAGAAGACATCCGAGGCTGGTTGCCAACAATGGTACCTTCTGCCTAAAGAAGGGAGCTATCGTCACGCAGAACATGAACGCTCGTGGCTTGTTCCGTGTACGCTTATTTTACGAAGGGCGAATGCACGAGGAGTTGGTTCATAGGCTTGTGGCTGAAACTTTCGTCCTCAACAAGAAAAATTCTCCATTCGTCAGGCACAGGGATGGTAAGCTCACCAACAATCATGCGTCTAATCTCATCTGGTGCTCTCGCAACAGCATATACGCACCTAGCCGAAAGGATTCCAAGGAGAAGAAAAGTAAGGCGATTATTGCGAATAATGGTACAACCACACGTTGCTACCTATCCATCAAGAACGCTGAGCGACGTACCGGAATATCCGCATCCAACATATGCCAAGTGCTCAAAGGCAAGCGCAAGACCGCTGGTGGATATTCCTGGCGATACAAACATATATAGTGTAAATTACAATATCCAAATAAAATAAATGAAAGCAGATGGCTACATATTCACTCCCGAACTGTTGCAGTGGAAGCTGTTTCGCAGGCCGGTGGTTGTTCAGGTGCTCTTGCATGTGCTCCTCTCAGCCACCCACAACGAGGCATCCGCTGCCACCCTCTCCTATCGCGATCTAGCCCAGCAACTAGGCACCACGGTGAAGGCCATACGTGTCGCACTGGATGCGCTCGTAGCCGAGAAAATCATCACCAAGTGCAGTGCTCCAAGAGCCTCAACAAAACTATACATTAACAGTTCCCACCCTCTCGCCCACTGCATCATACCGTGGCAAAGAGACCAATGGGCACAGATTGGGGCACAGATTGGGGCACAGATTGGGGCACAATCTAGGGCACAGATTACAACCTCGCAAGTGTCTGACAGCCAAGGATGTAAGGTATATCACCAAAATAGCAAGGGCACAGATGGGGGCACAGTTAGGGCACAATCTAGGGCACAGCAAAAAAGAGGGGCACAGCAAAGGGCACAATCTAGGGCACAGATTTCACACTCCGAAACCCCTTTAAATAAAGGTGATTCCGAAGATTTGAGCAAGAGCAAGGGCACAGATAAGGGCAAAGGCAAGGGCACAGAAGTAAGAGGAAAGAAACAAATAAAAGAAACCCTTTCCCCTGAAACCCCTATAAAAGAAAACAAACAAAGAAAGCAGAAAGCACCCACCCACACACAAAAAAAAGAAAAAGAAAAAAAGCCGATGGATGCCGAAGCTCAGTTTGCCGAAGTCCTCAGGCTCTTCAATCGCCTCTTCTTGGGCACGCAAGTAAAGCCTATCTCGAAGATGACTCCGGAGCGCAAGAAGATGGTCGCCAAGTTTATCTCGGATTACTCCTTCGAAGACATAGAGCCGATGCTTCGCAAGGTTCTCGACTCCGATCTTCTCTCAGGGCGCAAGGATGGTGGCTCCTATATCTCCTTCAACTGGATTTTCAATCCCGAAAACTACGAGCAATTGATAGAAGGCACATTCGACAACCCTACGGTTGCAGCCTCAACGCAAAATAGGCTGAAGCCTACGCCTCCACCTGCATCCCCACATCCTCAGCAAGAAGAGACTGCCGAAGAGATAGAAGCTAGGCTCCAGCAGAAAGCCGAGAGAAAGAAGGAAGAGGAAGAACAGCAAACCAAAGCCCTCAGAGACAAATATCTGGGATGGATAGAGGCTGCAAAGAACAATCCTCGTGGCTCCATGGCCAAGATGGTGAGACAAGCCTACGAGAACGGAACGCTAGCCAAGCTAGGCATCGTCTGGAATCCATCCGTAGCAGAAGAAGAGCAGTCATTAGCCGACTTGGACGATCAGACGCAAAACTATCTCCAAAGTTTGCTGAACGACTAAGTAGAAACAATTTAAAACATACGATTATGGACATCGAAGATTTAAGAGCTGTGCTTAACGGCTCATCAAAAAGCTCTGAAAAGTCTCAACAGAGGCATGAGCAAAAAGAAGGCAAGCTGCAAATAGCTTGTGTAAGATGGTTCCGGTTGCAATACCCAGCCTTCGCCAATCTCCTCTTCCATCCCAAGAACGAGGCCGACGGAGCAACGAATGGCAAGAAAATAGCCATCAATGCAGCCCAAGGAGTTGTGCCGGGTGTTCCCGATCTCATCCTCTCTCTCCCATCCATGAGAGAAGGCAAGATAGGCATCACTGCCGAGAATCCTGCGCTCTTCTTTGGCTTGGGCATCGAGTTGAAGTTTGGTAAGACAAACAATCAGAGCGTCAAGCAGATGAAGTTTCAGATGTACTGGGAAGAAGCTGGCTACAAATACTCCCTTTGCCGGTCACTAGATGATTTCATGGCGGTGGTAAAGGAATACATGCACTCGGTTCCACCCTCGATTTCAGATAGCATCATCGCTCTTAATCACCTCGACCCAGACACAGAGGCAAACAAGAAACTTTTAAGTAAACTCACAAAAACGAACAAATAACATGGAAATAGGATTTTTAGCCATCATGGTAGGTCTGTTCATCATCATGGCAACAGCAGTAAGTTTGTTAAACCAAGGAAAAGACAGCAAATGTGGCAACTGCAAGAATTTCATCAAGACTCCTGGCAGCAAGCACATTGGCAAATGTCCTATCCGTCACATAGTCTTAGACTACGAAGAAGCATGCAGCCACCATAAAGGCAAAACACCCAAGAATATTCAAGAGTAATAATTTATGATAAGGTAATATGAAAGCAATACTTTATATGGATGAGGGCAGTAAGGTTGTTGCCGATATGCTGCTCACCCCCCCACGTCAGGAACGTGAGACACAACGAGAGTATGAAGACCGAATAACAAAGGTTTTGAACAAATCACAGCCTCGATCAGTCCACAAAATCATAAAAATTAAATTATTAAGAAACTAGCATGAGTACAACAGATATAGCATTCATCATTTCTATAGCCATTATCTTCGCATACATAGCCGTAGAAATCATAATCAACAAGGAGAAAGAATCATGAAAGGATATAATAATGTAGACGAGGAGAAACTATTCTCTCTCTTCATAGACAAGGAGAACCAATATACAATGCCTGTTCTCAAAGGCAGGGAGGTGATTGCAACCGAAGGACACCGCATCATCTACGTCAGGAAAGAAGTTTGCGAAGGTCAATACGAACCGACGGATAGGTATAACCTCAGATTTCTAGAGGAGAGAAGAAGAATCACCATCCCTCTCAAACTTTTGCAAGATGCCTACAACAATCTTCCAAAAGTAGAGCAAGAGCATTATGATGAAGAAAGTTGTGCCGAATGTAATGGAACAGGGGAGGTAGAATGGGAATATTGTACCAAAGGGGGAGAAGTTATTTATAAGGACCACGACTGTCCTATTTGTGATGGAGAAGGAAGTTTCAAGAAGAACCTAAGAAAAATTCTCGAAGTTCCATCCTATTCAACCATTAACGTGTTAGGCTACGTCATTTCTGCCGGCTCATTAAAGTCTCTCATAGATGCCCTTATCATGTTAGGAAAGCATTCCGTGGAATTAGTGGTATTTAAGGGTAGAAAGAAACCATTTGCACAATTCCGAGTTGACGAAAACATCAAGATAGTGTGTGCCAAAATGTCGCATTACTTCCCTTTTGATGGAAACATTTCTTTTAAACAAATGAAACAATATGAAATACAACAGAAAGACAAAGTCAGATAATGGTTGCATTTGTCGGTGGTGCCATCACGAAAGTTCCATTTACTCAAACAATAGTTATGAGTACGTACGCAACTGCCTCAGATGTAATGATGGAAGCAGATACGTCTATCGGCGATGGGTCAACGCAAAGCGAGACCGTTACTTGCGCAAGCATGGCAAGAAGCAAAAACCATTGTATATGAAGAGCCTCGCCCATTGGCATTTTTACAAACATGATTTACCATTTTAAAATATGAATAAGAAAACATTAACCCTCCACATTACTGAGCCATGGTATTCGATGATAGCCTCCGGAGAGAAGACCGTTGAATATCGAGAGGTCAAGGCCTATTGGATCAATCGCTTATTACAAGACTTCTTAAGTTGCAACCTGAAGGGTGCAGCAAAACTCTATGAAGGTCATACTACTGCGTTAAAAGCTCTGATACGTAGCGAATGTATATTGGTCAAACCATTTACCCACGTCGTTTTCATCCGTGGCTATCCAAAAGACAACATCCCTCAGATAGAGAAGGAAATTGTGAGCATCACCATCGGCAAGCCCCAACCAGGGCTATGCCCCAAGGAGTTCGAAGGCAAAGATTATTTCATCATCAAATTCAAATAATATGACAGAACAAGAATTAAACGAACTAAAAGCTACAGTAGTCGAGGCCGAGAAATATCTTGGCAACGAGAAAGAACTAGCTGAATTAAGGGAGCAGCTCCTTCAAGTTAATATTAACTCGGCTTTTCTCCAATTTGAAAGCGACCGCAAAATCGAAATACGATTAACTGATGGAAATGGCAACAAACTCGCTAATATTACCGATTATCTCAACTACGATGGGCTTCTTACCATCCATACTGACTTGTGTAGATTTTTCGCCCAACGAATCGCTTATTTCAAGCAACAGAGAGAACAGATAAAGTTCTACAAGCGTAGACCATACAAAAAGTAAATTTTAATATTTAAATAATTATGGAAGAAACAATAACATTAACTATTTGCCTGAGCATGGTATTTGTTATCTCGCTTGGCATTATCTCTTGCACGCTAAGAGACAAGAATTTTAAGGCTCGTTTTGATAAGAAAAACGAGCGACTAAAAGAAATTATCAGTAACCAGCATGCTGAACTTATCTCATACAGAGAAGCCATCAAAAAAAATGATGAACATCTGAAAAAATCTTTATTCTTGTTGGAATCATCCTCAAAAAGCATTGAGTACAGACTTTCAAATTTAAAAGATGTTGAAGATTCCATTGCATTGGAAAAGACTGAGATTGCAGAGTATAATTTGCGGACAGATAAGTTCATGTCACGATTAGAAGAAATCGATACTGCTTTCTCTTCTTGCATTGATCGTATAAGTAATTTAATAGATCGGAGGTTTAAAGATCTAGTCAAACGCCTAGATGTACGTCCTTCTTATCTCTCACCAGAAGAAAGGAAACAATTCGATGAATATCTTGATGCAGTTTGCATAAGCGCTTCCAAGATTATTGGGACTATCCGAAGACAGCAGAAATATTTCGTTAGCAAAGACGATGTAAAACGAGCACTCGACCTTATAGGAACAGGGCAAATTCAGCATCTGTATATCAATATTGGTGAAAGATCAAAACAAATTGAAGACAATGGACAGAATTCAGAACGAAATCAGTAAGCTCCGGCATGAGCAGCATCTTGCAAACCTATTACGAGATGCCCAGCTCCGACAAATCGAGCGTGAGCACGATGGACTCCACAAGTGGGTAACCATTAGCCCTAATCTTCAACTCCTTTGCCGAATAGACAGCAAAGGCAAGCTCCTCCCAAAGGAGAAAGATAGAATCAAGAGAGTAAAACAAACTATAAATATCAAGAAATGAGCGAAGAATCTGTATTAGCATTCCACAAGCTAGTCGCATCAATGCGAACGCTAGAAAAGGAATTTTGGGCTCACCGAGACAAAGGTGTACTCAAAAAATCCATCGAGCTAGAGAAGAGAGTGGATGATACGATCATGAAGGCAGACGGCAATGACGTTCCGCAAAACGAAAACGGCAATTTCTTCCTGCTAGTAGCAGAACTTAGGGCAACCACAAGGCAATATTTCTCCGAAAAGAAGAAAACGCCTCCCGACAAAGTGTTGGTTGCCTCTCTCTACAAAACCATCAAGGAGAAAGAATCAAAGGTAGATAAGCAGCTCATTCGCTTCCGAGACGAGCAAATCAAACGTCAAGGCTACTTGATTGAATATCATGTGATGGAACGCCCCTACAAGGGAACGGCTCATAGCGTCTATCATTCCATGGATGAGCAACTAGCCAACATCGAGCTAAATGATTATCTCAGTCATGCGGAACATGGCACGATGTATTTCACATGCAAGAAGTACTTAAGTCCAGATGGCAAACCACTGCCACAGGAACAGTTAGACAAAATCATTAATAACAATTTAAATTCTTAAGATTATGGAAAAGATTACTAAAAGTTTAAAAGTAAAAGTAGATAAAGCCATTGCAGAAAAGATTCTTGGCGCATCAAATGGCAAGTCCATCCGATCTCGCATAGGTTCATGGTTCGAGTGCAAGGTTTGCTATCAAAAGACGATGGAAGACGGAGCAGAAAAGGTGGTCCACGAAGCCTACACCATCGATGCGCTCTCCTTCACCGAAGCAGAAGCCAATATTATCGATGAAATGGCTGCCTATGTATCAGGTGTGTTTAGGATAGCAGACATCAGTCGTGCTAAATATGGAGAGATTTTCTTCTCCGACGTAGATGATGACGATCTCTGGTTCAAGGCTCGTCTTGCCTTCATTACTCTCGATGAAAAGACTGAGAAGGAGAGACGTTCCTATGTTACGTATCTTGTACAAGCCAGTAGTCTGGAGCGTGCACGTCGATATGTAGACGAGGTAATGGGGAGCACCATGAACGACTATGAGTTGAAGAGCCTCAGCGAAACAAAAATTCTTGATGTTTTCGAACATAAGACCAAAGATAAGTCGGAAAAGAAGGAAGAACCTTACGATGGTGACTGCGCTCCATCTCCATACGGCAAACCCGAGTAGTCGCTAATTACTTGCTCAATTTGGCTCTCAACAAACCAAGTTGCGCAATTTATCACAATCCATTCAGCGAGAATTCATAATTTAGCCCACATTATTAATATATAACATCAATGAGATATGAAAAAACTTAAGAAATTTCTTCTTTACCTGCGAATCCTGTTCATTCGCAAGATGGGATATAAAATCCCTTCTATCCGTCAGGCATCTTACATCGTGCCCGGTCAGCTCTACGACCATTTCGCCTACATCATACGGACAAAGCCTAGAGCCAAGCCTTTCGAGTTTCCAGAAGATGAAGGAATACCTGAGGAGAAAATGGCAGAATATTGTCGTCATTGTGACCTCTACGAAAAAGGCATACCCTGCAATTTTCCTCACAATTTGCTGAATGGCGAAGAAGTATGCTCACGCCATCAGTTTGAAATCATTTGTCTCAATCTCGATTAATTGTAAATTTCAAAGAAATGGATAATAACAAAGCAAATTATAAGATAGACAAGAAGACTGGCCATGTGCTAGAAATCCCTACCAAGAAGCAAGTCCGGGCTACAGTCAAGCAGCTCCGAGAAAAGCGTTCCAAGGCTGATCATCAAGCCTCATCCACAACAGAGGCTAAAGCCGACAAGCAAGAGAAGCCGAAGAAAATATTCGACAAGGAAGGTTTCGACCGAATGGGCGAGATCATCAAGCGAATGCACCAGAAGGCAAAGCTCCCAGACTTTCTTCTGATGGCTCGTCGCAAGTATCTATCCACCGTCTGCGTCATCAACCGGGATGCCAAGCGTAGGGAGCTATTTCCCGACAAGCCAGATCGCCATGTGATGCTCTGCCATGGCAAGATGGCAAGAATCTTCACCAATCAGTTTTGCCTCATCGTTAAGATTCAGAAATCATTTCGAGAAGAGAAAGTAAGCGAAGAGGAAGAGAAAACTGTAGAGAGGTGGCAAGATGGCAGTTGGTCTATCGTTCCTTGCTCGCTAGCAAAGAGCAACTACACCACCATTCAGGAGGTTCGACGAAGACCTTGGTTCTTTCTGCATCGCTATTGGTACGAGATTACATTCAATGGGCATGTTCAGCCTGCCATGATGCTCAACGACTACCATCTGCATCCCGACAAACCAAAGCAACATTTCTATGTTACAAGAGAATATGTAAAAGTACGCAACCAGGATGCCGAAAACGACTACTTCCGTTTCTGGCTCCACAAACCTACAGATTATGGCAGAAGACAACAGTGAAATCATTATGCTCAACCGACCACGCCAAAAAAGGCGTGGTTTGACTCTCAATGTTGATGGCAGAATCACCCTTCGTTCCCTACCTTGCAAGCTACTCAACTTGAAGACTGGGGATAAAATAGCTTTCGTAGAGATACATTCTCAAATGTACATCATCAAAGCAAACAGCATCAATGATGGCATCAAGCTGCATGGACGTAAAAGCCAACTCCATGGCAGCAGCGTTTCTACAGTGCGAAATATACTGAGCAGCATTGTCGGGAAACCTGACGAAGCCAAGGAAATAGACTTGATAGTAGACAATCGTCTAGCCAGCCTAAGCATAGGTAGCGACATTTACGAAGCTTTAGCTGTCGTTTCTCGCACAGATGCCTCTCATTGTCGTTAGTTTTTTACACTTAATGTTCAATCCATATTTAATATTTCTATCAAATGCAACAATCTATCAGATACAGAGGCCTCAGCCTCACCCCTGATGAAATGGCAGTAGAGAACGGTGCGCTATCACTTTGTGGCAATCTAGAGCTACATGATGGCGCACTGCGCCCTTCTTTCGTTTCAGGCACCCATTTGGCTCACTCCCTCACTGTCGATGGCAATGTGGCCAAATTACTATACATTCATGAGACTGGCAATTATCGCCACCTCATCGCCATTTCCTCTTCTTCCATCTATTGGTTTATGCAAGATGGTACCATCGGTTCTTCCTCTCCCATCAAGTCCTTCGACTACGAATCCACCGTATTGTCCATCAATTCCATTGGCAATACGCTCATTATTGTGGCTACAGATGGCATCCATTACGCTATGTGGAAGGATGATAATTACGAATACCGAGGACAAAAGCCACCATTCATAAACATTACCTTCTCCATCACCAAGGGTAATGTACCAGAAGATTATAGCTCTGGTGGGCTGGATGATGTACAAGGAAGTGAAGCTGGCTTCTATTATGCACATCAGCAAACGACAATGAGTTGCAGCGAAGTTTTCAGCACTGTAGACATTGGGCGTTCTGGCACAATAAAGCCAGGCATCAAAGTTGCCAACATCAAAGAGGAAAAGCAGTCAGACATCACGCAAAGTGTCTATGCTTTAATCAACCGCACAAATCACCTCATATCAAGCCATGGTAGATTTTATGCCAATTTCTTTGTCAGATATTGCTATCGCATGTTTGATGGGAGCATGATCATGCATTCTGCCCCTATATTTATTCCGGTACAAGTGCCTGACAGCTATTTGGTATACCCTCAAAATGCATATTACGACGTCACACAAGGGGCCAACAAACTCTGTTTTGATGAAAAAGCAACAATTATGCGAAAAGATGCAGACGGAAATGATTGCCAATTTACAATCAACAATCTTACTTTTGTTTATTGTCCTCGCAACGTAGAGTTGAAATATACGATAAACGATTACACGATGTACGAACTGCAGGGATGGAAAGATGTTATCAAATCTGTTGATATATTCGTCACACCACCTGTTTTGAATATAGATACAGCTGAAAAGATAACCGATTTGGAATATATTAAAGATGCGTATGGGTTAGGCTATGGTGGAATAGCGTGGTCATCCAAAACTGGCACTAAACGGTTCTATGAAGCTAGACTATCTTTTCCAAGCCTGTCTGATGAAGCCTTTAAACAGAAAATGATGAATCCCACATTCTTCAAGATTTGCTCCTTAAATGTGGATGACTTGAAGAAGACTGTTAACGAACCATTGCCTATAGACAAAGGTGTATTATTGCAGCTGTCTACACAAGAACAAATGAAGGATGATTACAAGACACATAATCATCTTTTTGCAAAAGGTGGCTACGTTTACAATCACCGGCTCAATCTATATGGAGTAAAGGAACAGCTTTTTGCCGGGTTTAGCGGAAGAAATCTATTCCCAATATCAGACGAGCCGAAATCATTGGTTTTCGCAAACAACAATTATTTGCAAATTAAGAAAATCATTGTCGAACTTGAAACAACCTCAGGGACAAAAATAGTGGAGTCAGAGAATAGCATTAAAGAAATCGAGTTAAAGTTCCTGATCAACGCCTCCAAATTTTACCCAGACTCCAGGGCTATTAGGATGATAATATTTGCCGGTGATTCTATCTACGCATTTCCACTAACAGAATGCTCTGAGCTCAACGGTGCTATTTTTATCGGCACATTTACAGGGAATGAGAATCCTAGTGATTATCTCCTCTCGTCTTATGAATATACGGTAGACGATATAGTGGATCTCAGTAACAAGATTTACACCTCCGAGTCCGACAACGCTTTCTATTTCCCAGTCAATGGTATTAACACCGTCGGCATTGGCACCATCCAGGGCATAGCCTCAACTACAAGGGCCCTCTCACAAGGTCAGTTTGGTCAGTACCCTCTCATGGCATTCTCTACCGATGGTATTTGGGCGTTGAATGTGTCCTCTTCTGGTACCTATAGCAGCATCCATCCTATCAGTCGTGAGGTATGTTCCAATCCGAAGGCTATCACTCAGCTTGATCAGTCCGTGGCATTCGCCACCAATCGCTCTTTTAGTAGAGTGGCTGAGTCGCAAGTTGTTTCCACGTCCGACGCATTGGATGGCCCCGGATTTAGCATCGTCAACAACATGGGCAAGTTCTTCAATTTCTTCAATGATGAAGAAGGGGATGATGACGAGACAAAGGCTGTCAAGTCACAGATGAGACAGCTCATTGATTTCACCTCGTCACCTATCGACTTTTTTCAAAGTTGCCAAGTAATCTACGATTACAAGAACTCCCGCCTTTTCTGCTTAGACGTGAGTCAAGACACAAAGGCAGTCAATGGTGATACGGTCGCCATTTGCTATTCCATAAGGGATGAAGCTTGGAGCACCTTCCTCATCAAGAACGTGCTTACGGCACTCAACTCCTATCCTCACCCCTACATTCAATATCGCGATGGTAGCGTGACAGTACTTGATAAGGGTTACGATTATAGCGACGATACTGAGTATCATGGAATCATCGTTACTCGTACCTTGAAGTTTGATGAAGATAATGCGCCTGATTCCATCACAGGCTACATCCACTCGCTCACCTCGGGCTCCATACCAGTCATGTGGTTGTATGGTAGCAACGACAATCAACATTGGCATTATGCCGGGCGTGTAGGGGGCATGAAATCCAACTATATGGCTTCGCATAGCTATCGGTTCTTCCGTATAGCTTTGTATCTTAGGATGAAGTCAATGCAACAATATTTTGCAACCCGATTGGAAATTATCAGACGTTTCAATAAGTTCTAAGACAAAAATAGAGCCTTCGCTTTTCAGGAATCCATCCCGATTTAGCGAAGGCTCTTTCCATAAACACCTCCCAAAAAGAAAATTGTAGTTATACAAAACTTGGTCTTCTCAAAGTATAGTTGTCACGGCTCAGCAAGTCACTCTGAATGTTGCTGTAGTCGGCTGTCACGCTCTGCGAGTATTGCCCGGCTTTGTCGGCATACTGATCTGCCAAGAATTGGCTCATCACGTAGTCCACGATATAGCGGTGCATGTGGCTCTTCAAGGCATCCGTCACGGCAATGTTCCAGTTCGGTATCTCCAAGTTCAAGGTCACGGTCTCGTAGATGGTTTCTTCTCGGTCTTTGCCGGCACTGTTTACGGTGCTGCTTGTCTCTGTCTCATTACCGTCTATGGTGGTCGTGACTACCTCAGTCCACGTGCCATTTTTGTTGTCGGTGTAGGTGTACTTTTTCGTACCCTTCACCAGTCGCTCCAAGTTGTTGTTGTCTTCCACTCGTCCTGTGGTCAGATAACGCTGCGCTGCCAGTTTCAAGTTGGCGATTGCCTCGGTCACGGCACGATTGATGATGCTTCGGGTCTCGTCGCTGTCCGGACTCTCGATCGTGGCTCTGATGTCCTTCTGGGCATCGTCCACAAGTCCTTGGCTCACTACATAGCATCTTGCAAGCACATCATTGCATACTTGTTCCATGCTAAAGTTCAATGTAATCAATTTCCTATCCATAATTGCAATTATTTTGATGATTGATAATTCCTATCTCAACACAAAAGGTGGTCGCCCACCACTCCAGTCGGTATAGTCTTGATGAAAATGCTGGCTCATAAAGTCTGGATTGCGCTCTGAGGTCTTCACTCCTCTCTGCCCATCCTTCTCATCGTCATCGCCATTTCTAGCCTCTGCAGACAAATCGTTTTGCTGCTTTCCCTCATCGTCGGCCTGTCGGCTGTCGGCATACAAGCCTTTCCCTGCTTTCTCTTGCGTATCAGAAGAACGAATTTCTGTATGCGTGGCGTTCAGTTCCTTTGAAGAAGCATCCAAAGCTCTGCTTGCACTAACGAGTGCATCAGTTTGTTTTACAGTCTCATCCACTTGTCTCGCTAAAGTATTGCTCGAAGAAACCGTTTTTTGCGTGCTGTCCTCCTTTCTTGCAGCCTCAGCAAAGCTAAAGTCTTTCTTTAATAGTACCTCCTTGATGGATTCCAGGTCGCTCGCTCCCATACTGGCGTAGTCGGTATGGGGCATGTCCGGGAAATCGCTCAGCCATCCTGCCATGATGGCATGTACAAGATAGTTCTGAATCTGGTTTGTGAGCACACCGCTCAGTCGGGGTGGCCAATAAGCCAAGGTCTTGACGGTGATAGTAAAGTCGTCTGCCAAAGCCTGTAGATCAAACTGCTGGGTCGTAGACGAAGAAAAACTTGCCAAGAAGTTTTCTAGGTCGGTGATTGCCTCTCGATAGTAAATATCTAGCTTGGCTTCCTCAGCATCGCTTGCCCAAATGGTTTCAAAGTCCACCTCCGGGTTATGTTGGGCTATCGTAGCGGAAAGCCCTTCCACTACGCCCATCACACTTTTCTTGATGATTTTAATCGTTATTGTTTTCATACGCTCATTTCTTTCTGTGCCATAACCAAATCAAGAGAACTATTACTATCGCGATGCCAACGGCCACAAATATAGAGATTTTCCCGATGACCATCAGTCGTTGCTCGTTCTTGGACAGTTCACGATTCAACACGTGAATGGAGTCTTGCTTTAACCGAATCAAAGAATCTTTCTGCAAGATAAGGAGATTTTGCTTATCCACTTTTTCGTTCACTACGCTCAGAGAGTCTTGAAGCTTCGACACCTCCTTAGATTCTTTGCTTGATACCACAGAATGCCAGGATTCTGTTTTGATAGGCTTGCCATTCTGGTCCACTGTCGTGGAAGTGCTGTCCTTGGTATGCGTTATCTCCTTGGTCGAAGTCTCGTGTTCCTGGTTTCTGTAGCGTGCCGTCTGCTCAAAAGCTGAGATAAAACGCTCTTGCCAAGAAGCATCCAAGCCTTTGCTTACAGTTGTATCTGTAATGTAGTGGTCCTGTGTCATGGTCTTGGTCTTGCAAGACGACAGAAAGAGTACTGAGAAATAAGCTACCCATACGAGTAGGTAGATAATCCAATGTCTTGTTTTCATAAGCTATACGATATTGAGAGCTCGCTTGGATCTAACCAGACATTTCTCACATTCGGCTAGCCCATTAAAGCCTCCGTTAATTTTCTTTCTGATGGCTTTTAGATTGTCCTCGTCTGCCAACTCATTGCACCCAAAGGTATCAAATACCCACATGGATGAGCGTGTGGCTCCGAAGGGCTGTGCAAGGAGTTCTGGGTTTGTCACCACATCGTAGCCACAATATTGCTTATACTTGGCATAGTTGGCTCGCCCCGTAATCTGTATCAGTCCACGTCCCTTATATCTCACGCCATCGCCCTTGCGGATATTGCCTAGGTCTTTGCGCCCCTCATAGGCTTTTCCGCTAGCAAGCTCCTTGGTATATTTCAGCTCGCAGCTCTCATGTGCTATCTGAGCCAAGTAGTGCGCCCATCGCAAAGGAGTGTTGATTTTAAACTCCTCGGCAAATCGGTTCATATATGGCAGATATGTTTCTGCCCTCTTACCTGCGTTAGGCATCGCCATCAGCAGCTGTTCCAGTCTTATCTCCTTCATTTCCATTATTAATGCCTTGTTTATATTCTTGATATTTCTTAAACATTGGGAATTTTTCCACGAATCCTAGCGTCAGGGCATAATAGGCATAGTCCACAAGCTTATACCAAGGTGTATCAGGCACAAGCATCCGTCTCAGATTCTTCAATATATTGGTAGTGAACAGATAGGTTGCAGCTATACATACCCATTTTACACAAAACAGTGCCTCAGGGTCCGAGTGCAAGAAGTGCCCGATGATAAACAGTGCTGCCACCGTTACGAAAAACACCGCACAACATACGAAGAACATACCGAATTTCTTCCAGCTCCATTCTTCTCCGTTAAACACTGCTGCCACGATGCCAAACACTAGGTTCAGTCCAAACAACACCATCATGGCAATCATAAAGTCTCTGATAGGCACCAGCAAACTGAGAAAAGTCCAAAGCGTGCCAATTAAGTAACCTCGAATATCATTCATCTTATTTCCCATTTTTCCGTCCCCACTCCGTTATGGAAACGATGCAAATTTAAGCTATCGTTTCCAAATATTATTGATAAATTGAGCAACTTGAACAAAAAAAAGAGAACGCAAGCACTTTTTCACCTGCATTCTCTTCTTTCTGATAGTTTTCTTTTATATATCTTTAGGTGTTATGGAAATCTCTTCAATGGTTGAAATACCCCCATGCCTTGCAATGTCCGTATGGGTTATCGTCGTCTCTCAGCCAGTTCACGGCCAAGTCCACCATCCTATCCATCACTTGCTCCTCGCTGTCCTCGGGAAACCATTTCTTCACCAGATTATAGTTATCTGAGTAGATCATGTTGAGCACCACGGCAAAGTCCCATTGGTTGTAGGGGCGAATCTCGTCCTTCAACGTCTCATAGATTTCTCCTGCCTTGGCCATGGTATAGTAAGGGGCACGATGCTCTACCTCCTTATCGTCCTCAAACACCATCTTCTTAATCTGAGCCTCAGCAAAGAAATCGTTGAAATGTCCGTTGCCAACCACTCCGAAGATTTCCTTATACAGTTTCAGAAGGTCATCCTCCGTTGCGTGCATAGCCACGAATTTGCCGATTATTTTTGTCACCATCACCATTTGCTCTGGTGTGGCATCGCTCTGATATTTTGTAATAAGTTCTACTAAGTTCATATCAATCTTGCTTTTGTGATTTGACAAATTTGAAAATCTCGTCCAACTTGCTTTCCATGTTGTCGAGTCGTTCATTGGTTCTCTGTTGGTCACGAAATGATGTGTCCAACTCCGAGAGAAGTTTATCGCAGTCCTTTACAGTCTGCTCAAAATCAGGCATCTTGTTGATGATGTCGGTTGCCTGATTCTTCAAGGCATTCACCTCGTTGATGATGCTCTCCTTGCTGCAGGAGATTACAAGTGTGTCACTGTATGCTGTTTGCTCAGTATCTACCACCGAATAGGTCGACTGCTTTCCGTCCTCCGTCTGAACGTTCACCTTCACGTTCATGGTGCCAAAGTTTGGCATGCCTGGCATCTGTGGCATCATGTTCGGCTTGTTGCCACTAATATCGGGGCTTGGGGCACTCATCACCTTGCCCTGCTTGAATTTTCTTGTCGCCCGGTCAAACAAGAAGACTGGGAAACCTGCCTTTAAATCTTTAAATATCATAATCGTATCGTTTAAAATGTGACAATGCGAGGGAAACGATGGCTCACACCATCCACCATTTCCCTCTATAATGATACTAAGCAGTAGTCAATGCTACGGTTAGACTGTCAAATATGCTCAGGCCTCTAGCCTTTCCGCATACCACATCGTTAGCCTTTTGCGTTCTACCCAAGCTTGTGATGGTCACAGCTGTTGGAAGAGCTGTTTGCCCTTGGAAAGCTGCCACCCATCGCTCGGTGTAAATCAATGGCTGTGCCCTCATCACATTTCTTGTCGCTGCAACTGGCGAAATGATGGAGATTGTAGCCACGATTGGAACAAATAACGTGGTGCCATTCAGCACCGGAGTCTCATAGCTGTAGGTGATGCTCACCTGTGGCTGCACGTTGCCATTCACGCAATAAGGTCTGCAAAGCTTCTCATTGTAAGTTGCTAAGACTGAAACTTGGTTGGCTACCAACGCTGTAGTAGCCAAGCCCACTGGAGAAATCTTGTTCATACCACTACGCTTCTGTTTCATATCCCAAGATTACTGATAGCCACCTGCTACACCGGCACCACATCCGCATCCACCATTCATCAGATTGGCAAAGTAGATGTTCTGCTGCAACTGAGAGTTCTTAAACTTCAAGTCCTGAATCTCGTTGGCTTGTTCCTGGCTCCAATGCCCTGTCAAGGTGTCAATGATTCGCTGAGTATTGTTCTCACCGGCACGGATGATGTCACACTTGTCCGTGTTCATCTGGTACCCCAAACTTGAAGCAGCTCGCTCTACGCCTGTATTGGTGTAGGCAAAATTCTGCTGCAAGGTGTTGATGATGTCCTTCTGTCCAAGCTGGTTCTCATAACCCATCTTGATGATGTTCTGCTGCGTCTGGCAGCAGCAGTCCTTCAAGTTTTGGATGAGGTTCAAGTTACCTCGCTCCACGGAGTTGATTACTCGCTCTGCCGAGAAGCCTACCTGTCCACCTACCTGCTGTATTGCAGCCTGGATGCCACAGATAGAGGTCTGCAAGGCGTTAAAGTCACAGTTCAGATTGCTTGCCAACATCTTAAGGTCGTTGCCGTTGCCTTGGATGGCACCCATCAGCAAGTTGCTATTCTGGTTGTCTGCCATCTGGTTACGCAAGCTCTCGATTTGGCTCTGAATCTCTGCACGCTGCACATCTGCGCCATTGTCACGGTTGTTCCAGTTGTCGCCATACATCCAGCGCATCACGCCCATCATCATCATGTAGGCAAATGGATTGTTCCACATGTCGGCATCATCACGGTCTCGCATCATAGCCGCCATTGCCAAAGGATTGTTGTTGTCACGATTTGCCATCGCTCCAAGCAAACTACCCATCATTGCATCGTTGCAACAAGAGGTAGTCTTGATTACTTCTTCTGCCATAATTCCTAAAGAAATAAAAGTTTTACATTTTGTTTATTCACACATGTAACCGATTACGTGTGCAAAGATACAAGGAAATGGCAATCTATTTAACAACTCTGTCAAAGAATCATTTATTAGCTGAATATCAGCGTTTTAACATGACACAAGCCCATATCAAAACCACCGTTTATATATTTTTGCAAGAATATTGTATATAATTTAAGGCAAAAAATGTATGTTTTAGAGCATAAAAAAGAGAGAAGTAATCTCTTGCCTCTCCCTTTGATGCTCATTTAATTCATCAGAAACAATAAAAGCGCAATAATATCCCCTATCCATATACCAACAGTGGAAACTGCTATCCACGCAAATTGCCATCTTGGCATAAACTTATACTGTTTTGTACAGATTAGGTGGATAAACATAGCCGACAGGAACACCGTAAAGATAATTGTTACGGCAATCATATAATATAATTCATACATAAAGATGTCGCTTGTCCGTGATGCGATAGGGCTTAGTTAGTATGTCGTTTTTTAAGTCTTTTCTTGATAAATTCCCTCACATCCCATTTTTTGAAGAAATGGGCATGATCACCAGCTTTCTCTGCACTTTCCAATTCACCTTCTGAAATGGCTCGTCGCAAAGTAGATTCGCTAATATGAGCCTCCTTTTTTATTTCACCTGCTGTCATGTATGGATTGAAAAGATTCGGCAGATAGTCTTCACAAAGATCTGCAATCTGTTCATTACTCATACCACAAGCAGTAATTTTCTCACCTCGTTCTTCTTGGTCTGCTGCCCTGCCAACTTGGTCTGTGATGGCTTGAAGCATCATCTGCATGGTTCTGAAATTAAAAACTCTTCTTGGATTGCTCATCTTCTTATATTCTTGAAATTATACTTTGGTAACCTTTTCCGCTAAAAAACTTATCAGCGAATCCGTACAAGTAGAACATGAGTGTAGTAACCAAAATCACCACATTCGCACTCACCATGGCATTGGTTGTAAATACGCTTCCATAAACAATATGTATAGCATTTATACCAAAAAGATAAATGAACATAGGAATGCGCCATCTGTAGCATAGCCAAAAGAAACGACTAGCAAGAATTATCACCAATGGATGTATATAAACCGAGAAATAGATGAAGGCATAAGATACCCAATTTTCCTTGAACCAGATACCCATTTCTTTTGAATGTGAGGCAAAGGTTATCATGCAAGCGATATGAAATAACATGATAAACACCGGCATGATTTGGCAGTACCATTTGAAAAAGTTCAAGAGTTTAGCACTATACCCTTTCCCACTCAGAATGATCACGTTTATCATTTCGCTAATATCCATGCCTTTGAAAAGCACTCTCGAAATACTAACCACTCCTAAGTCCGTTATTAGCCGTTGGACTTCGGCTTCTTGCTCTTTGGTCATAAGATAATTCTCCTTTTGTTTATAAGTTGAAAATATGCTGTTGATTTATTTGAAAAATTAAATGATGGTGCAAAGATACACTTTTTTGCACAATAACATCAATTTTGAGCAAGATTTTTGTGTTAAACATTACTAAAGCTAACAATCTTTGAAATATGTGTTTGTTATCACCGCTCCCTTTTCTTCCCAGATTTCCACCACCTTCCCCTCATCGAGGAGTTTGCTGATTTCCTTTTCCGTTGGTATGTT